>MEHZ011585644.1_pt1 | contig 25484 bp, 23 predicted proteins | sample 897221 | NCBI WGS metagenome assembly MEHZ01 (sample SAMN05514161, study PRJNA337945) | marine metagenome | isolation source: marine surface water | place: Arctic Ocean | collected 2007-12-13
ACGGTCGTGTTGGCGGAACGAATTACATAGCCATCATTACAAGCCTCAACACCAAGTACCTTGAAACCTTCACGATATTGCATGCCCTGTTCCTTCAACCTAGCTCGATAAAATTGACCTGTTAGGGACGAGTTCGAATAGCCATCTTCAGCACAATAGCTAGCTGCCACTACTCGATCAGCTAATTGAGGCTCGGCCTCTCTGAGCACGCTGTTAGATACCAATTCAATTGGCGCACCTGCTTCAGCCTTGAGCCTCATTCTTTCCTGCAATAATTCGGCTTCGTGATCGGTGAAAGCGAGTGTGTATCCTCCTGTCTTCTTAAAGCCAACAGCATCGCCCATGGATTCCCACTCTTGATGACCGCGAATCGCATAGGGCATTAGCTTTACGCGTTTGATCTGCAAGCTCAGTGTGCCAGCATTTACACCAGATGCTCCTTGCCCTAAATCGCCTTGATCGAGAACTATGGAATTCATACCCCCTTCAGCCAATTGCAAAGCAGCGGCACATCCCATGATGCCGCCCCCAATACAAGCTATGTCATAGATTTTGTTCACAGCGGGGAGGGCTTCGAAATGGGAAGGTCAGAGTAATCGAAATCCCCTGCCAGGGTATTCACCGAGACCGGTCTTAGTGGTGGGCGGGCTGTAGGTGGGACAATCTCGCTTACCGGGCAGCTTTTAGCTTTAGCAATCAAATCTGATATTGCTGTCTGACAAAACTTTCCTCCACAAGGCCCCATGCCAACTCGGACCCCAGACTTAACTGAGATCGTGCTCTGCGCGCCAAGATTTATCTCGTCTTCTATTTCCTCGCGAGTGATGCCCTCGCAGCGACATACAACAGTTTGAGCTGTGGTCAGTTTAGTTAGGCCGGGGCGGGGAATACTGAGTTTACTCATTGCTTCACCAAAGGTCGCAGCACGCGTGTGTTCTCGCCGCAGCTCATTTATAGGGTGATTGATCTGAGCTCCCAGAAATTCGGCAGCGGACAATCCAGCTAGCTTTCCATGAGTTTGTGCCGCCAGCGATCCTCGTATTCCTGCTCCATCACCACAAATAAAACACCCGTCCACATCTGTTCGACCGTCTTGCTCCGCTTTAGGAATCCATCCCCCTACGTCACTGCGGTGTTCTAGAGAAATACCGGCAAGTTGAAATGATTCAAAGGCAGAGATCAGTCCACTACCGAGACTTACACAATCACAGTCGATAAACCTGCGTTCGCCTTGCGGCGACCAATCTTTGCCGATTTTCTTAAACTCTACCCGCGATACACTGGATTCACCTTCTACGCGAGTCACAGTGTGGCCCCAGTAAACTGGTATACGATTAACATAAAGAGCAACGATCCATCGCAGACCGCGAAAAAGTAATCTGGGACGCAACAACATGGGCGGCAGAGCTTTAATCCAATCAAGCAACGTATTCGAAGTGACAACTGCTGCGACTTTTCCTCCCAGTCGCTGTTGTTCGGCGGCCACAAAGAACGCTAGCGGCCCAGTACCGGAAACAACCATTTTTGACCCTATAGGGATGAGGTCTTGCTTGAATATCGACGTTGCTCCAGCCATTCCCACCACGCCCGGCAGCGTCCAGCCAGGGACAGGTTGGACATATTCACGGGCGCCAGTCGCAATCACCAAGCAGCGGCAATTAAGAGAAATCGATACACCCGCGTTCTCATAGTGGATGACAAACCCATCGATGCTACGCTCGATGTGCCATACGCGCACACTTCCTAGATGAGAAACATTACTTTGCGAGATGGCGTTTCGAATCGACTCGCCAGCGACAGATTCCGGCGTTTCTGGAGCGTTCAGGATCGCTGGGCTTTTCTCACGCCAGACCTGCCCGCCCGGGCTAGCTTGCTCGTCTAACACAACCACGCTGAAATCGTACTCGGCAGCGATCAGCGCTGCATTACATCCAGCAGGACCTGCACCAATGACGGCAATATCTGTATCAGTGATCATGCACCCAATTACCTTCTTCCAGAGATTACTTGCAAACCTTGCGACACTGGCAATCGACAACTTTCGATCGTCTTACCAGCCACCTGAACCACGCACTCCTGACACAAACCCATGCAGCAAAATACGCCGCGAGGCGATCCATCTGCAGGCGAATCCGATAGGTGTAATAGCTTGGCTCGTATTAACGCCGCAGCAAGAGATTCTCCTTCGTGTGCAAGCAACGATTTTCCATCGAAGGTGAAACTTACCTCGGCGGTGCGAACTATGTCGTTCTGATGATTAGGCGCCAACTGGAACATTATTTGTACCGAATCCCCAATTGGTCAAAAGTCTTTTTGATGCGATCAATGTCTTGCTGTGTTGCAGCCATCACAGGATCGCGCGGCACTCCGGCTGGCAAGCCTATGAGATTCAGTGCAGCTTTAAATCCAGCGGGCCACGTTGCTGTGCCCATGAGCAATTCATACAGAGCGGTGAGCTGATTATGTGCATGACGATACGCCTGCCCCGGCTCCTTTCTACCAACGTCTGCCAGGTCGCTAGGTAGCATGTCGGTAAACTCTGGCCCCGTTGCGATGAAACCCGCCGCACCAAGGGCAAAGTTTGGCAAGATAAAATGACAGGGGCCCGTCATCACTGAAAGCTTATCTCCTAATCTTGCCAGAAGCTTAGTGTGATGAAAAAAATCTCTCTCACTCTCTTTAATGCCTATCACGTTGTGGTGATTAGTCAGAGATTCGATCTGATCAACGCTCAGTGAGAAGCCAGCTCGACGTGGTGAGTTGTACAGCACCAAAGGCAATTTTGTTGCGGCAGAGATCTGATCAAAGCGATGCATGACCTCTCGGTCACTTGCCTTCAATACATAGGTTTGCGGCATACTGAGCAGAACGTCTACACCGCTGTCTTCAGCTGCTTTGACGTAAGCAAGAGAAGCGGTGATAGTAGGTGCAGATATCCCCATCATAATCTTAACCCGCCCATTTGCTTCGTCTTTGGCCAGGCGGGCGAGTTGACCTCGCTCACTAGCAGATAATGCCCAGCTCTCACCATTGTCACCGGCAATGCAAATAGTAGTTGCGCCGCGCGCAATCAAAAATTCAAATACTTCTTCAAAAGCATCGAACATGATTTCGCCAGTGCTGCTAAAGGGAGTAACGATTGCGGGCACAAAGCCATGTAGGTCAGATTTATTCACGACTATTTATCCAGTAGTTGAAAGATTGGCGAAAAAAACGGTGCCGGTTTGGGCCTCGGTGATGTAAAGATCTTCAGGGACGTCGCTGTCGAACGCGACCGAGGTAGTCCACAGTCCTTTGGGAAGGCGAACAGTAAAAACCAGATCACCTGAGTCATCAAACACGTAGGCTACACCCGCCTGTGCTTGAGCGACTGCCAACCAACCTAGTTTGTTAGTAGCCAAGCCATCGGGACCTAACCCGCCGGACAGCTGTAGATAGGTGCCTACCATTGGGGTGCCGCTGTCGGCATGGGACGCGGCAAAACGCCAGACTTGATTCGCGCGGGTCGCCGCAACATAGACCCATTTCTCATCAGGGGAAAGACAGATACCGTTCGAATAGGGAACGCAGTCCAGTACTAATTGTAATTTGGAGTCTGGTCGCAGGCAATACACTCGACCTGTGGGATCACTGAGCGAGGTTCTTCCACTGTCGGTAAACCAGAGGGTTCCGTCGGAGGCTACGCACATGTCTGACAAGCCAAGGAAAGGCTGGTTCTCTAAACCACGACTAATGACACTAGGTTTTGAGCCTTCGGACAGTCGCAGCACACCAAGATCATAGTCAACGGCGACGTGCGACCCATCCGGCATGATTCTCATGGAATGAATGACACTGCTCGTTTCATGAACGGCCTGCCAGACTCCGTTTTTTGTAATACTCAGGACTCGACCATTGGCGACGTCGGTAACGAACAGGCAAGTTTCAGTAGCATTGTTCGCGCTAGGCTGTGCAGCAAAAAAAGCGCCTTCGAGAAACGAATCAATATGCTCGCCCGGCCTTGTCATCTTGGCCCACGCTGAGAGTTCACCCTTATTACGGAACTCATCGGGGAGGCTGTAGACCTCAGTTGCTGTTAATTGAGTTGTCACTGAACCACACCTTTTCTGAAATATTCTTCTATGATCTGTTCTTCGAAACCAAGTTCAGACAAAATGGATACTGTATCTTCACCCAAGCGGGGTGCAGGTGTGCGCAGTTTTGGCCCGCCGGAACTCATTTGGAATGCAGCCGTGGGGAGCATGAGTTCATCTTCTGCTGATCGACTAAAATATTGGCGCTCATCGCTGATGCTCATCCTTACGGACTCAGCTAAAGAAATAACAGGCTCTGCTGGTATTCCTGCTTCGTCCAAGACAGACTGCCATTGTGAATTGTTCTTGTCAGGAAAAACTTGCTCCAATAAGCCCTTAAGTTTTTCCGCGCTCTGTTTTACGTCTTCCCAATTGTTTATCGTCTCCAGCAGGGCGATAGGGTAACCCTGATCTTTCAGACATCTACCGAGTTTTCGATACTGTGAGGGTTTAAACGCGCCTAGCATAATACGGCCATCTTTCGTGTCATAAGAAAGTATACCTGCTTCTACGGCTTTCTCCGCTTCGGGGGCGTGGAGTGCCGTTGCGGCTTCTGGTGCCATCATGGTCAGCGCCACCTCAAGCATAGAGGCCGAGATGTAACATCCCTTTCCGGTGCGACTGCGCTGGATAACGGCGGCCAGAATCGCAAAGGCAGCCGAGGAACCTGCAGCATAGTCGACAAAGGAAACGGCCGGTTTTTTACCTCGGCACTGATCGATAATGCCAGAGGTCGCTTGAATGGTGTTGTCATAGGCTCCCTTGTGGGAGCGAAAACCGGAATCCCCATATCCAGACAGTGAACAGTAAACAAGCCGTGGATTTATCTCACTTAATTCATCAAACCCTAAACCATTGAGCTTCATAAATCCGTTTCTGTAGTTTTCCACCAAAATATCGCAGTCTGAAATAAGCTGAAGCAGAATCGCTTTGCCCTGAGGCGAGCTAACATCCAATGCCAGCGAACGTTTGTTCCCTCCTTGCACCTGGTAAGTCAGTCCTAGTCCTTGGGAGTTAAGCTCAGGAAGCGGGCCACGGCCACGGGAGCAATCGGGACTGTCAGGGGGTTCAACCTTAATGACATTCGCACCTAACAGCGCCAATTGGTAGCCACAGTAAGGGCCGGCCAACACTTGAGATAGCTCAATGACCTTGAGGCCACTTAGCGCGCCTGCTTCGGGTTGCTCAGTGTTTTGATGCGCTCTATTCAAAGTAATTGCTCTTTATTAGTGTGTAGTTCAAAAAATCAAAAACCTGTTACTTATTACTGTATCCGACCCAATGACTCTAGAAAGCGATAGGGCCGCAACTTCTAGCGCTCATTGAGTTTCACATTGTATATTTAGCACAGTTTGGTTGTGTTTTGGTGTTTGATATATCAAAATGTGTTTATTATATAAAACAAATAGGCTGTGTCAATTATGTCCGCGCTATTTCAGAGAAACCTACATGCCAGCTTACCGAGCGTCGTTAAAGGTGAGGGAAATTACCTTATCGATGAGACGGGCAAGCGGTACCTAGACGCGTGTGGCGGTGCTGCTGTCTCATGTTTGGGCCACGACTGCGCCCCTGTAATAGCGGCAATAAAAGAACAAGTCGATAAATTGTGTTTTGCGCATACCGGCTTGTTTTCGAATGAGCCGTCTGAGAAACTCGCTTCTTGGCTAGTAGATCATGCACCTTGTGGCACTGGCGCTGGGAGGGTTATGTTTTTGGGCAGTGGCTCTGAGGCGATGGAAGCGGCGCTGAAGCTTGTGCGGCAATATCACTTGGAAAATGGTGAGCCAGAGCGATGCAAGGTAATTGCACGCAAACCTTCCTATCACGGCAACACACTAGGGGCGCTAGCCACTGGTTACCACGAGACCCGTAGAGCACCTTACGACCCCCTATTAAGAAAAACACACCACATTGACGTGCCTTATCGTTACAGAATGATGCGCGAAGGCGAAACAGAAGCTGAATTTGCAGCTCGCCTCGCCCAGCAGCTGGAAGACAAAATTCTGGAATTGGGCGCTAAAAATGTCATGGCCTTCGTGCTTGAGCCAGTTGTTGGCGCAACTCTAGGGTGCGTTACTTCACCTAAAGCCTACTTCAAAATTATTCGAGAGATTTGCGACAAGTACGGCGTGCTCATGGTTGCTGATGAAGTTATGTGCGGCATGGGGCGCACTGGGACCACCTATGCCTTAGAGCAAGAAGACATTGCCGCTGATATAACTACCCTTGCGAAAGGCCTTGGTGCGGGCTACCAACCAATCGCTGCCGTTCTTGCTGGACAAAAGATAATGTCAGTGATTTCTCAGGGTAGCGGTAAGTTATGGAATGGGCATACCTACATGTCTCATGCAGTAGTTGCCGCCGCAGCTCTTGCCGTGCAGGAGTACATCAAAAATGAAAATCTTCATGACAATATTCGAGTGCGTGGCCAGCAACTAGAGGAGTGCCTGCACAATGCTTTTTCAGAACATCCGCATGTAGGTGATATTCGAGGCAGGGGATTATTTTGGTCTATAGAACTGGTCGAAGATAGATCCAGTAAAAAACCCTATGCAGCTACTCAAGAGATTGCCCTGAAAATCGGCGCCGCTGCATTAGAGATTGGGATGATGTGCTACCCAACTCAGGGTTGCGCAGACGGTGTTGACGGAGACCATGTATTACTTGCGCCGTCGTACACATCCACCGAAGACGAGATTACTACGATCGTTGCACTATTGGAGCGAGCAGTGGCTGCTGTGGTTGGGGACTAAATTAGTAATAGTCTCTGTGCCAATCAAGCGAGGGGAAACAAGGCTAATGCGCAGCTGCAATAAAGACTCTAGAGCTTAATAGACTCTAAGACCGAATAATGGCCCAACAGTTAACAATAACCCAGCTCGCGAGATATATTCAGAGCAGTCTTTTGGGTTTCCCGAAGATAGAGTTCTTCAATTCGAGCAAAGTCGAAACCACTGTCGGGGCCGGAAATATTTACGCAGGCAGCTACTCGACCGTCATTACGAATGATGGGCACAGCGATACTAGAACCACCCGGTTCACGCACACCTCTGGAGACTACATAGCCTTTTTGTCTAATGTCTTCCACCCTGGCTTGCAGCTGCTTAAAATTAACAGGCGTTTGTTTGGTGATGGGTTTCATGTTCAAGCCCTTACAAAACTTCTTCAACTCAGCATCGCTAAAACTGGAGAGAAGACACCAACCAATAGCGGATGCATAGGCCTCAACACGGGTTCCAGTAGTCATATTGGAAACAAATCCAGAGCGGGCTTGATGACTATCCAAGTACAGTACAACGTTGTCGTCCAACACACTCAGATGCGCGCTGATCTCGGTCGCGTCTCTCAACTTGGTGAGGTGTTTTCGGGCCAGTTCGGTGATAGGTTGTTGGTGCAGGTAAGCAAACCCAAGATTCAAAACACGAGAACCCAAGGTATAGGTGGACTTTTGATCCGCTTCCTTCAAAAAATCCATTTGACGCAAGGTGTACACTACACGAAAGGCAGACGATCGACTCAATCCCAATTGCTGCGCAATCATACTGAGCGACATAGGTTCATCGGCCGCACCCAGAATTTCCAGCACCTGCAATCCGCGTTGCAAGCCGGTCATAAAATAAGCAGAGTGATTGGGTGATTGAGTCACTGGTTGGGCGTGGGACCATTACAGAATGTTTTATATATAAAACCATAATACAGAGAAGATGACAATGAAAGCGAACACACAAGCTGAGTTATTGCTTCCAACCAATGAAGATACGGTTGGCCCTTATTTTCCTATCAATTTCTCAGATCCTCTACTGGAAGACTTAAGCCAATTCGAAAGCGGCATCACGGCGCAGCCTGAAGGTGTGCCTATTATTTTGAAAGGGCGATTAATAGATCGTTATGGTGAGTTGGCGAATGGCACCGTGGTTGAATTTTGGCAAGCAAACGCCAAAGGAGTATATCGATCACCCAAGCACGAAGGGGATTCTGACATTGATCCTTGGTTTTGGGGCTACGGCAGGCTGCGGACTGAATCCGGCGAATTTGAATTCAAAACAATCATGCCCGGGCCCTGTGCTGATCGCGCCCCGAATATTACTATTACACTCTTCTCGGATGGTATCAGCCGAATCGTCACTCAAATTTTCTTTGCCGACCAAGAAAGCAATGCAAGCGACCCTTTATTGCAATCCTTAAGTCCTGAAGATCAAGCAAAGTTAAGCGCACGTCATGAGGGTCAATCTGATTGCGGGTCAAAAATTTACACTATCGACATCGTTATGGCCGGGGAAAACGAGATTCCCTTTTTCGACGATCTCATAAGAGAAGGAGAATAGAATTATGTCCAACTCAGGCAGACAGTTAGAAATTGGCCCAACGGACAATACCTCAGATCAGAGAACACCTCGCAACAGACTGAGATTGATTCCCGAAACTGCTCGCGAAAGCTTCGCGCCCTACATTCCGCAGCGTGGCCTGTCCCGACAGAATGACTGGGACTTAACTCGCATTGCGCCAGACCTGCCGCGCGCCAAAGGCGTAGCAATTGAAGTCAGTGGCAAATTGCAAAATGAACGCGGCACTCCTATACGCAATGCCATGCTGGAAATTTGGAACGCCAATCATTTTGGGCGCTATCGCCATATTGAAGATCACTCAAACATACCCCTCGATGAGCACTTCCTAGGCACCGGCCGTGTATTCACTGATAGTGAGGGCAACTATAGGTTCTGGACTATAAGTCCGGGTGCCTATCTAGCTCGGCCTGACATAGGTAGGTGGCGCCCCAAACACATTCACATTTCTGTTAGTGGCGGCGGCTCTCGCTTGATAACTCAATTGTATTTTCCTGACGAACCAAATAATGCCTCCGACCCTATGGCAATTCTAATGGGTGACGACTTCGAGCGAAACATCGGCAAGCCCTATAAAACACCAAAGATCGATGTAGACAGCGGGCTTAACTTCGACATAGTTGTAGGAGGACGCAATGCAGTGTATTTCGAGTAACTGCCGAGGGGGAAATGTAATCCTGTCATCGATGGCAAGTAGTGCAATAGCATTTGACTCAGGGAAAGTTACAATGATAATTGTATTGACCAGCTTGCTCGGAAAGAAAAAGTCTGGGGAAGAGTAACTGAAGTAGTTTTGGCATTAATTCACTATAGACATATAGCTTATGAAACATAGACAAGTCATCACTATCGTTATTCTACTGCCCTGTCTTTCAATATTCGGGCCATCGGCTGTCGCACAAGCTTCAATCAATAAACCCACTGTAGATCGCTGCCTCGCTGATATTGGCGGTCAAGTGTACGTTGACGACGCAGAATTTATCATGGGTAACGATGCAACATATCCTGAAGAAGGTCCTGCACATCCGGTTAGTGTTTCAGCCTTCTGGCTGGATTCCCATGAAGTGACAAATGCACAGTTTTCTCAGTTTGTAGTAAAAACTGGCTATGTAACTACCGCCGAGAGACCACCTAACCCGAGTGACTGGCCAGCCGATGTCCCTTCAGAATTTCTAGAGGCCGGCTCTACTCTGTTTACACACCTAACTCCAGGAGAACCCGTTGCCAACTGGTGGGCGTGGGTGCCAGGGACCAATTGGCTTCACCCAAATGGACCCGACAGTGATATTGAGGGTAAGGGTAATTATCCCGTGATACATGTTTCTTATGCCGACGCCGAAGCCTATGCCGAATGGGTAGGGCGCTCCTTACCATCGGAGGCTCAATTTGAGCTAGCTGCTCGAAACAAGCGCGATGGTTTATTCGCATGGGACGGTGATGAACTGGCTCCTCATGGACATCACTACGCGAATACTTGGCAGGGGGAATTTCCTCTAACGAATGACTCTCAGGACATGCACTCAGGCCTAGCTCCCGTCGGCTGCTTTGAGGCGAATGATTATGGAGCGTATGACCTAATCGGTAATGTTTGGGAATGGACATCGAATTGGTATGCAGAAAATCATCAACCTGACGATTCAGTAAACCCTGAAGGGCCTGCACCAGAAAATAGTCATAGTCTTTCGAACGGTGATTTTCCAGTTAAGGTAATAAAGGGAGGATCATATCTCTGCGCAGAAAATTACTGCCTAAGGTATAGACCCGCAGCACGACAAGCTCAGGATACAGGCATGGGCACGAGCCACATTGGCTTTCGAACAGTTCTCAATATTCAATAGAAGCACTTTTTTAGTGCTATTCATTCTTGTTAGTAGTTTCGCAGCACCAATTATTGTTCCCAGCAATAAATCACAACTCCCTTCGAGCTTGGTCCTTACAGTTTTTATAGGACTAGTTTGTTTTTCCTCGGGATTCGATAATCTTGATTTTAGTGATGACGATAATTTGATACTCACTAAGTAATCGCAATGACTGTATTCGATGTGCGCTGCCGGATAACTGGTCTTACAGGGATGGAAAGTGACTGAGTGAGGTAGTAGTATCGGATACACTAAATCCCCCATATTTGGATGACTATGAGCTGGATAGAAACAATACCTTATGCAGAAGCGACCGGTCGGTTACAAAAGCTTTATGACCGCGTTAAGGGGCCTGATGATAATGTGGACAATATTATGATGGCGCACAGTTTGCGACCGCATTCGATGGAAGCCCATATGGGCATGTACAAAAAAGTCCTCCACCACACATCGAATAGCTTGCCAAAATGGTACCTAGAGGCAATAGGTGTCTACGTGAGTTGGTTGAATGAATGTCACTACTGTGTTCAGCATCATTTCGAAGGCCTTGTCACAGAGTTGGGAGGGGTGCGGTCTAAAGCAGATCTCATTAAATCTAGCTTTAGCGAAGGCGATTTTCAGAATGCCGTCTCAACAAGAGAGGCGGCGGGTCTTAAATATGCTGGCTTGCTCACGCTTCATCCTTCACAGATCCAACAATCAGATGTCGTAGCACTAAGCGAAGCTGGCTATGATGATGGTGAGATACTTGAGATCAACCAGGTTACTAGTTATTTCAATTATGCCAATCGTACCGTGCTTGGCTTAGGCGTGAGTACAGAAGGCGATGTTCTTGGTCTTGCGCCTCGAAACAATGATGACCCAGATGACTGGAATCATGGCTGATTAATAAAAAGCTTTCCTTTGCATGACATCATTCGGGGCTATCCGCTACGTCTGGAGCACCTAGGCCTCTGTAAACTTAGGAACATTCAGTCCCATGTCCTCATACATTTTTCGATAGCCGGTGTCTTTTACACCTTGGGCAACTTGAGTAAATTGACTACCTTCACCCTCTATACCAAAACCAAACACCAGCCTGTTCAACATCGCAGATAAACCACAGAGATAAATTACATCTACTAGTGCTTTTTCTGAACATCCCGATACAAGCACGCTATTCACTGCTGTTTGGGTGATTTTATGAGGTTCCAGCGTGAGCCCTTTCAGGTAATGTGCGAGTGCTTTCATTTTATCATTGGTGGGCGCCGTATCGATGTCATCAAACAGAGCAGCAACCAGTCCTCCCTCTTCGCCATAGACTTGAGCCACCTCATTGTGAAGTTGATAACAATATTGACATTCATTTAGTTTAGAGCAATAGGCTTCCAACACTTCCAGCTCAGCCCTACTAAGTTCAGACTGGCCCAAACAAATTTCTTCAGCCATCCCTATTAAATACCCAGCTTTTTTCCAGTTGTGTCTGAATACATCTGACAGCATTGCATTTTTACCTAGCGATTTAATAAACGACATGCTCTTTCCTTACAGTTGTATTCTGTTAATTCTTACCGAGTAAGAAATAATTTTTACTTTAGGAAAACTACTTTCCATAGACAGGTAACAAATCGAGCATCGCCAATACATGGCAAGAGGCATAAAAAATGCCCATTGCGATCATAAAGTAAATTAATTTGTTTCCGCCCCAGAGTAGGTAAGTTCCTTGTGCAAACATTTTGCGACTACTTTTTACCATTAGAGGTGGGACTATGAGTGCCGTAAAAGCGACCGCCATGCCCGCAAAGCCAATGGCAAAAATAAAACCATCGGGAAAGAAAACGCCACCAACAATTGGAGGAAGAAAAACGATTATCGCTGTTTTCAGTCTTCCCAACGGCGTTTCAGAAAAGTTAAATTTGTCTGTAACAAAATCGAACAAGGCCAAACTCACACCCAAGAAAGACGTAATGATAGCCAAGTTGGCGAAAACACTTAGTAACTTGCCCAACTGTTCGCTGGGCACTACTTGGTTGACCGCAGCCACCAAGACACCGATGTTGCCACCGTCGGCAATAATTGGTAGAAACGCTTGCCGTTGAAGATTGCCCATTGTACTCACTAGCCAGAGTAGATAGACCAGAAAGCACAGGCAAGAGCCTATCAACATGCATCTGCCTATCATGACTGGTTTCTTCCCATAATATTTAATGAGAGACGGCACCATGGGGTGAAAACCAAAGGCGGTCAAATAGAACGGCAGGGCCGCAAAAACAAAAGGCAAATAGCTGTCCTTGCTCCCTTCGTCTGGTATTAGTAGCTGCCTCAAATTTGCGGCTAGGGTCAGGTCAGTGACGGCCAAGAATAAGGAAGCCATCATGCCGACAATCAGAACTGAAATAACACGGTCTACTGCTTTGGTACTCAACCAAACGACAGAGGCCAGCAGTAATGCAAATGTTAATCCCGCAATGACTTGCGAGGGCGAATAGCCGAGTGTGGAGTCAAGAGTAAGAATAACAATGGAGCTACCACCGCTAATATAGGCGTATTCTAGAATATAGAGCAAGAAGGCGAACGAGAGCCCGTAACTGATGTTCCAGTATTTGCCTAGCGTTGCCTTAATCATTGTGTCGTAGTTAGCGCCATCTCTGAAATGGAGGTTTACCTCCATGATCATCAGGGATATGTGATACATACAAAACCAGGACAACAGCATGCAGGCTAGAGTCCATCCGAACCACATGCCGGAAGAAACGATGGGTAGAGAAAACATGCCAGCACCAATTGCACCACCCGTGATGATCGCAACGCCACCCAACATTGAGCTGGCTTTTGTTTTAGTTTCTGCAAGTTCTGTAGCTTTCATAGTTCGAATTCCAGCAAAATCTCTATTCCTTGTTTATTATTACGAATGAGCTAATTCGATTACTTGGAAAAAGCGTTGAGTTTCTCCCTGCTAGCTAGGTAGCGTAAATTGATGAATAAGTCGGGCGGCTAATCGAGCAGTTCTATCGTCAATATCAAATGTAGGGTTCATTTCTGCCACTTCGAGTGCGAGAATTTTTGAGGCGAATTGGCGTTTAAGGCTGTCGATTAATTGAAGAATAATATTGGGATTTACGCCTAAGGCGGCTGGTGCGCTGACACCAGGAGCATATGACGCCGGGAAAACATCCAAGCAAACCGTTATATAAAGATAATCCAGCGATTCGCAGAAGTTTGCAATATCCTCGAAACTCTTTTGCCATGGTTGATTATTGATACTTAGGTCAGACTTCCAATGGACGTTTTTTTCATTGGCATAATTAAACAGGGCTTCTGTGTTAACACTGGGGTTTATGCCGTATACCAGATAATCGAAATTTATGTTCTTATCTTCAGCGTATTGGGCTGCTTGTCGAAAGGGTGTTCCTGATGAGGGTAAGGGTTCGACTGGTCTGAGATCAAAATGAGCATCAAAATTTATTATGCCCAGTTTCGCTGTTGGGTGTGCTTGTCTAATACCCTGATAAGTTCCCCAAGCGATTTCATGACCACCACCAAGAATTATCGGTAATGACTTTGCGTTGATCACATCCGCTATCTTGCTGGCGAGATTTGATTGCGCATCTTCTAGCAAGTTTTCGATGCAGTCGATATTTCCCAGATCGATGATCGGCTTTTCGCCAGGATAGATTAAATTTGAGAGCATTTTGCGTATTTGATCTGGGCCCGCGGCCGCGCCAGTTCTTCCTTTGTTTCGCCTAACACCTTCGTCGCAATTAAATCCTATAATACAATGGCAATCAGGTTCTACTTTTTTTGTTACTTCTACAACTTGATGCCAGCGAGAATTGTCGGAAGGGTCGCTTCTGCCTTGCCAAGGTGAATTATTCATTCACTACTGCTCCCGCCTTAAAAATCAGTGTAGGTTTGACTAGGTTCATTCCGTAACAAAGCTGGGCGGGGGTTTCGATTGGCCAAAGTACAAGATCGGCATCAAAGCCAAGTTGTATTTGGCCTATTTGATGATCCATTCCTAAGGCCTTGGCAGCAAATCTTGTAACTCCTAACAAAACCTCAAAAGGCGTTAGTTTGAATTGAACACAGGCAAGATTCATCACATTGAGTAAAGACGCAATGGGTGATGAACCGGGGTTGAGGTCTGTGGCTATCGCCATGGGTAATTGGTGCTCCCTCATTGCCTCTATAGGTGGTAGTTTGGTTTCACTTAGAGAGTAAAATGCCCCAGGTAATAATACTGCCACAAGATCTGCGGCCTTAAGTGTGGGGATATCGCCTTCATCTAAGTGTTCCAAATGGTCAACGCTTAAGCCGCCGTATTCTGCGACTAAATTGGCGCCCTGCAAGTTGGATAATTGTTCTACATGACCTTTAATAGGCAGGTCGTATTTCTTTGCTGCTTGGCAAATAATTTCGCACTGGGAACGGCTAAAGCCGATACCTTCACAAAAAAAGTCGACGGCATCTGCTAACCCCTCCTTGTGCACCGCAGGTAATACTTCGTCAACTAGGTACTGTATGTAGTCATCTTTTTTTTCAAACTCTTGAGGAAGTGCATGCGCGCCCAAAAAACTTGTTCGAATGGTGACTGGATGATTTCTCTCTAGGCTTCGTGCAACACGGAGCATTTTTATTTCATTCTGCGTATCCAATCCGTACCCGGACTTTATCTCGATAGTCGTTACACCTTCTTTGAGCAAGCTTATCAGCCGAGGTTGGGATTCTGCTCTAAGGGATGTCTCATCCAAAGATCGAGTTGCCGAAACGGTACTGACGATACCGCCACCTCCTTGAGATATTTCTTCGTAGCTGGCTCCATTTAATTTCATTTCGAATTCAGTGGCGCGGTGGCCGCCATAGACAAGGTGGGTATGACAGTCGATTAATCCTGGTGTTAGCCATTGGTCCTCACCATCAAAACGAGCCTTCGCTTGGGGGTAATCATCCTCAGCCGATCCCATCCAGACAATTTTTCCATTTGAGATAGCAATCGCTGAAGCATCTGCAGGCGTAGAGAGGCTCTCGCCAGACATTGTGGCTATTCGGACGTTATAAATGAGTGTGTCTACTTGCTCAGATTCTAAGTTTTGCATCCCGTACTCTAGACTTTTTGGTTTGAAAATGAGTCTACTTGTATATACAGGAGTAGACAAGTAATAAATGAATCAGTAGACTGACGCTCCTAATTGAAGGAGTTTCTGGTGCAAGCAAGATATCTCACTATTAAAGACTTTGTCACTGATCAGATAGAGCGAGGAATCTGGGAGCCCTCAGAGAAAATTTATTCTGAGAATGAGCTTGCCGTAAAGTTTTCGGTGAGTCGAATGACAGCTCGCAAAGCCATTGACAGTCTCTGTTCTGAGGGAGTACTCGTACGAAGTCAAGGTTTAGGCACCTTTGTTGCTGACCTTAGGCCCATGAGTTCACTCTTAGAAATACGCAATATTGCTGACGAAATTGCCAGTCGTGGACATCAATATTCTGGTCAGGTGATAGATGTACGGTCGGTAATCCCCGATAAGAGCCTCGCGAGATTGTTGGATGTGCCGGTTGATTCTGCGGTTTATCACAGCTGTTTGGTTCATCGTGAGAATGATATAGCGGTGCAATATGAAGACCGATATATTAACCCGAAATTTGCGCCGGATTATCTGCAACAAAATTTCTTAGATCAGACGCCGAATGCCTATCTCTCAAAGGTTGCACCGTTAACAGAAGCTGATCACGTAGTTGAAGCTGTCTTGCCAGACGATAATATTGTCTCGGCCCTCAATTCAAATTTTCCCTGCTTAAAGATAACCAGACGCACTTGGTGTAAGAGGGGCATTGTCAGTGTTGCCTATCTCTATCATCCAGGCGATAAATATCGACTAGGTGGACACTTAACATTTTAGGGTGATGATTATGCCAGAAAGTAATTCCGTTTCAAAAATGAGTACAAGAACAGATACAAGCCGAGTGATAAGGGCGAGTCGCGGGACTGATTTATCGGCGAAAAGTTGGCTAACAGAAGCGCCTCTAAGAATGCTGATGAACAACCTTGACCCGGAAGTTGCAGAACATCCAGAGTCACTGATTGTTTATGGAGGCATTGGCCGTGCAGCCAGAAATTGGGAATCCTATGACAAAATAGTTGAATGCCTGAAGCGTTTAGAAGCTGATGAAACTTTGTTGGTTCAAAGTGGGAAGCCAGTTGGTGTATTCAAGACTCATGCTGATGCGCCAAGAGTGCTAATTGCGAATTCGAATCTTGTCCCTAGATGGAGCACTTGGGAGCATTTTAATGAACTCGATAAGGCTGGTCTCATGATGTACGGCCAGATGACAGCTGGATCATGGATCTACATTGGATCTCAGGGCATTGTTCAGGGCACATATGAAACATTTTTCGCCGTTGCTAATAAACACTTTTCTGGCAGTGCAGCAGGACGCTGGATTTTAACGGGAGGTTTGGGAGGAATGGGCGGTGCTCAACCATTAGCGGCGACGATGGCGGGTTACTCTATGCTTGCCATTGAAGTTGATGAGTCTCGAATAGATATGAGGATAAAGAGCGGTTATCTAGATTGCAAAGCAGATGATCTTGATCATGCTTTGAGTTTAATCGAGCAGTCCTGTGATGATAAAAAGCCCTTAAGTGTCGGCTTACTTGGCAATGCGGCAGACTTATTCGAACAACTTGCAGATAGAGGCATTAAGCCAGACGTTGTTACAGATCAAACGAGTGCCCACGATCCATTAAATGGTTATCTTCCCAGTGGCTGGTCTATGTCAGAAGCAGAAATCAAGAGGGATTCTGAGCCTGAGGTCGTTGTAAAAGCGGCAAAAATTTCAATGGCAAAGCAGGTTAGGGCCATGTTGAAATTTCAACAATTGGGTTCGGCCGTGTTGGATTACGGTAACAACATCAGACAAATGGCCATGGAAGAAGGGGTTGATAATGCATTTGATTTTCCAGGTTTTGTGCCGGCCTATGTACGTCCTCTTTTTTGCGAAGGAATTGGGCCTTTTCGTTGGGTCGCACTTTCTGGAGACCCGGAAGACATCTATAAAACAGATGCAAAAATAAAGGAGCTTATCCCTGATAATCCTCAACTGCATAATTGGTTGGATATGGCCCGGGACAAAATACAATTTCAAGGTTTGCCTGCAAGAATTTGCTGGATCGGATTGAAAGATCGTGCTCGAGTTGGCGCGGCATTTAATCAAATGGTGGCTGATGGTGAATTGAGTGCGCCAATTGTCATTGGACGTGATCATTTGGATTCCGGTTCGGTCGCATCTCCCAACCGTGAAACTGAGGCGATGAAAGATGGATCAGATGCAGTTTCGGACTGGGCGCTATTGAATGCTTTGCTCAGTACAGCTAGCGGTGCTACCTGGGTAAGCCTGCACCATGGTGGAGGAGTTGGAATGGGCTTTAGTCAACATGCTGGATTGGTGATCGTTTGCGATGGCAGTGAAGATGCTGGGAGGCGAATTAGTCGGGTGTTGTGGAATGACCCCGCAACGGGAGTTATGCGCCATGCAGATGCAGGATATGACGTTGCTATCGACTGTGCCTTAGAGCAAGGCTTAGATCTACCAATGCTGGAGAAAAAGCGCTAGGTTTTAATAAGCCTTGAATTTTAGCAAACCCAAGTTGCAAGGATTAAAAATATGGAAACGATCACAATTAGACCCGGTCATCTAAGCTTAGATGACCTTAAGTTAATACATCTTGCACCTTGCAAAATTGAATTAGATCCCGCTTGTCAGGATGCGGTGGATAAGGCTACCAACGTCGTTAATCAGGTGATAAAAGATGGGTTGGTCGTCTATGGGATCAATACTGGATTTGGTTTGCTGGCTAATACAAAAATTGATGCTAGTGAACTCGAAGTATTGCAACGTAGTATCGTCCTGTCTCATGCAGCTGGTATTGGCAAGCTAATGGACGGGTCTACCGTTCGACTACTTATGTTACTAAAAGTCAATGCGCTCTCTCGAGGAAATTCTGGCATTCGCTTTGAATTGATCCAAGCGCTGATCACCTTAGTCAACAAAGAGATTTATCCCTGTATCCCTATAAAGGGGTCAGTTGGTGCTTCTGGTGATTTGGCGCCGCTTGCACACATGAGTGCGATTCTTCTTGGGGAAGGAGATGCTACTTATAGAGGGGAGTTAATTTCTGCGGGAGAAGCACTCAACATTGCCGGTCTTAAGGCGATTACCCTGGCACCCAAAGAGGGGCTGGCTTTGCTTAATGGGACTCAGGCATCCACAGCCCTAGCCCTTCAAGGTTTGTTTCATGCAGAGACCTGTCTTAACGCGGCAACAGTTATTGGCTCGATGACTACGGAAGCTGCCAGGGGTTCACACAAGCCTTTTGACAAGCGAATACATGAAGTAAGAGGTCATTCAGCTCAAATAGATATGGCCACTCACTATCGCTCTTTGCTAACGAACACGAGCATCAAAGACAGCCATACAGAATGCGAAAAAGTGCAAGATCCCTACTCCTTAAGATGCCAACCACAAGTTATGGGTGCGTGCTTACAACAAATACGCAATGCTGCAGAAATCATCCTAATTGAAGCGAATGCTGCATCGGACAATCCGCTTATATTTTTGGACAACAATGAGATTATATCTGGGGGTAATTTTCATGCAGAACCGATTGCTATGGCGGCTGATAACCTCGCGCTGGTACTTGCTGAAATAGGCGCTTTGTCAGAACGCCGTATGGCCCTACTGATTGACAGTCAATTAAGTGGATTGCCGCCATTTTTAGTTAACAACGGCGGCGTCAATTCAGGTTTTATGATCGCTCAAGTTACCGCCGCAGCCTTAGCGAGTGAAAATAAATCCTTAGCACATCCTGCATCAGTGGATAGCTTACCGACATCAGCCAATCAAGAAGATCATGTTTCTATGGCAACATTTGCAGCGCGTCGATTGGGCGATATGGCTGAAAATACCGTGGGAATATTAGCCGTTGAATGGCTGGGTGCGGCTCAAGGCTTGGATTTTCTAGAGCCACTTAAAACATCAGAGTTGCTGGAGCAGGCCAAAGCTATTTTGAGGGAGAAGGTGCCGTTCTATGACAAAGATCGATATTTTTCACCCGACATTGTTGAGGCAATTAATTTGATTGAAAACAACGTGCTTAGTGATGTGCTTTCGATTCGCATCACTCGTTGATATAGCTCGCAGAGATAGTTACATAAGCACTATTAGACCGAGAGATCCGTGGGCGCATAGTCGAGCGCTAGAGAAATTTGCAGTAGGGCACTCTCCGATTACTGCTTGTCTTGCCTGAGGTCATGTTCGCTAAGCTAGCGGCAGCAGCGAATAGTTTTTCATTCATCCACAGGTTGTATTTAGCGAATAGCTGCAAGCTCTCTTTCTGCATAGTGAGACTCACTAGTCGGTGGGAGGATTAGCCGCCAGAGAGAAGGCCGCTCTGTGCGATTCCGTCGAATATAAACTGCACAGCAAGCGCAGATAGCAGGACGCCGAAAACTCGCGTTACTACATGCATGCCAGTGACGCCAAACAGCTGTTGAATCTTTGAAGCCAGCAATAGCATGATGAACGTGAGTAGGATGATGGTAAGCAATGACGCGACTACGGTAGCCTGGAGAACGAGATTGCCTTCGCTATTAGCCATGAGAAGGATTACCGCACCCATGGCTCCGGGGCCTGCGATCAGTGGTGTAGCGAGCGGAAAGACAGCGATATCGCGCTTGCCCATTGCCTCGGCCTCTTCCTCTTCAGTTGTAGATGTGCTGCCGGACGTGCGCGCGAAAACCATGTCTATGCCAATGAGTAGCAGCAGAATGCCGCCGCCTGTGCGCAGAGCCGCCAAGGAGATGCCTAGCCCGGCGAGCAGAAACTCGCCCACCAGTGCAAATAGCACGAGGATGCCAGTTCCGATGAGTGTGCCGCGAATCGCCATGCGGCGACGACGTTTCGGCGTCTCCGTTGCGGTCAATCCCGCGTAGACGGCAGCCACGTCGAGTGGTCCGATAGTGGCGAAGAATGTTGCCATTGCAACCGTGGCAGTTTCTAGTATTGCTGGATCCATAGTCTTAAATTCTTTGCTGTAGCCGACAAGCCGATAGTTATTGTTGAGATTCTAACTCGAGAGCGCTTCCAATACTGCCTGCTCGGCGTGTATCGCCGTGGTGTCGTAAAGCGGAGTCGCAGTGTGTTTCTGCTGCACTAGTAGGGCTATTTCGGTACATCCTAAAATTACTGCTTCTGCGCCGCTTGCTGTGAGCTGATCAATTATCTTTAGATATCTCTCCCGCGAATTCTCATCGATGGTTCCCAGACAGAGTTCATTGTAGATAATCGAGTGCACGATTTCGCGCTCTAACTCATCTGGCACGATCACATCGATGCCGTATTTCTCAGTCAGTCGACCTTTATAGAAATCTTGTTCCATAGTGAACCGAGTGCCGAGCAGGCCCACTTTTTTGATGCCGGCTTCGCGCAATCTCTGGGCCGTGGCATCGGCAATATGCAGGATCGGGATGGAAATACTTGCCTCTATCTGTGGTGCTACTTTGTGCATCGTATTCGTGCAGATTAAAAGAAAATCAGCCCCACCTTTTTCTATTGCCATAGCAGCCTCGGACAGGATTACGGCGGTGCCATTCCAATCCTCAATGTGCTGTAATTTCTCGATTTCTTCAAAATTTACGCTCACCATACAAATCTTAGCCGAATGCAATCCGCCGAGTTTTTCCTTTATGCCCTCGTTGAGTTCTCGATAATAGGTGGCGGTTGATTCCCAACTCATGCCGCCTAATAGGCCGATTGTTTTTTGTTTTTTTCTCATCGCTCTATCCAACTAGATCGTTTCGTATTGTGCAGCTTTGCTAGCATTTGTTAAGTGCCACTTCTAATTCTATTATTGACGAATAAGATGTCACCATTCTTCTCAGGATTACTGCAGTGCTAAGCAGCTAGGCGACGTATCTTGTCAAGAAATGACCTTGGGAAAGGGAAGGTATTCTAGTCCGAAATACCAGGCTATACCACAATTTCCAGAGTTTTCAGTGTCTGGATGGATTACACTATTCTAATGCCCAGGAAGCGAGCTCCCATGATTTTGAAAATACCCAACAAACACAATAAGCTGGTGAACAAAAAGAACGTTCTCGCACTGCTGTTTGGGCTATGCATATTGCAACCAGAGCAGCATGCGGTGGCCCAAGGTAACGACGATACACCGCCAGACTCTTTTCTGGAATTGCAGGAATTGATTCCTAGCATTCATCTGGAAGTGCGCTATTTCAGTGAGGACAACTTTGTAGGTCAGGTAATTGATGGCTACCATGCGAATAAGGTGTTTGTGACGAAAGAGGCCGCCACTGCATTGTTGAATGTGCAGGGCGAACTTGCAGCTTTCGGCATGAGTCTAAAGGTGTTCGATGCCTACAGACCGCAGCGAGCAGTTGATCATTTCGTACGCTGGGCTCAAGATTTAGGCGATACAAAGATGAAGGCTGTGTTCTACCCATCGGTGGCGAAGCAGGACTTGTTTAGCAGCGGATATATTGCGCAGCGCTCGGGACATTCCAGAGGCAGCACCATCGATTTGACCATTGTCGATTTACAGAGCGGGGCTGAGCTCGAAATGGGTACCCCCTGGGATTTCTTTGATCCTTCATCCTGGCCTAGCAATCTAGATATGCCACCTCAGTTACGTGCAAATAGAAACTTACTGAATACGGTGATGACTCGCCATGGCTTCAGAGCATTGCCTCAAGAGTGGTGGCACTTTACTCTGGAGAATGAGCCATTTCCTGATACCTATTTTGATTTTCCAGTTAAATAAGAACAGATGACACTATGAATAAAATGAGAACGAGAGCGCAGGTTCACTTTCCCACAGTGCTGCTTACACTTATTAGCATTATCCAAGCTTTGGCTCTGGAACTAATGTGGTCAAAAATTGTAGAGAGTGAATGGCTTTGGGAATTCAATATGCAGGCAGTGATCGGCTGGGGCATGATCCTAGTTTCGTTTCTGAGTATTCTACAAGTGTGGGTTATGTACTCTACTATGGTTATGGGCTCATTTGGCGGCCCTATCTTAGAGATTCCATCGTCCCCTTCATCATAGGCATTCAAGAATTTATGTTGGTTACGTTGATTGGTGAGGAATTCAATACGCTCTTGTTATATGTGCTTGGAACAATCTTCATTTCCGGAAATTGGGTGTCGCACAGTAGTTTAAGACGCGCGCGCCAAGATCCAGAAAATGCTGAATTTTTCGGTCAGGTTGAACCGGCAACTCTGCGCGACTTCTGGCCAGCTATGACGATTGTTAGCTGTCTCGCTGTCTCGCTGTCTCGCTGTTTTCGGAATTTCGATAGATGTGACTCAGAATCAGACTTGGCTGCCATTACTAGCTCTTATATTCTCTAATGCAGTACTCATTTTTCAAACATTCGCGTTTCGCAGACTGTGGCGTGGAATTATGGACTTTGAGGATGCCGGGCAAAATTTGGAGGCGGAGGAATAGTTCATGCGCTTAGTAATAATTCTGTTTCTATCAGTCTGCTGTAGCCCCTTATGGGCTAACGGGGAACTGAGTGACGATATTCGAATTTCCAGTGACGTTCTTGATTATGACTTACAGTATAGAGTCTATGTGCCCGAAGGCATGCGCAGAAATTCTCAACTACCCACGCTCTACATCACCGATGGCCAGTGGTATATATCTCGCGGTGAGCTTCCCGCACTCTTAGACAGAGAGATCGCCGCAGGCAATATAGAGCCCGTGTTAGTTGTGTTCGTGGATAGTCGCAATCCTGATAATCTGCAGCAGAACCGGCGGAATCAGCAGTTCTTCTGCAATCCGCGCTATGTCGACTTTTTTACCGAAGAGTTATTGCCTACCATAGATAAGGAATACGCGACTTCTGCAGTGCGCGACGACCGAGTCATCCTTGGATTGTCCTTCGGTGGTCGTAACAGCGCCTGCTTCGGCCTCATGGCGCACGACTCATTCGCTGGCATCGCGATGCAGTCTCCAGCAAATAGTGAGATGGTGGATGAACTGCGCTTTCAATACATGGCGCAGGACAAACACCCGCTGAAATTTTTCATGAGTGTTGGCACGGTCAATGATAATACACAGGCGGGTCGGCAGTTAATGGAGACGCTAAAGTTCCAGGAATACGATCTGACTTATCGTGAAGTTAACGAGGGTCATGACTGGGATAACTGGGGGCCGCTTTTGGATGATGTGCTGCACACATTTTTCTCTACAGAATGATCGGCGCAATTCTAGCAAAGCGCACTAACACGCCCCAGGCATTTCTGCTATCCAGCGACTAATAAGATCTACACCCTCACTGTGGATCAGCGACCTACCTAGCTCTGGCATCATCTCATCGGGTTTATCGGAGCGCATCCTATATAGCAAAATCGATTCCTCGGGCTGCCCAGGTACGATTCCATAGCGCAGATCTCCCGCACCTCCGCCAGCCGCGACTGGCGGTTTGCACACGCCGCGGTTTATGGCAAGCGTCTGTGAGTTATCGAGGATGAGTCCTGAAGTGTCAGCGGCACCTTCTGGGTTGTGGCAATGCCCGCACTGCATATTCAGATACGCCAGTGCGCGGTCGTCTAAGGAGGCAGAATGATCTTGCCAAGATTTTGAGCGTGGAAAAACCTGTTCATCACTTAGCCAGCCGCGCTGTACCATCTGTTCGAGCGGTGATGCGATATCGGTACTCACATCCACATTAAGTTGGCTGAACAGCGCGCCAAGTGGATGCATATCACCGTCGGGGTGTACCGTCGTATGGCAGCCGGCACATTGATTCTCGTTCGGAACGAAGTAGGTAAAGTCCGTTGTCTGGGTGCTGTCTTGATCGAGCAGTGAGACTTGTTTGCTGGCCCCGGCAACGCGCAGAAAGGCTTCTGTCTGTTCATCGTTCCACACATAGCCGAAGGCATCCCAGCCGTCAACCTTGCGCACGAGAAGCCGAGTCTCTATCAGTTGATTTTCGCTCAGGTTTATTTTCTGAAGCCCGCTATCGGCAACCTTGATGAGTGTCGTGCTCGAGGAGCGTGGATAGTAGAACGTCTTGCTTAGTACGCTGCCCACGGGATAGTTAATCTCATCGTTGACAATATCCGCTTGCAGAGATTGTGGTACCCACAGCGTTCGCAATTTGTGTGCGTAATCGGTGAAGAGTGGATTATTGGGTCGAAATACTATACTGGACTCACTTGGGACGAGTTCGTTTGCATCCATAGCAAATAACTGCCAATCGGAGAGACGCAGCGGTCTTTCAATGTCATGAAAGACCGGTGGCGATTCCGAACAGGCCACGAGGAATAGTAAACATGCGCTCAAGAAAGCGCAGCGCAAGTAAATGTTTGTCATTGACTACTTAAGCTCATGGAGATCTCGGTGAGGCGGGGAAGGACACAGTCGTGCACAGCTGCATCGAAAGAAGGTTGAGCGAACCCGTTACTCGCATCGAGGGAGACGAAGCTGGTGTCCGCGGCTTCAGAGAAACACAGGGCGTCGGCGGCGGTCTTTCCTTCGGAGAGCATGCCATCCCAAATAATATCAGGTAATGGCTGGCCTGTTGCGGCCTGCAATAATGCTAGCGGTTCGGAGTCGGGAGTTTCTCCGCCTCCCGTGTATTGATTGTTATGTAGATAGATAGCTTCTGGGAATGGGTCGTAGTTCGGATCGGTAATAGGTATCTCATTGATCAAATAGCTGACGATAAGTACGTTCGCGCTGTTATTGTCTTCGAAATTATTCTCGAACACCTCGATGTTGTCATTGGCCATGATCATTAGACCGGTACCCGCCGGTACGCCTGCGACTATATTGCCTTCGGGTGCGAAGTTGCGGGTGTTATTGGCGAAAATTTGATTGTTGTAGACGCGAGTATTACGACCGCCCTGAACTGGAAGATTGGGCAGATCGAAAACAAGGATGCCGCCAGTATTATTTGTGGTCACGTTGTGGTGGACGTCGGCGAAGGTTGAGTTTTCTATCTCTATACCGGCAACGTTGTATTCGGCGCGAGAATTACGAACGATTATCTGCGAGGACTGCCCGACATAGATGCCGGCATCCGAAGCGCCGATGGCCACAGCTTCATCGATCAGCACATTGTTCGACTGCACGGGATAGATTCCATAAGCGCCATTTGTACTCAATGGACCGTTTGTCCACTCAGTTCTTACTCTCAATATTTG
>MEHZ011655619.1_pt1 | contig 25452 bp, 14 predicted proteins | sample 897221 | NCBI WGS metagenome assembly MEHZ01 (sample SAMN05514161, study PRJNA337945) | marine metagenome | isolation source: marine surface water | place: Arctic Ocean | collected 2007-12-13
GCAATGCGGGTGTCCTTGTCGAGACGGCTTCGCAATTCTTCCCGGGAGACCATGGGGCTAATGAGGCCGGGCCAGATTGCTTTGGTGACTGACTCTTCCAATTCCTGGAGTTTGAGGTAGCCCTCGTAATCTTTATCACTTCCGGTGAGTTCGGCAAAGGCCTCCCGGTTAGCACTGGATGAATTATTTTGAATCAAGAGTTCCCGGAGTTTTCCATCGTGAAAACTAGGAGTCCAAGAGGCGGTTTTGCGCGAGCGGAGTTGGAACTTAAGATCAAGATCATCGATGATCTTTTGAGGAAGGAGACTAACAAGATATGAATAAACAGAGAGCCTGGCATCCACTCCGGGGAACACTTGCCGGGAAAGGGTTGCCCCTCCAAGCACGTCATTGCGCTCCAACACCAAGACGGACATCCCCGCCTTAGCTAAATAACAGGCTGCAACAAGTCCGTTATGGCCGCCTCCGATGATTGCGACATCATATTTCGATTTTAAGGTATTCATTCCGGCGCTTTAAGAGCATGCATACTTGGCCTCAAGTAAAGACGCGAGACAGCAGTAAAAAATGGGTCGCATTCATGATTCGTTCTTATTCGTGTGTCTCATGATGAAGCAAGGCATTACGTATGGCTTTGAGCTGTTCGACCGCTGTGGGGAAATCTTTTTCTAGATTCTTCGAAAGCCACGAATCCTTCTGCAGTTCATCCAGAATGGTTTCGATCCTGGTGAGCTTGCTCTCTAACTGCTTCTTCGCGTCTCCTTTGTAGAGGTCCGTTTCCAGCTTGGGCAGGTCGAGCTGAAGTTGTCGGAGCTTACGATCGAGGGCGAAGGTCTTCCCTTCTTTCTCCATCGCCTTGATCTTGTCGGTGGAAGCCTTCTTGGCCGCCTCCGAGTAGCTCACGCCCTCGACGATCGGCCAGTCGTCGGTACGGAAGGTAGGAACGGGGAGGCGTTCGCGTCCCACCAGATTGCCGGTCGGCCAGTTGGCCCAGCCGTAACGGACGGCCACCGGTTCGGCCACGAGATCGCTCCGGACCTCGATCGTCCAGGTGCCCTCGACGCGATTTTCCTGTGCCTGAGCAGGATACCAGCGGCGGTCCTTCCCTGCGATGATGAAACCCTTGATGGCTGCCTTGCCCTGGCGGGGTTGCGGCAGGACCTGCCACGAGGCGTTATTCTCGATGTGCTTCCACCGCTCGTAGACCACCGGATCGGAATCGAAGTAGACCTGCGCCTTGCCATCCTTGATCACCATCTTTTCGAAGTGGTTGCCGCGGTGCACGATCGCTTGGCCGTAGACCTTGGCGAGCGACCAGAGCGAGGCATACTCGGCCACCGGGAATTTTTCTCCCGGATGGATGTAGGAATTCCCGGTCGGGTAAGTCGCTATCATAGCGGCGTTCGAGTCGTCTTTCAGCGCGCGCCTTTGGATGTCACGGATCATAGCGTAGCCACCCGTCACGGTTTCGACCTCCGGGTCGGTGCCGAAGGCTCCCCATCCCGGCTGGCTGATGCAGCCAAAGGGGAGATTCTCATCGCCGAAGGCCTTGCGGAAGGAAACTGGAACCTTGGCAAAGGTGTGCTCGTAGCGCGTCCAGCGCCCGAAGACGTTATTCTCGCCCTGGTAGTAGAGTATCCCTCGTACTCCAAGGTGGCGGATTGGGACCACCGTAGCGTTGAACAAAGCTGCCGGCGGACTCCACCCGCTGCGCGGATCGGCAGGCTGTTTTGGCAGGCGCAAACGCGGCTCCTTTTTTCCTTCGCCCTTTGCCTTTGCGAGTTTCTCTTCGTGTTCAATTTTAGCGATAACTTTAGCCTGCTCCCATTCGACCATGATGCGCTTCACCTCGGCCGGATTGTCCCAGATGGCCGTTTCGACGTCGTACTTGCGGAGACTTTCCTTCACCGTGATGTGCTGCAGGCTGTCAAGTTCCTCACGCAGGCACCAGGTGTCGCCCGTAGTTCCACCGCGCGCGACGTTGATGATCCCCACCGGCACCTTTAGGTAACGGTGCAGGAACATCCCGTAGAGATAGGGCACCGAGGAGAAACCTCTCGCGGCCTCCGGCGAACACTCCTGCCAGCGGATCTTGCTGCGGACATCGTCGAGCGGCTTGTAATACGAATCGTGCCACGCCACGTAGCGCATACCGGGAAAGTCCGACGAAGCGGCGACGCGCTCCTTGCGGTTAAAATTCCCCCACCCCATGTTGCTCTGCCCCGCGCAGACCCAGACTTCGCCGATCAAGACATTCTCCACCGCAAGCGTGTTCCCACTGCTTTTCGCAACGATCCAGGTTTCCTGGAAGCTCGCCTTGGCTGGGGCGAGTGTCACGGACCACGCTCCATCCGCCCCGGCAGTCGTCTTGATCGTTTTTGGGGAGAACTTCGGTGGGTTCTTCTCCTCGTAGCGCATCCTCACCGAGTGATCATCGCTGGTTTTTACGGCGACTCCCTTTCGGGTGCCAGACTGGACCGCTGCCTCCACGGCGGTGGTTCCATTGGCGGCGTCCTGCGTCAGGGTCACGGACACCTGCGTGTCCGGTTTGGCCCAGCCCCAGATTTTGATCGGCTTCTCCTGTTGGAGAACCATCCCGTCATTGAGAATCGCCGCAAAGCGAAATTCCGGCTTCTCTTCCTGCTTGGCATGAGCCGCGCCGGTCACGGCGCATAGAATGAGAGCCAGTCCTAAGCATGGCAGTTTTATGAAACCTCCGGCGTCGTTTTTCCGCTGATTAATTTTAATCATGTTTCGTTTTTCCTTTCTGGTGATTGTCTTGTGCTTCACGTGGATCGCCGGTCGCGAGGTGGATTGCCAGGACGCCGGAAACTGCGAGATGGTCCGAATGTTCGTAGCCCAGCGATTCAAAAACACCGTCTTTGACAACCTGACTACTGACTGCCGAACAGTGTTTGTTGTAAAAGATGTAGTCGATTCGGCTTTCGCCACAGGTCAATCCCAGACTGCTCTTTTTGTCTGGATGTGTCGTGCGATAGAGATCCTTGTAGCCGTGATCGGCCAGGTAAGGTGTCACCTTCCATTCTCCACGAACATCGACATGCGAACGCGTGTTGAAGTCGCCCATGATCAGAGTCGGGAGACCGCGGTAGGGTTCGAGTTTTTTCTGAATTCCCTCGATCTCCTTGAGTCGCATTGAGGTCATCTTCTCGTTGCTCCCGTCACCCCACGGATGCAGGTGCAAAACGAATACCACCAAGCGATTCCCCTTCGCGGTTTCCAGCAGTGCCATGGTTCCACCACGATAGATCGGAACATCCGGGTCGAAGCGTTCATGATCCTTTACCGCCATCGCATTGAAGACCTCGGAGCGGATAATCTTGTGCTTCGTTAGTAGGACCTGCGGCATATAAAACCCATTGATGGTGTGCGCTTTCGCCGGGTGTTTTTCGGTTGGGGAGCGACCACCGAAGACGGAATTGTATCCAAGCTTCCCAGCAATTGCTTCGTTTTTCTTCTCGTCCCAAGCCTCGTTCAGACCAACAATATCAGCCTCTGATTTACGGATGACGGCAGCGAGATCATCGACCCCGATTTGCCACATGTGAATATTGTAGCTAAGCACGCGCACGTTTTCGGCAGCGGGCTTCGCACCAGAGTCACCCGGCACCTCCGGCTCGACTGCGAAGGCGGGTGAGCAGAAAATGAGAGACCGCAGTAAAAGACGGATCGGTTGTTTCATGATTCAACGAACTTCCCCAAATTCTTCCTCCCAGTCCTTAACAGCCATCTTGAGCGTATCCAGGGCCTTCTGCAGAGTGGCGCCCTGATGGTCCTTCTTGGCACAGCGGGCCTCGAGGTTCGGCTGGATTCGTCTCATGCTAGCGATGAACGGCTTGCCGTCTGCGCCCAGCTGTGCGGCGGCCTTGGCAAAGCCGATATTTCCCCAGCGGGCGCCGAGGATCGTCCAGCTCGCCGGCAAGGCTGCCATGGACGGATAAGTTCGTTCGATCGCCGGCAGAAACGGAATCGCGTGTTCCGGATGCTTCTGCATGTCGATGTAGCGCAGCGTCTCGAAAATGTTGTTCCGGTCGATCGGCTGCTTGAAGCCCTCGCGGAGCTTGATGCGGTTGACTGAGTCGGCCATGCCAGCAACGAGTTCGTCCTTGAGTTCGGAATTTTTCGCGATGGCTGTTTTGAAGAGGCTCGTCGCGCCCCAGCGGCGGCTGGGCAGGTTGCTGTCGGCGTCGTAGCTCGCAAGCATCGCGGGCAAGGCAGAGCGGAAGGTCTCGGTTTCCGGGATTAGCGGAAGCAATGCCGTAAACGCTGCGGCACGCAGCCACCATTCCTGGTTACTGAGGTAGGGCGTGACCACATTGATGTGATCGTTGATTGCAGCAGGGTCACAGCAACTCAGCGCCATGAGGGCGTGCCGCTTCTCCCACATCGGTGCCTTGGGATTCTGGAGCGGCTTGAGAATTTGAGGTAGGAAGTGCGCCTTAATCATCTCTGGGGTGATGTTCGAGTTCGTCTTGCCGATGCCCCAGCCTGTCGCGCAACTGATCGCATCGAGGCCTGCCACGCGGAGGCGCCCGTCGTCGCTGGCTAGGGCCTTCTTGATTTCCAAAAGAGCCTTTTTACCCTGAAAACCTAGTCCGTGGGCGGCCCAGTCGCGTACCGTCGGCGAGTAGTGGCGCATCAATTTTGCATACCACTCGACCGGCATCTGTTTCTTCCGCTTGTCGTTGATCGATGCCTTGGCATTGCTTGACTTGATCGTGCCGTCTTCATTGAAGAGAGTCTGGAAAACCGCCGCGATTTCGTGCGGTTGCTCCTTGATCACGATCCCGTCGATGAAGTCAACCCGATGAAAGTCGTCCGTTTCCAGGGCCAGCTCGACCGCGGTCGGCCTGTGCGGAACGCTGAACTCGGTGCGCGGCTTGCCACAGATCCGGAGCTTCTTGAGATACGAAGTGTAAGTCATCGCAATCAGGCCGGTCTGGTAGAGCGGCGCCTTGCCAATCGTGCCGTGCCCCGGGAACCATGGTGTCCGGAACCCTCCACCCGGCATGCGGGACAGTTCGTAGAACCAGATCATCTGATCCTTGTGACGCCAGTAGGAGTTCTTGTGCTGCTCGGGGACCAGCGCATCGACGATGTTCCGCCACGTCTGATTGCCAAAGCACGAGCCATGTCCGCCTTCGCAACCGAAATAGGTGTCGGTCTCGGCCAAGGCCAATAACTGGGCGCCTGCCTGGAATTTCTTGTCCGGAAGGAGAGTCAGGGCCGAGGCCAAGCCGCCGTTCTTGCCATTCGACGACCACCACAATTCGGGGTGATGATCACCGTAAGGCACGCCGCCCCGACCGGCGTAGCGGAAGAAGAGACTCAGCGCGTCATCATAGGTCTTCTCATTGACCTTCACCCCGCACTCGCGGGCCAAGACCAAGGTCGTTAGGGCCTGGTCGCCTGCGGCATGCAATAATCCGCCCGTGACATAGCCCGGCCCGCAGTTGCTTGTCCCGTGCCCCCAGCCGCCGAAATACTGGCCTGCGCTGAGGGTTTTGCACCTGGCCTCAAGTGCGGGCAGGACCCGCTTGTCGCCCGTGGCGAGATAGTATTCGCCCAGGAAAATTCCGCTGTAGCCAATCGACCAAGTGCTCGTTCCGGGCCCCTTTGCGGCCAGACCGATTGCGTATTTCTCGACTGTAGGCAAGTATTTCTTCTCGCCGGTCGATAGCAGAAACAAGGCCTCGAGGTTCCCGTTGATCCCACCGCCCGGCCCGCCGTGCTTCAGGATAAACGACGCCGTCTCGTCCACGATCTTCCGCGACTTCTTGCACTCGAGCGGATAGGTCATGCCGTAGCTGCCGAGCGAGTCGAGTTGAACCACGACCGTCTTCTTCACCCCGCCGCGCTCGATCGAGAACTTCATCTTCCCGTCGCGACCCTCGGCCGCATTGATCGCAAAACCGAGCGGGTGGCGCGGATCCTGGATTTCGAGCGAATTCCCGTCGACCGCCAGGAGCACGTCTCCCTTCTCAAGCGTGTCGGCCGCCGGGGTGTCCGGGGTGATCTGTGTCACCTGCAGTTCCCCGCCCTTAAGGGCGACAAACATTCCGGTCACGCCAATCATAATATCCTTGGTGTCTTTACCAGCCGGCAGGGTGTTGGCTGACGCGCCCATCGGCAGAGCCAAGAGCAGGATCGCAATTGCAAATCGTTTCATGATAGACATGATTTCACATGCTCTTACTTCTATTTTGCGATGAGTTCGGCCATCGAGCTTGCGAAGGAATCGCCTAGCCGAACGAAGAATTTACCACTGCCCAGGTAGTGATACGGGCGGTCGCTGCCAACGGTGTCCCACTCAAGGAAATGCTTGGGCCAACCCTTTTTAAAAACCTCGAGGGAATCGAGGGCATATTGGGTGTAACTCTCAACCGCCAGGACGTTGTCTTTGAATTCAGGAGCTTGGGCTGCTTCACGTTGGCCAACAGAAACAGCATTTTCAGCAACTTTCTCCTTGGTTTGACCCGTGCCTAAGACACCAATAATGAAGGGCATTTTCGGTGTCTTATACTCTTTCCGCACGTCTTTGATGAAGTGGACCATATTATCCTTATAGCTGTTGCGAAAGGCGTCCGAAAACTGATCATTGTAGCCCTGAAACCAGACAAAACCAGCGATCTCGTAACCCGCTTTTGAGTCATAAGCCGGGTGATTGTTCTTAAGATTGTCCAGAACCTGATGAACAGCTTCATTCATCATGCGATAATTGAGACTGGCATTCTTCTTGATCTCATCAGCTTTGGCACTGGCCTTTTGTTTATCATCCAATTGGTATTCTCCGGCTGAAGGCGGACGGAAATTATAGTTCAGTGACTTGCCGCCCCATGAGGTTTTGATCAACAAAATGGGGCCATCAATTTTTTCTGCGATGGAAAGACCAAAGCTGTATTCCGGCCCGATTGAGGTGGGGCCATGACCGGCATGACCGATGCTGAGTTTGCCTGACTTTCGGTTGCCATCTGAAATCGAATTGATGTAAACTCGATCCGAGACAAGAAGAGAATCCTCGATCCCTTTTTTGTAGGCCTCACCGGCCGCTTTGATTTTTTCCACTTCAGCTTCAGCGGCCGCTTTTGCATCGGCATCTGTCATGGTCTCTATTTTCTTCTTCAGTTCATCGCCTTTTCTTGCGCGGACCAGTTGCTCGTCCAACATGGCCTTGGAAGCCTTCGAATCTTTTTTGAAGACCAATTGGCTCAGTTCCTTGTCTTTAGGGCCGTCTGAATTAAACAAAGTGGCAATGGTATGGCCCCTAGAATGGCCCACCATATTTGACTGACCAGCTAGGATGAACACCTTGAGGGTATCGGCCGCCGACCCTGTGAGGGCGCCGGCGAACAGGACTGCTAATGCGAGAATCTTACCTTTTGTTTTCATTTGTTGGATTTGTTGGAGAACCGGTGACCTCTTAATTACAGACTAAAAAGAAGGTGTATTACCTTAAAAATCCTCTTTTTTTAAGGATTTGCTCCGGGCGCGGGAATACGGGACCGAATCAAGGAAACCTAACATTTTCTTCATCCTGCTCGACGACATTGGATGCGTGAGATCCATCACTTCTTCTCACCCAAATGCCTAGAGGCAAACTCGATAAACCGTTCCCAATCCCAGACCTCAATCGAGTGTCCCCCCTCCCGGATGTGATACCCCACTTCCCCCGCCATCATCGCCCGTCCCACTTGTGGTGACTCCTCACTCTCCAGTCCCTTCTTCCCAAATAAGCGATACACCTCGCTCGCGTGATACGCCGAGAGATATTCCCCGCGACCATCCGCCCAAGTATCCTCCACCCCGCTGTGGACATACACCGGCCGCGGCGCGATACACGCCAACAACATGTGCTGATCCACTGGAAGGTCATCTTCCTGCTCGACAAACTTCTGCGCATTGCGGCATAGCCAATAAGGAAAACGCGTCACCATCTTCTTGAGCGTCTCGCCCGACTTCCGACGCCACAGCGCCGCGCCCCCACACCCCGACTGAGCCGAGATTGCCATCGCAAACCGCTCATCCTGGGCCGCCGTCCAAAGCGCCGTCTTTCCCATCTTCGAGTGACCCATCACCGCCACGCGCTTCGCATCGATATCTCCGTCAGTCTCCAAATAATCCAAGGCCCGCATCCCTCCCCATGCACACGCCGCGAGCACGCCCCACTCCTGTGCCTTCGGAAAACTCTGCCCCTTCGGATAAAATAATCCGTGGATGCTGTTTCGAAATTCCACCTCATTGTGCCCCACCAAATCTTCGTGATACACCGCGCAAAACGCAAACCCCGCATCAAGAATTTTCCCCAACGGCCATCCATTTTTTAAACAATCCTTATTAAGAAATGCCCTATCAAAATCATCAGAGCGCGTGTTGTTAAAACTGTGTTTCATAATCGCCGGCACCGGTTTCTTCGCTCCGTTGGGCACATACACCACAATCCGCATCGTCTTCTCTCCCCTCTCAGTCTTGAGCTGAATATCGACATCTTTCCGCGTCGCCTTCCCTCCCATAAAATTCTTGTCCTTCTTCACCTCCTCAAACGTTATCTTCAACGGCGTCGATGGCTCCGGCACCCGTCCGTAGACTAGATTACTGAACAACGACATAATCTGTGGCCTCCTCACCGTCCGCCACTCCTCCGCCGTCGTGATCCGCTTCCCCTCTACTGTCACCAACAATTCCGGCAAGTCATACGCCGGTACCTTCGACTCATCATAATTGATATCCTTGTCCCCTTCCTTCGCTTGCCGCGCCAATACCGCGGACCCAACCAACAACCCTAAAATCAAAAAGACTTTCATCGCTCCACCTTGCGACCCATCCCCACCCCTCGTCAACCAAGGAACCTCGCCCAAGCTCTCAATTCAGTCGATTCCCCCCTTTGCGTCTCCGCACCCCTGCCTGAGACCCACCACTAGCAGACACTTCCATTCCTCAGGGTCGCCACCATTCCCTGGCACTCCTCATTCATAAAATCAACCTGCTCCGCGTGAGATTTCCTCACTACACCGGCTTCTTAATGTGCATCCAAGCATGCACATGCGGTTTCCCCCGGAAGTAACACACCATGTTCGGCCCCTCCAACTGCCACACATCCCAAATTTCATCCTTCCCCATATTCTCCTCCTTATAAAAAGCCATGTGAATATTGTCCAAGCCTCCGGCCTCAACCAACTTGAGAGCTTCCTTGGAATCCTTCTCCCGAAAAGGAGCCAACAGATCCCCCAGCACCTTACGAACGTGCCCCTTCTGATCTCCGCTCATGTCACCCACCCGAATCCCATCGAGCCCCACCTTCTTTCCGGTCAACTCGATCGTCTTATTCCCCTTCTCTCCCCGACTCTTCCCGCAAAGCGCCGCCTTCCGCTGCTTCCCATCGAGCATTTGATAAACCTCGCTCGCTCGCACCGCCTGATACCAATACGCGTTTCCCTTGTGTTCCGCCTTCTCAGTAAAGCCATCCGCCGCGTGCCCATAAAAAAGCGGACCTCCAAAGGCCACCCCCTCCACCGAGTCCCCATCACAACGCCGCGTGCAATGCCTCCCCGTCAGCACAAACTCAAACTTTCCCGTTCCCGGCGTCCCAAAAATCGCCACCGATGATCCCCCTTCAAATCCTTCAAGCCCACTGTCCCACTCTACCTGATCATAAACCTTCTCCGCATACTCCTCACTATGCAGCCCCATAAAGATCTCCTTAATCATCGCCTGCTGGTCCTTCGAATAATCCTTCACCAGCGTCTTCGTAATCAACCAATTGTTGTCCACCTTCAGCCGCAACTTGTGCTCAAACGAAAAACAAACCGCCTTCCGCTGCTCCTCAGTGAGTGAATCGTAAAACGTCTTCACCAAAGTCTCCGAATCCGGCTTCTTTTTCTCCTTCTCCGCCCCAATGATTGGCAAAGCCCCCAATCCCATCCCCGCCGCAATTCCGGAAGATTGACGAAGAAATGAACGACGGTCGACAGCAAGAGGATGATTTTCTGGATTCATAGGATGCAATAGTTCAATCGGTAGCCTAGCAAGCTCTCATCACGGATCTACCTTTTTCTATCCACGCGCCTCACCAAGACCCAATTTTTCCTAAATTCTATCACCCACCCCCTATAACCAATACCCAAATTTAGGCGAGAATCTCCTGAATCGGGTAGGCGGACTCGACTCCGGTGAGTTTAAAATCAAGGCCGCTGGATTTGTAAGTGAGGCGCTCGTGATCGATTCCGAGACAATGAAGGATCGTGGCGTGCAGATCGTGGGCGGTCACGGGATTCCGGACAACGTTATAAGAGAAGTCGCAGGTTTCTCCGTAACTGATGCCGCCTTTGATCCCACCGCCGGCGAGCCAGACGCTGAAGCAGCGCGGGTGGTGGTCGCGGCCATATTGTGTCGGGGTGAGCTTGCCCTGACAATAGACCGTGCGACCGAACTCGCCGCCCCAGACAACAAGAGTTTCATCGAGAAGGCCACGCTGTTTGAGATCTTTGAGGAGCGCCGCCTGTGGCTGATCAGTGTCCTGACACTGCAGCGGCAGGTCACGGGAGATACTGCCATGGTGGTCCCAGCCACGATGGTAAAGCTGGATGAAGCGCACGTCGCGCTCGGCCATGCGACGCGCCATCAAGCAGTTGAAGGCGTAGCTGCCGGGCTTGCGGACGTCGGGACCATACATCTCTAGGGTGGACTCGGACTCGTCGGAGAAGTCGGTGAGCTCGGGCACGCTGGCTTGCATACGGTAGGCCATTTCATATTGGGCGATCCGGGCGAAGACCTCTTCGGCACCGCTGGCCTCTGCCTGGCGAGTATTGAGCTCAGCAAGCATGTCGAGCATCTTACGGCGGTCGGAGCGCGACATACCGGCAGGGTCATTCAGGAAAAGAACGGCGTCTTTTCCGGCGCGAAACTGCACCCCCTGATGTTCGCCAGGGAGGAAACCGGCACCCCACAGGTGAGAAAACAACGCCTGCATCTGGCCGCGGCCTTGGCTGATCATGACGACGAAGTTCGGCAGATCCTGGTTGGCGCTGCCGAGCCCGTAGGAGAGCCACGAGCCCATCGAGGGACGACCAGGGAGCTGATGACCGGTCTGCATGAAGGTCACGGCGGGGCTGTGATTGATCTGCTCGGTGACCATCGATTTGATGAGACAGATTTCGTCGGCCATCGTGCCGGTGTGGCGCAACTCATCGGAAACCCACAGGCCGTCTTGCTTGTTGGCGTGGCGGGTGAAATTGAAGATCGAGGGGGCGACCGGCAGGCGCGCTTGGCCGGAGGTCATGCCGGTGAGGCGTTGATTGCCGCGCACACTTGGCGGCAGCTCTTTGTCGTAGAACTCTTTGAGGCCGGGTTTATGATCGAAGGTGTCGAGCTGCGAGGGCGCGCCTTCCTGGAAGAGGTAGATGACGCGTTTGGCCTTGGCAGGAAAATGGCTCCCGACCTTTTCCGAAGCAAGCAGTTGGCCAAGGGCGGGTCCGCCAAGCAGGCCGAGCCCGCCGGCGCCCGCTCCTTTGAGGAGCCCACGGCGGTTGATGTTGAGTAAGCTGTCGTTGAGTGGGTCCATCACGTTGTTCAGTCTCTTACGATCGTTTCATCGAGGTTCAGGACGGTGCTGGCAATCAGCATCCAGGCGGCGAGCTCCGGCTCATCGATCCCGGCGGCGGGTCGGACGGCGGTAGTAGCCCACACGCCCACTTTGCCCCCCTTGAACGTTCCACCGTCGGCATCGTGCAACCCCAACTCAGTAATCTGAATATCGCGATCGCCAACTCTAAACAAGTTGCCAATGGTGTAGCTATTTGAAGCGCGCTGATCTGCAGGATCATCGATCTTCGTAGGATCAAAGTCGATCAGGGGAATGGATTCGGTCGCATCGACGGTGAATTTTGCATTACCCACACCCCAGCGTCCGGCGTTCCGCTCGCCTGGCATCGTTGGTTTACCGAATCCCTTTGCGTATCGAGATGCGATCAATGTCGCAACCGGCGCCGCAGAAAACGCACTCCCTCCAGCTCCGGCAATATCTCCATCCCAAAATGCGTTCGTGTCCTGTCCTCCGATCAGATATTCGGTATGCGCGGAGAGGGTAAGCGGAGTGATCGCGGCGTATGCGTAGCCCCCGGCATCCGGCGTCGCGCCATCCGGAACCATCACGGAGGCCAGCAAAGCCACGCCGCCACCGGGGAATGCACCCTGTTTCAGCAAGGCCATCGCATCCTTGGGTGCCGCCTTGAACCGTGCCTCAAAACTCGCCAGTCCTTCGTTCAGGGTTCTGAGATCTTCGGGTGAGGGGCTGCGGCTGGTGACACGCCGAAAGAGAGACACCAGGCGGTCCGCGGTACTCTCATCGGTTTTTAAAGTACGCAGGGCCAACACTTTTGCACACTCAAGATGTTGCTCGTCGTTCATCGTCGCGAGCGCTTGAAGTGGCGTGTTGGTGGGAGATCTCCGGGCATTGCAGCCATTGCGCTCCTGTGCGTCGAAGAGGCTCATCGTTGGCGGTGGGCTGTTCCGTTTGTGGAAGGTGTATATGCTGCGACGATAGAGATCGTCCCCTTCCCCCCTCACGAAACGTCCCGTGTTCGATCCTGGATTGGTTTTTTCGATCCACAGCCCCGGAGGTTGGTAAGGATTGACGGGGCGGCCGCCGAGTTTTTCCACGAGTAAACCGGAGGTGAAGAGCGCGGCATCACGAATTTGCTCGGCGCTCAAACGTTGTCGCGGGAAGCGTCCGAGCAGGCGATTGTCGGGATCGGCCTGCGCGAGACCGGCGCGCCTCAAGGAGGATTGCCGGTAGGTCGCGCTGGTGACAATGAGCCGCAACAGCTGTTTGGTTCTCCATGTTTTACGATACTCGAGCGCAAGGAAATCAAGCAGCTTCGGATGGCTGGGGTAAGCGCCTTGCACGCCAAAATCATCCACCGATTCCACGAGACCAACGCCGAACAATTTTTGCCAAAGACGGTTGACGGTGACGCGCGCGAGCAGCGGATTCTTTTTAGAAACCAGCCAGCGCGCGAGTCCGAGACGGTTCTCTCCTTCGCCTTCGAGTGATCCGCCAAGGATACCTGGAGGGCGGCGCGTCACCGGTTGGGCTTCATCGGGCTGGTCATACTGGCCGCGCGTGAGAACGAAGGTAGGTTTCGCCTTCTTCCCCTCGTCCATGACCATAACTCCGACCTTCGTCCCGTCTTGATCAAGCGGTGAAGCGATCGTAATAAAGGGCGGGTAAGCTGGCGCAGTGCCACTCTCGTGTTTCTCACTACTGGAATTGAAGTAGGAGAGCAGGCTGTAGAAATCCTTCTGCGGGAGCGGGTCAAATTTATGGTCATGGCAACGGCAACAGTTGAAGCTGAGGCCGAGGAAGATCGTCCCCACGGTCTCCACGCGGTCGGCCGCGTACTCGTTGAGATACTCGGCGGGGATGGTCCCGCCCTCAACGGTAATGGGATGGTTGCGCAGGAAAGCGGTCGCAAGAACCTGTGAGGGTTTTGCATCCGGAATCAGATCGCCAGCGAGCTGCTCGACGACAAACTGGTCGAAGGGCATGTCTTGGTTGAAAACATCGATCACCCAATCACGCCACGGCCAGCCAGTCCGCCGGACATCATGAAGGTATCCATTGCTGTCGCTGTAGCGCGCCAGGTCGAGCCACGCGACGGCCATGTGTTCGCCGTAGCGCGGTGAAGTGAGCAGGCGGTTGACTTGGCGCTCGTAGGCACCAAGCTCTTCATCAGCTATAAAAACATCTAATTCATCTGGTGTCGCTGGCAGGCCGGTGAGGTCGAGGGTGAGACGGCGTAGTAGGGTTTCGCGATCAGCTTCGGGGGACGGAGCCAGCTTTTCTTCAGCAAGTCGTTTTTGGATAAAGCGATCGATCGGATTGATTGCATCGCCGGGCGGGACGGTGGGCGAATTTGGCGGGATGAAGGCCCAGTGCTCTTCGTACTTCGCGCCAGCCTCGATCCACAGGCGCAGGGTCTTTTTTTGCTCGGCAGTGATCGTCTTGTGCGAGTCCGAAGGCGGCATGAGGTCGTCGAGATCAGTGGTATTGATGCGCTGCCAGATGGCGCTGACATCGGGATCGCCGGGGACGATCGCAAGGTCGCCACTCTCGCCTTCTCCATGAGCTCCCTCCTGGGTGTCGAGGCGCAAATCGGCCTCGCGATGTTTGGCATCGGCACCGTGACAGGCGAAACAGTTGCTCGAAAGGATCGGCCGGACGTCACGGTTGTAAGACGGTGCTGCCAACAGAGAGGAAGGCAGGAGAAAAAGGGAAAAAAAGCGTTTCACTAGAGTAGAAAATGCGGAGAAAGGATGACCTGCCCGTGGCAGTTCAAACATTTTGGGATTTTTAGGGAAAGTCGGGTGGAAGGCAAGGGAGCGTTTTGAATTGGCTCGAACTTTCTGTAGAGGATCTATGGTTCTCTTAAAAGATCATCTCATCATTAATGTAAAATTGGTTACGAGTAATGATTTCGTTGGCTTCAAGAGTCCCCTCTTACACGGTATCAGCGCTCACGAGTTCCTTAACCGCCACCACTGACGTTCCGGCAAATTGCAAGAGGCCTCCACAGTGATTTACGACCTCTGGGAAATTGCTTTTTGGATTGAGCACTTGAGGGCGTCATTGAAAGGATTGGAGAGGGTGAAAAGAGCATTAAAATCGATTACCTTTCACTTATAACACTGAAAGACCAGAAGCGGTGTAGCCATCAAATTACCGATTCGGGAAATCCGATAAACTTCTATGCAATAGATCTACCTCAAGGGCTTAGTTGAAATTTGACGAGCGGTAGAATCAGTGGGATCCCCAGAGAGATAGGTGTCTTTTCGGTAAAATTGGTTACCAGTAATGAATTGGGATCTGGGACAAAGATTCTCTCATCAGGTATTAGGGAGGGGGAATAATCCCTTTTATTTACGAGAAAATCCTGCGGTATCCGTATTGATCTACTGGAGCGTCCGGACGAGGATGATTGGGAAATTGGGCCTAGGATAAAAGCCCCAACTTCGTCCTGTCCAAGTCCCCTCGATCTGTGAAATACTCGCATAAGTATGTCAAAGCTGGTCCCCCTTCTCGCTGCTCTCACTCTCAATCTCGTTGCAGACGCCGAAGATCTCCCTGCCGATCACGCCGCACGCATCAAGGAAGGCATCGCTCTTTTCCAAAAGACCATCCGCCCCACCCTGATCGAAAACTGCCTCAAATGCCACGGCGACGAAAAAACCCGCTCCGGCCTCGACCTCTCCACCCGCGAACTCCTCCTCGAAGGCGGCGAAACAGATGATGCCGTCAACCTCAACGACCCGGCCAAAAGCTACCTCCTCATGCTCATCCGCCACGAGGAAGAGCCCGAGATGCCACCCAAGAAGGCCAAACTCCCCGACGCTCTCATCGGTGACTTTCAAAAATGGATCGCCCTCGGCGCCCCCTACGACAAGCCCCTCCTCGTAAAAGACCGTAGCAAGCCCACTGCGATGCAGGTCACCCAAAGTGACCGCGAGTTCTGGTCCTTCAAACCCCTCACCAATCCCACTCCACCCGCCTCCGACAGCTCCTGGCCCCAAACCAAGATCGACCACTTCATCTTCGCAAAGCTCTCCGAAAATAAACTGACCCCAAATCCTCCCGCCTCCGGCCACGCCCGCATCCGCCGCGCCTACCTTTCCCTCATCGGACTTCCCCCGACACCCGAGCAACTCAAAACCGCTCTCTCCCAAACCCACGCCCAACTCATCGACGAACTCCTCACCAGCCCCCACTATGGCGAGCGCTGGGCCCGCCACTGGCTTGACGCCGCGCGCTTCGCCGAGAGCCACGGCTTCGAGCAGGACTACGATCGCAAATATGCCTTCCACTACCGCGACTTCGTCATCAAGGCTCTCAATTCCGATATGCCATGGGACCAATTCGTCCGCTGGCAACTCGCAGGCGATGAGATCGCGCCTGACAACCCACTCGCAATGATGGCCACCGGGTTCCTCGGCGCTGGCGTCTTCCCCACCCAGCTCACCGAGAAGGAATTCGAAAGCGCCCGCTACGATGAACTCGATGACATGGCCGCCACTACCGGAACCGCCATGCTCGGCCTCACCATCGGCTGCGCCCGCTGTCACGATCATAAATTTGATCCCATTCCCGTCAAAGATTACTACCAATTCGTCTCCATCTTCACTTCCACCATCCGCAGCGAAGTCGACATCCCCATCGACTCCGATGTCTATCTTAGACAACTCGAAGAGTGGACAGCCCGGCACACAAAAGCCTCCCAAGACCTCGCCTCCTATCAAGCCAAACCTGCGTTCACCAAAGCCTTCGATCACTGGCTCAAGAACCAAGCCCCTTCCAACCTCAACACCAGCGATTGGACCATCCTCAACACCACCTCGGCCAGCTCCGATCAATCTGCCACCAAGCTAACCTCCGAGCCCGGTGGCTCCCTCCTCGCCTCCGGAAATCCACCCACCAAGGAAATTTACACCCTCAAATACCAACCCGGCGCAGGAGAACTTCGCTTCCTCAGAATCGAAGCCCTGACCCACCCCTCCATGAAACAAAACGGCCCCGGCCGCGCCAACAACGGCAACTTCGCTCTCAGCGATCTCAAACTCTTCACTTCCAAATCCGGATCAAAAAAACAAGAGGTCAAGTTCACCTCCGCCAAAGCCACCCACCAACAAAACAAAACTAACCTCTCTGTCGCTTCTTCCATCGATAGCGACCCAAACAACAGCGGCTGGGCCGTCGACGTCGGAGGCATCGGCAAAGACCAAGCCGCCGTTTTTGAGTTGGCCAAACCACTCCAACTCGCCAGCGACGAAACACTCGAACTCACCCTCAATTTCTCCACCAACACCCAACACAGCCTGGGCCGGTTCCGCGTTTCCATCAGCGATAAACCATCACCGCCCGTCAAAGTCGGTAGCGGGGAAAATCCCCTCCTTGATCAAGCCCTAAAAGGACTCCGCGCGGGAAACCTCACCAAACAGCAACGCCTAACCCTCTTCCCCCTCTTCGCAAAAACCGACCCTCAGTGGCAGAAACTCACCGACACCGTCCAAAAATCCCTCTCCTCCAAACCCAAGCCCACCGTCGCCAAAGTTCAGGTCACCAGTGAAGGATTCCCCCCAACCAAACACCACGCCGATGGCCGCGGCTTCCCCCACTTCTATCCTGAAACCCACTTTCTGAGCCGCGGTGACCCCAGCCAAAAGAAGGGCATCGCGCAACCCGGCTACCTTCAAGTCCTCATGCGCAATGATAAGGCCACCAGCGACTGGAACGAATCCCCACCCGCCGACTGGACCCGCACCAGCTACCGACGTCGCGGCCTCGCCAACTGGATCACCGATACGGAAAACGGCGCAGGCCACCTCCTCGCCCGCGTCGTCGTCAACCGCGTTTGGCACCATCACTTCGGACGCGGCATCGTCGCCACGCCCAACGACTTCGGTCTCCAGGGCGAACTCCCAACCCAACCCAAACTCCTCGACCACCTCGCCCAAAAACTCATCACCAACGGCTGGAACCTTAAATCACTCCATCGCGATATCCTCCTGAGCTCGACCTGGCTCCAAAGCAGCACCCCGTCGTCAGAAAAAACCGCCCTCGATCCCGAAAACAAATTTCTTTCGCGCTTCGCTTCCCGTCGCCTCGAAGCCGAAGTCATCCGCGACTCGATCCTTGCTGCCGCCGGTCAACTGGACCCAAAGATGTTCGGCCCCGGCACCCTCGATCAAGGACAACGCCGCCGCAGTATCTACTTCATGATCAAGCGCAGCCGCCTCGTGCCAATGATGCAGGTCTTCGATCAACCCGAGCCCCTCGCCAGCCAAGGGAGCCGCCCCAGCACCACCATCGCCCCCCAAGCCCTCCTCTTCATGAACAACCCGCAGGTTGTCAAATGGGCCCTCTCCCTCGCCACCACTCTTGATCAAAAAGATCCCGATACCGCGATCCAACAACTCTACCTTCACAGCCTCTCCCGCGAACCCTCGCCCACCGAACTCAGCGACAACCGCGCCTTCTTCGACGCCCAGTCCGCTTCCTACTCCGGGCAAAAAAACGCGCACCAACTCGCTCTCGCCGACCTCTGCCAGATCCTCTTCAGCCTCAACGAATTCATCTATCTCCCATGATTCATTCCGATCAATACACCCGGCGCCACTGGCTCCAAACTGCTGGAGCTGGCTTCGGCAGCCTCGGCCTCACCAGCCTCCTCGCCCAGGAAGGACTCCTCGGCGCAGACCCCGCCGACCCCCTCGCCGCAAAGAAAGGCCACTTCAATGGCAAGGCCAAATCCGTCATCTGGCTCTTCGTTAACGGAGGCCCCAGCCAAGTCGACACCTGGGACTACAAACCGGAGCTCGAGAAAATGGACGGCAAGGAACTCGCCGGCTTCGACAAAAACACCGGCTTCTTCGCCAACGCCGTCGGCCCGCTCATGAAGTCGCCCTTCGAGTTCACCCCTCGCGGTCAGTGCGGCAAGATGGTCTCCTCCATTTTTCCAAAACTCGGCGAGCACGTTGACAAAATGGCCTTCATCCACTCCGGCCACACCGAGTCAAACAACCACAGCCCCGCCCTCTTCATGATGAACACCGGCCAACCGCGCATGGGCCTTCCTTGCGTCGGATCCTGGGCCACCTACGGCCTCGGCAGCGTCAGCAGCGACCTCCCCGCCTTTGTCGTCATGTCCGATCCCCTCGACCGTGGCCTCCCCAAAGGCTCTGCTGCCAATTGGGGCGCCGGCTTCCTTCCCAGCGTTTACCAAGGCACCTGGCTTAGGCCCAAAGGCGATGCCATCGAAAACCTCAACCGGCCCGCCCACATGAGCGATGCCCAACAACTCCGCCAACTCGCCCTCCTCAAAAAACTCAACGGCCAACACATCAAAACCCGCCCCGGCGATGCCGAACTCGAAGCCCGCATCAAAAGCTTCGAACTCGCCTACCGTATGCAAACCGCCGCTCCCGAAGCCTTCGATGTCAATCGGGAACCCGACCACGTCAAAAAACTCTACGGCGTCGGCGACAAACGTTGCGATCATATCGCCCGCCAATGTATCACCGCCCGCCGCATGATCGAGCGCGGCGTCCGCTTCGTGCAAATCTACTCCGGCGGCATGGCCAACCAACGTTCATGGGACGGCCACAACGACATCAAAGGAAACCACAGTCAGTTCGCCGGCGAAACCGATACCCCCATCGCCGGACTCCTCACCGACCTTGATCAACGCGGCCTCCTCGAAGACACCCTCGTCATCTGGGGTGGCGAATTTGGACGACTCCCCCTCTCCCAAAAAGCCGCAAAACCCGGCCGCGATCACAACCCCCATTGCTTCACCACCTGGATGGCCGGCGGCGGAATCAAAGGCGGCGTCAGCTATGGTGAATCCGACGAGATCGGCCACCACGCCGTCGTCGATAAAGCCCACGTCAACGACATCCACGCCACTATCCTCCACCAACTTGGATTCGATCACGAAAAACTCACCCACAACTACAACGGTCGACGCTTCCGCCTCACCGACGTCGGCGGAAAAGTCATCAAGCCCATCATCGCCTGATCAATCTCCCCCAGCCGTCACTCTCATAAACTGCGTCCCGTCATTCTTGTCCGCTTCAATCTCTCCCACTCCGTCACCAAGATCCGTAAACACCGCTGAGGATTCCACCGTCCAATTCTCCAAATCAACACTCCTCTCCAACAGATAGGTCACCCCCACAAAAGTGCGGAAGGTCACGAGCACCACATCTTCATCAGCCCGGATTTAAAACCTGAAGAGATTCTTCAACTCACCAGAGAAATGCTTCATCCCGACTGCCATTTCCCTTAAAGGAGGATCGCTATTCACCGAGCATACAGATCCCATAGAACTCAAGTTCGTGAGAGAGGGTGCGAAATCCGGTCTTTTCCATGAGCTTCTCCTAGAGCTCCCGAAACGGAGAGGAAGTTTCCAGAGGCTCAACCTTTCCACATCCTTCACAAATGAGGTAGTCCGTATTTTCATCGACGGTTGCAAGAGCGTAACGGGCACCCAAGAGCGTAACGGGCACCCCGTTCCGTGAAGTTGAGTTGCCTGACGACTCCAGTGATCACGTAGCGGCTTGTCATGCTTGGATGGAGAACTGCAAAGCTCAAGAGATCAATCGCGGCCTCGCCGATCACGAGGGCATCGTCGCCCTCGCTCGCGCGAGAAAACCACAGCCCTTTGCTCCCTCCTGGAGAAAACCCTGTGAACCCGACATTCTGGGGTTCTTTGCACATCCCCAACTAAGCCAGGATCGGCTTAATGACCTTCCCATGCACATCGGTAAGGCGATAGTGGCGACCCTGAAATTTATAAGTCAGCCGTTCGTGATCGATTCCCAAAAGGTGGAGGAGCGTCGCCTGGAAGTCGTGAACGTGAACCCCGTTATTTGCGACATTGAAGCCGATATCGTCGCTCTCGCCATAGGTCATCCCCGGCTTGATTCCTCCCCCGGCCATCCAGATCGTAAAGGCATATGGATGATGATCGCGGCCCCAACGCTCACGATTTTTGTAGTCGCCCTGCAAAAAGGGGGTGCGCCCAAATTCGCCGCCCCAGATCACGAGCGTATCATCAAGCATCCCGCGTTGTTTTAAATCCTGCAGGAGCCCCGCGGAAGGTTGATCGGTATCGCGACACTGGCTGTAAAGTTCGGTCGTGAGCGAGTTGTGCTGATCCCATCCCGCGTGCATGAGCTGGACGAAACGAGTGCCCCGCTCGACGAGTCGACGGGCTAAAAGACAGTTCCGTGCAAAGGTCCCGCCCTCGTGCACACCGGGACCATACAAGTCGAGAATGTGCTTAGGCTCATCCGAAGTATCAGCCAGTTCCGGGACGCTCGTTTGCATCCGATAGGCCATCTCGTATTGCGCGATGCGGGTCGTGATTTCCGGATCACCAGTCGCTGCCAGCTTTTGCTCATTGAGCGCCGAGATGCCATCGAGCATCTGACGCCGTAGCTTGTGGCTCATCCCTTTTGGATTTTTCAGATAAAGCACCGGACTGTTTCCAGGTCGCAACTTCACCCCTTGATGACGCGATGGCAGAAAGCCGTTGCTCCAGTAGGAATCATAGAAAATTTGACCGCATGAGGTTCCCTTGGTCACCGACGTCATCACCACGAAAGTGGGCAAATTCTCATTCATCGTCCCCAGTCCATAACTCAGCCAGGAGCCCGCGGTGGGCCGCCCGGGAATCTGAAATCCAGAGAGAAAGAAGTTAATCGCCGGGGCGTGATTCACCTGCTCAGTGTGCATGCTTTTAATGAAGCAGATATCATCGGCCATCTTCGCGGTATGCGGCATCAAGGAACTGACCGTTGCGCCGGACTGACCGTGCTTTTGAAAAGGCTCGATCGCGTTGAGCAGGACCCGCTTGCTGGCAGCTGCCGACATCGTGCTAAAACGTTTCCCTTCCATGTAACCCGGGGGAACGGGTTTATTATCGAACTTCGCCAGCCCGGGTTTTTGATCGAACAACTCGAGATGACTGGGCCCGCCATTCTGAAAGAGATAAATGACACGCTTCGCCTTGGGCGCGATCTTTTGGAATGCTTTTAAAAGGAGTTCCTCGCCACCGGCCTCCTGCCCCAGAAGTGAAGCGAGCGCAGGCACACCGAGCCCCACTGCGCTCTTACCAAAAAAATGGCGGCGGTTCGTGAGATGCTGGCTTTCGAGAAGTGGATTCATGGGTGAAATTCTATTCTTTCGTGAGAGCTTCGTCCGTGTTCAGGAGAGAAAGACACAACGAGCTGAGCGCCGCCTCTGTGATCTCATCGAGATCAGCATTTCTAGGAGCCTCTCCAACAGCGATCAAATATTGCGCGGCCTTCGGATCGTTCGCAAATGAAGCGCGAAGTCCCTCATACATATTCTTTAGAATGGTGATTTCCATTGTTGAAGGCGGCCGAATCATGATCAGCTCGAAGGCTGCCGCGACGGGATCGGCGGCATCCTTTTCCACGGCACGACTGGCAAGCGACCGAGCCGCCTCGAGATAAAACGGATCATTAAGAATCGCGAGCGCATGCAGCGGGGAATTCGTGCGGTAAGAGCCCACTTCGCAAGCCTCACGCTTCGCGTTATCGAAGATCATCGGCGGAGCAGAGATACGACGCCAGAAGGTATAAACCGTGCGACGTCGAAGCGCCTCGCCAAGATCCGGCGTGTATTTTTTCTTTCCAAAGGTCACCTCCGCCCAGAGGCCCTCAGGCTGCCAAGGTTTCACGGGAGCACCACCGATCTGATCAACGAGGAGACCGGAGACGGACATCGCTTGATCGCGAATCATCCACGATGGAAGCCGATACCGAGGACCACGTGCATGGAAGCGATTGCCCGGATCCTTTTCTAGGGAAAGCGAATCAACCTGCGACGATTGACGATAAACCCGGCTGGAGACGATCGTTTTGACGAGCTTCTTAAAGTCCCATCCGGACTCCATGAAATCAGCCGCCAGCCAGTCGAGAAGCTCGGGGTGCACGGGAACTTCACTTTGAACCCCGAAGTCCTCCGTGCTCTTGACCAAGCCGATACCAAAGAGTTCCTGCCACAAACGATTGGCCGTGACTCGCGAGGTGAGCGGATTTTTTCGATCCACCAACCAGCGGGCAAGGTCGAGCCGGGTCGCCGGACCCTCGGCATTAAGAGGAGGTAGAACAGCGGGCGTGCCTGCTTCCACTTCTTCGCCCCGGGCTTCATAAGATCCGATCGCAAGGATGTGAGTCTTGCGCCGTGTTTCCTGATCAGCCATCACCATCACGCGGGGGACATTTTTAATAAGATCGCCGAGGTGCTTCTCCAGTAGGGTGATCGAATTAAGATTTGCTTCATACTCCGGATGCTCGGCCAGGTGCGCACTCCTAACAGCGTCATTTTGCTCTTTCGACCGCTTCTCAGGCCGAAGGCCCAAGATTGTATTAAGTTCATCCACTTCCGCCCCAAAGCTCGCCTTTGGATCATTGGAATGAGAAATACGAAAGCGCCCCAGGTAATGCTGTGCATGTTGCGAATCATGCCGCAGAACGATTTCCAAAAAGGCATCCTCCTGTGGCGCAAGCGGAGTCTTCAATTGAAAGATCGCCGCGTGATCCTTTTTCACCTCCTCTTGGCTGAGAATGGCCCAACCCGACTTGGGATCTTCATCAAGAACATTGGCAACCTTGAGAGCACCTTGTTCGAAAGTCGCGACCGGCTGGGTAAGAACGAGAGCTTCAGCGTTACGCCCGGGCGCGTGAAGAATGACATCGAGATCTGTCAGAACAAAGTTCCCGCTGTCCGAGCGTGCGATGCCCCCCTTTGTCATGGACGGATGGCGAAGCGCATCAAGACGCAGTGACGTCAGACCTTCCTTCGGCACCGGGACTCGCAGAGTATAGGTCAGATTTCTCGGGTTGGCCCCCGAGGTGAGAATCGATTGATCATCCAGCGTCTTGTAGGTGACTCCTGTAACGCTCATTTCGACCGTGCTCGGAACGAAGACCGTCCAAGCCGGAAGGGCAAGTCTCGCAACCTTCCCTTTCTCCCAAGCGTCGCCTTCGGAATCTAGAGAAGCCGCAAGTGCGATGTTCTTCTTTTTTCTTTTATTGATTTCCTTGTTGAGCTTCTGCATCTCGGCCTTCTCTTCGGGCGAATGAACGGAAAGCAATGGCTTAGTATGCGGATCGCCACCGCCCCCCGTGACTGGCGTCTGATTAAAGAAAGCGGTGAGCGAATAATATTCACTCTGCGCCAGCGGATCGTATTTGTGATCGTGGCAGCGGCAGCAATTAAAAGTCAGCCCCATCCAGACCGTGCCCACCGTTTCAGCCATATCGAAAACGTAATCGACGCGGTTCTCTTCCGGAATGCGTCCCCCTTCGCCATTGATGGCATAATTTCTCAGGAAGCCGGTCGCAAGAATCTGCTCTTCGGTCGCATTGGGCAAAAGATCACCCGCAATCTGCCAAACAGTGAAGTCATCATAAGGGACGTTTTTATTAATCGCCTCGATGACCCAATCCCGCCAAGGCCACATTGTGCGCTCGCGGTCGCCTTGGTAGCCATTACTATCGGCATAGCGCGCGGCATCCAGCCAAGGCCAAGAAAAGCGCTCCCCAAAAGCCGGGTCCGCGATGAATCGGTCAACCAAATCCCCCCAAGCTTCGGGTGAAGAATCGGCGAGGTGAGTTTCAACTTCCTCAACCGATGGTGGCAGCCCCCGTAAATCAAAAGAGAGTCGACGAATCAAAGTGCGCTTGTCCGCCTCCGCAGAAAGCGTCAGTTCTTCTTTCTGAAGCCGTCGCAGCACAAGTTCATCAATGGCATGCTTCTCATTGCCACTCAGCGCAGCCTTCGTCACCTCGGTAAACGTCCAGTGCTTTTCGTAAGGCGCACCTTCTTCGATCCAGCGCTTAAGCAGGGCCTTGTCCTTTTCATCCAGTTTTAAAAAGTGATCCGCTGGAGGCATGACGTCATCCGGATCATCCGTGATGATTCTTTGCCAAACGAGCGACCCCACCAGATCGCCGGGCACGATCGCTTGACCACTCTCCCTTTTCGAAAAAGCCCCCTCCGCCGTATCGAGCCTGAGATCGGCTTCCCGGGCGTTGGAATCAAATCCATGACACGTAAAACAGTGATCCGATAGGATCGGCCGAACATCGCTATTGAAGCCCAGCTTTTCCGCCCCCGAAATTGCCGGGCACAGGGAAACAAGAATAAAGGTGAGCTTTTGTAACTTTAAAAACATGCGAAACCGTTTCTCTCCGATACCTCTCGAAGACGATAAAATCTGTCACGCACTTCGTCATTTTCAAGAAGCAACCTCGACTCGATTAAGCTCACTCAAGATTTTTGAAGAATAATGACACTCCTTGCCAAGGGTTGCGATCAAGAAACTGCCAAAAAAAATCCACATGAAATTCATATTCCTCTTAAGCTCATCCTTCCGACAGGCACCCCACCCACGGACACTCTTTTCCTCCTGGGAGACAGGGACAGCGTCGTCGATGACCTCGACTCCCGGGCTTGGGACTCCACGGCAATTTCCTCGATCTTTGGCTCAATGACACCGTAGCACCTACGCAAACGGCACCGGTCCCTAAACCTGCCACTGCCCTTCTCACCGCAGTGGCAGGCGGACTACTGACCTTCCGCCGGAAAAGAAAAGACCTCTCAATTTTCAGCCCAAAGGCGTCACCAAAAAATGGCTAATCCGCCAGACTTGCCTAAAATGGTAACCCATAGAGCCTCTTCCACATCCGTCCCTACCTCTTGGAGTGCACTGTTGGGCTTTGGATTGGCAGCTTGGAGACTACTTGGTAAATTTTGCGCTAAATTACCATCTGGAGGTACAAAAAAGAGCCCTGCTCCTTCGTTAGAAGGAACAGGGCTTATAACTGGCGACGGCCTACTCTCACAGG
>MEHZ011402586.1_pt1 | contig 25445 bp, 25 predicted proteins | sample 897221 | NCBI WGS metagenome assembly MEHZ01 (sample SAMN05514161, study PRJNA337945) | marine metagenome | isolation source: marine surface water | place: Arctic Ocean | collected 2007-12-13
TTTGAAATTGGTGTGCAGCGGTGATTCTTCCGTGGCGAGAAACCGAGTGCCCAACAGAACGCCTTCCGCGCCCCTGCAAATCCGTGCGGTCAGCCCCTGAAATTCTGCACGGCTTGAGGCATCCGAGCACTGGTGAGCATCGGGGCCCGCCGCGTATGGTGCCCCCATGTCCGACGCGCCTCTTCCTTCTCCCACTCCCCTGCCAAAACGGCTGAGCGCTGATGCGCCCAACAGCGCTTTGCCCTATGGCATGATCGTCGTTGCCTCGATCATCCTTGCGTCCAACCATATCGTCGCCCGGCATTTGAACGGCGTGGTGCCGCCCATGGGGCTCGTGTTCTGGCGTATGGCCATCGGGGCCATTGTGCTGTTGCCGTTTGCCGCGCCCGGCCTCTATGCCAACAGCGCCCTGATCCTTAAACACTGGAAGCTGTTCGTGCTTCTCGGAGTGCTGTTCGTGCCCCTGGCCAACGGCATCATCTACGTCGCATACAACTTCACCACCGCCCTGAATGGTGGCGTGGTCTCCGCCTCACAGCCCGCTCTGACCGTGATCCTGTCATGGCTTCTGTTCCGAGATCTGATCAACTGGAAACAGGGGGTCGGTATTCTGGTCGCAGCAGCGGGAGTTTTTGCCATCCTCACCCGGGGTGACCCCGCAGCCTTGCTCCATTTGCAGTTCAATATTGGCGATCTGATGATGATTGTCGCGACGCTTTTCATCGCCATGCATAACGTACTGTTGCGTCTGGTTCCCGCAGCAATCCGCATCCTGCCGCTACTTGTGGTGATCCAGCTAACCGGTTTGGTTGTCGCGGCCCCTCTCTATATCGCCGAGACCATTTTCTATCGCCCGGTCCCGGTAACTCCCGAAACTATTGCCGCGATGCTCTGGGTCGGGGTCGCGGTTACCGTCCTCGCCGTCGGCCTGACCAACACCGCAGTCCGCATAATTGGGGCCAACAAGGCGAGCATGGGAAATTATCTGCGTGCCGGCTTCACCGCGATCCTCGCCATTCTTGTGCTGGGTGAGCAGTTTCAGACCTTCCACGCGGTCGGGCTGGTCCTAGTGATCGGTGGTGTCTTCCTCATGACCCGCAGCCATCGCCGGAAAGCTGCATAAGGTGTCCTCATGACCGATCAAAGCTCAGCGACGCGGGCTAGCACCGACACCAACAGCTCAAATGCCCTGCCCTATTTGTTGATTATCGCGGCGGCACTGATCATCGCCTCAAATCACGTGCTCGCGCGCTATTTGAACGGCGTTGTCCCGCCGATGGGCATGGTGTTCTGGCGCATGGTCGTCGGGGCCCTCTTCCTGCTGCCGATCACCGGATATGGCCTGATCGCCAACCGGCACTTGATCCTCCGGTACTGGAAGCTGTTCACGGTGATGGGCATCCTTTTTGTGCCCCTGGGCAACGGCCTGATCTACACCGCCTATCTTTTCACCACCGCGATCAACGGCGGCGTTGTGTCCGCGTCCCAGCCCTCGATTACCGCGCTCCTGACCTGGTTGATGTTCCGCGACGCGATCAACTGGAAACAGGGGATCGGCATCGTGATCGCCGGGATCGGCGTGCTGGTGATTATCACCCGGGGGGATCCGCTGGCAGTCCTGAGCATGCGAATGAATATTGGCGACCTGATCATGCTTGCCGCCATCGCCTTTGCCGCGCTTTACAATGTGCTAATCCGCAAAGTGCCCGAGCAAATTCCGGTGCCACAATTGATGGTCGTGGTGCTGGTTACCGGCGCGGTGATCACCCTGCCGCTTTACATCATCGAAACGATCTATTTGCGGCCGGTACCGATCAACCTGCTCACGGTGGGCTCGATCCTCTGGGTCGGGATTGCCGTCACGGCTATCGCGGTCGCCCTGATGAGCGTCGCGATCCGCCAGATCGGGGCGAACAAGGCAAGCATGTCGAATTACATGCGCGCGCTTTTTACCGCCCTGCTCGCGGTTGTGCTGCTGGGTGAGGAATTCCAGACCTTCCACCTGATCGCCATGGCCCTGGTGATTGGCGGGGTCTATCTAATGACCAGGGGCCGCCGCGCGACCCCGTGCTGAAGTCGCCCTACTGCAAGGGTGAGAACGACACCGGCTTCAGAATTTTGGTTTCCATCTTCACGATGAGGTCGGATTCCTTCAGTGCCTGCACATATTCCAGCCAGCCCGCATCTTCATACATGGCCGTGCGGCGGCGTTCCCGGTCGCCCTGGTCGTCGTAGCGCCACATATGCACGACCTGGCTCAGATCGCCCACATCACAGGTAAACATGCCGACAAACCCGCCGAGATATTGCATCTGATATGGCAGCGCCATGCGCTCCCAAAGCGCCAGGAAATCACCAGTATGGGCTGGCTTTGTCGTGTAGGTACGGTGGTCAATAATCATCGGTGATTTCCTTCAGCGTAGGTTTTTCTCAAAATACGCGACGATGTCGCGGTTCCAGTTCTTTAAAAAAGTTTCTCGGTCGAACCCCTTTGGATCGCGCAGGAACGCAGGCATTACCCATGTTATCGCTTTCGGCAGCGGGGTCGTAAACGAGACATGGCCCGCCACCTCAACCCGGACATATTCGATGCCCGGTGCGAAATGAGCGCGGAAACGCTCTGCGTGCTGATCGGGATGAACAATGCCGTCCTGTCCGGCGACGTAGAACCGCAGCGGCACGGCAATCGATGCAAATGCATCATCGGCAAACAATGCCGTGGCCGGGGCGATGGCAACCGCCGCGCGAATGCGTGGATCAGCCAGCCCTGTCAGGCTCTTCTCCTGCTCCCCCGCAGAAGGTCGTGCAGCGCCCAGCGCACAGTAGGCGTCGTGTGCATTGTCCTCACAAAAGGCGGCCAGTGCTTTGAGGTTTGGAACGCCGCCGACCAGGGCCAGCGCCGTGTACCCCCCCATCGATAGCCCCAGCGCGCCGGTCGGTTTTTCGGTCAGGATTTCGGCAAAACGCGGATCGGCGCGGACTGTATCGACAACCGCCGACATCGTCCTCGGGCGCCCGGCAAAGACCTGCCAGGTGCCACGGTCAAAGGCGTTACCGAAATTGTCACCGGGATGCCGGGGCGCGGCCACCACGAACCCCGCTTCCACCAAGGCCGTCGCCGTATCGATATGGGCGAGCGAGCTTCCGCCCGAACCATGGGAAACAACGATCAGGCCGCGCGCCGTGCCATTTGGTACAGCACCGGGGGCGGCTCGAAAGCTGTACGGTCCGAGCTCCATGGATTTGGCGGGCGCATCACTCGGATACCAGACTGTCGTCGGTGCCGGTTTTCCCGATACCGGGTCGGTGACCATGACCCGGTCAATGCCCACATCGCCGCGAGATTCACTGATCCACATCGACACGCCGATGGCGATGGCGACAAAAACGACTAATCGAAGCAGGCGAAACATGGAGAGCTGACCGACGCAAACGCCCTATTGGGCGTAAGATGGGTCGATCTGGTCGAGGCGTCGGAGCCAGGCAGGCCAATCGGCGCCGCCGCGGCCGGCGTTGTGGGATTTACGCTGTTCCACATAGCGGTCCAGCACCTCCTTCGATGGCATCACAGGATCCAGACCGGCAGCCTGTTGCTGGAGCTGCAATTTGCAGGCGGTCTCAAGATCACGCATCAGAATGAAGGCGTCTCGCATCGTCTTACCAACCGTTACAGGCCCGTGGTTGCGCATCAGCAGCGTGTGTTTGTCACCCAGCGCGGCGGCGATCTCCGCGCGTTCGCTCAAATTCTCCGTGATGCCCTGATAGTCGTGATAGCCCACATTGTTCCAGAACTGCATGCTGGTCTGGGACAGCGGCAACACCCCGTCGGGCTGGTTCGCAACCGCGATGCACTCGGGGATATGCGTGTGGACGGCCGCGTTGATATCCGGACGCGCCTGCATCAGGCCTCCATGCAGGGTGAAACCCGGCTTGTTCACATGAAAGCTCTCATCAACGTCGTCGTTTCGGGCATCCACCTTCACCAGATTGGACGCGGTGACCTCGTCGTAAAGCAGCTCATGGGCCTTGATCAGAAAGAAATCCGGCTCGCCGGGCACTCGGATCGAGACGTGGTTGTAGATCGAATCTGCCCATTTATAGAGATGGACCAGTCGATAGACCGCGGCCAGATCGACCCGCACCTGCCATTCCTCGGAACTGACGCTGTCGCGTATCGAAGGCACATCACGTAGCTGAACGACATTGGAGGTCATCTTGGCTCTCTTTCCTGGCACTCCCGAAGGCCCCTTCGAGACGCGCGCTGCGCGCGCTCCTCAGGGTGAAGAAACGACTACAAATGGGACCTCATGCTGAGAAGGCGCAAAGTGCCATCTCGAAGCATGCTGATACACTCATACGCGAACGATCTTGCCCGGGTTCATGATGTTGTCCGGATCGAAAGCCAATTTCAGGGTGAGCATCAAACTGACCGCCTCCCCATGCTCGGCAACAAGGAAATCCATCTTGCCCGCGCCAACACCGTGTTCGCCGGTGCACGTGCCCCCCAGCGCTATCGCACGGTGAACCAAACGCTCGGTGCATTCTTTGACCCGCTTGAGCTCATCCTTGTCATCGGGATCGAGCAGAAACACGCAGTGGAAATTGCCGTCCCCGGCATGTCCCACGATGGGCACTTCGAAGCCGGACGCGCGGGTATCTTGCTCTGTTGCCAGCAAACATTCAGCCAGGCGTGAAATTGGCACACACACATCTGTCGACAAGGCCTGCTTGCCCGGTGCCTTGGCCAGGGCCGCATAAAGCGCGTCATGGCGCGCCTGCCAAAGATGGTTGCGTTCTTCCTGATTGGCCGTCCAGCGGAAGGCCGAGCCGCCAAAATCATCAGCGATCTCGCGCACCGTGTTGGCCTGCTCCTCGACACTCGCCTCGGTGCCGTGGAACTCATAAAACAACGTCGGTTTAACCTCGTAGCCCTGCAGATCGGCGAAATCTATGGTCCAGTCCATCATCAGCGCATCGAGGATCTCGATCCGGGCCACAGGCACACCGGCCTGCATGGTCATGATGACGCTGTCGACGGCTTCCTGGAGTGAAGGATACTGGCAAACTGCCGAGGCCATCTTCTCCGGAATACCGTAGAGCTTCAGCTGAATTTCGGTGATCACCCCCAGCGTGCCTTCCGAACCCACAAACAGGCGCGTGAGGTCATATCCCGCCGATGATTTCTTCGCTCGCCCGCCAGTTTTTACGATCCGGCCATCTGACGTAACGACCGTCAGGCCGAGGACATTTTCCTTCATGGTGCCGTAGCGCACTGCGTTCGTGCCGCTGGCCCGGGTTGCCGCCATCCCGCCCAGCGACGCATCTGCGCCCGGATCGATCGGAAAGAAGGTGCCCGTGTCGCGCAGATATTCATTGAGCTGCTTTCGGGTCACGCCGGCCTGCACCCGGCAATCAAGGTCCTCGGGATTGACCTCGAGCACCTCGTTCATCTCGCTCATATCGACGGTGACACCCCCATGAGGCGCGGTGACATGGCCTTCGAGGGAAGTGCCGGTCCCGAACGGGATCACCGGGGTGTGGCTGGCCGCACAAATCTTGACAATCTCGGCGACTTCCTTGGTCGAATTGGGAAAGCACACCGCATCGGACGGAACCGGTTTGAAATAATCCTCACCGCGCCCGTGATGCTCGCGCACCGACATGGACGTGGTGATCCGATCTCCCAGCAAAGCCTGAAGCGCTTCAAGCACCGGTGAACCGGCGTCTGCGCGCACGTAAGCCTGATCCGTCATACCAACTTCCTCCCGTCACTGCGTTGGCAGCAATCATAGCATCAACGAAATGTGCGGCCTAGCGTCGGCATAACGGGCGGTTCATTCTAAAACACCGCCACGCCTGAGCCTGATCGATAGTTCTATGGCAGACTGGGCCCTCATGCTGAGCATGAGGATGTTTTTAAGATACGCGGAGAAACATGATGCCCGGTGCATTGGACGGAATTCTGGTGGTGAGTGTCGAACAGGCGGTCGCCGCCCCCTACGCCTCGTCGCGACTGGCCGACGGCGGCGCGCGCGTGATCAAGATCGAACGCCCGGACGGGGATTTCGCCCGGGATTATGACCGGGTCGCCAAAGGGCAAAGCGCCTATTTCGTCTGGCTCAACCGGGGCAAGGAATCCCTCGCGCTCGACATCAAGGATCCTGACGATGCCGCCCTACTCCATCGGATGGTGGAAAAGGCCGATGTGTTTATTCAAAACCTGTCGCCTGGTGCCGCCGCCCGCGCCGGGTTCGGGTCCACCGAACTACGCCTCAAGTTCCCGCGCCTGATTACCTGCGACATCTCCGGTTATGGTGAAGAGGGCCCCTATCGGGATATGCGCGCCTACGACCTGCTCGTACAGGCCGAAAGCGCATTGTGCGAGGTCACCGGAACACCTGACGGCCCGGGGCGTGTGGGCGTGTCCGTATGCGATATCGCGTGCGGCATGGCGGTCCATGCGGCGATCCTCGAAGCCCTGTTTCATCGTGAGCGCACCGGTGAAGGTCGCGCCATCGCATCATCCCTGTTTGATGGCATGGCCGACTGGATGAACGTGCCTTATCTGCACGAAGTCTACGGCGGGAAAGCCCCCGAACGGGCCGGACTGCACCATCCCTCCATCGCACCTTACGGTGCCTACTCAACCGGCGACAGCAAGCAGGTCGTCTTAGCGATCCAGAACCAGCGTGAATGGGCGCGGCTTTGCGATGCCGTGCTGCAACTCCCAGGTCTCATCAGCCACAAGCTGTTTCACGACAATGTCGCGCGGGTAGAGAACCGGCCGGATCTTGATGCGGAAATCGACAGAGTTTTCACCGCGCTATCACGTGCCGAGGTCGTTACCCGGTTGAGAGAAGCAAAGATCGCATACGGCGCGGTCAACAACGTGGCGGACTTCGCCGCCCATCCTCAACTGCGCACGGTCACCCTCGATACTCCGGAGGGCGATCTGGTCGTCATTGCGCCGCCGGCCATAATAGACGATGAACCGGCACAATTGGGCGGTGTTCCCGCGCTTGATGCCGACGGCTCAGATATTCGCCGCGAGTTTGCAGCTTAGTTTCAGCTGGCGACCAGCCCGATGACGATTCCCTGAATCGCAAACACGCCCAACCAGTGACCCGCATCGATGATGGAGTGGGACTAGGTCGAACGCTGGAAGCCATGGTTGATTAGCATGGTGGTGAGTACGAAGCCAAACCAGAGGGTGACCGCCAATTTCAGGCCACCGGACAACGACACGTCACCCAGACTGACCATCAAATGCATCAGCACATAGGCGATGATCAGCTGGCCGACGATGGCGATCACATAGAGCAATGGGCCCGCGCCAGCCTTGACCTCTTCCTCGGTCTTGCCGATCGCGGCCATCCAGGGCTTGTTGAGCGTGATGTACCACGCGGCGCTGAACACATAGCCAGCGACAAACGACACGATCAGTGCCAGCCAGTCAACATTTTCAAACTGCATGGCTATCTTCTCAGTCGAGAGTGGGATCAATCACAACCTTGCCAATGCCCGCGTTGCTCTCCACGCGGGCTTGTGCGGCCACCGCCTCGCTAAGCGGGAACACATCATCGATGAGAGCCTTCACGCCGCCCTCACCTGCCCGGGTGAAGGCCGCCTGAAGACCACCGGGCGCCTCGCGGGGTTCGCCGATGATCTGGAGCTGGTGCAGGTAGAGATAGCGCACATCGAGCGGCACATCGGCGGCCCCCGACGCATTGCCCGCCGTAACCAGTTTCGCGCCCCGCGCCATGGCATGGATCACTTTGGGGAATTGCTCCGGATCGGCGACGCTGTCGCACACGCCATTGACGCCCTGCCCGTCGGTGAGCTTGCGCGCTTCCGCAGTCAGGTCCTGCTTACGGTAGTTAATGACATGGTCGGCCCCGATGGACAGGCAGGCTTGCGCCTTTTCGTCGGACCCTGCGCCCCCGATCACCTTCGCACCGGCCCACTTGGCAGCCTGGATACAGGCCGCGCCGAGGCCACCGGTGGCGCCCATCACCAACACCCAGTCGCCCTCCTTGATTTGGAGCACATTTTCGACCTGGTTCGCGGCGGTGGCGAGGTGACGGCCGATCACGGTCGCCTCGTGGAAACCCAGATTGTCGGGAATCAGGATCGTGCGCGCCGCGTTACTGCGCACATACTGAGCATAGCCGCCCCAGATCGTCACGCCGAGGAAGTCCACCGGACCGAGACCGGGGATAGACATATAGGGATCGGGCTTATCGGTTGGCTGAAACAGGCTGCAGAACACCCGGTCGCCAACCTTGCGATCGGAGACGTTCTCGCCCACGGCCTTGATCACACCCGACGGGTCGACACCAAGGATATGGGGCAGTTCGGGCTGGTGCGCGTAGGTCCCCTCGCGGAGATAGATATCAAAAGTTCGATTCACCGAGACCGCGCGGACTTCCACCAGAACATCGTCGGGACCCAGTTCGGGCGTGTCGATATCCTGATAAGACAGGACATCCGTTCCCCCGAACTTCGTCATCACCATAGCCTTCATGATTTTCTCTCCTTGGCGTCATTCTGTTTATTCTTTCCGCATAAGCGGTTTTGCAAAACTTAGTTCGTGTCCATCCGGATCAACCAGATGAAAATAGCGCTCACCCCAGTCGGCATCGCGCGGCTCGAATTCCGGCTCCAGCCCAGCCGCAACGGTTCGTGCATGCATCGCGTCCACGTCATTGACGTAAAAGATCGCCCGGCCCCACCAGCGAAACACGCCGGGCCGGGCAATGATATTGAGAAAACTCCCGCCCGCCTGGAAGCTGGTCAGCCGCGCATCGGGACCACCATGGACAATATCGAACCCCAGCGCGGTGTAGAACGCTATGGCGACCCGCATATCGCGGGTCGCCAGCGTTACCGCGCTGAGGGATTCGACTTTTGCGTCTGACGTCAGCCCACCTTCTCCGGTTGGCCGGTCTCGGCTGATTTGATGATGGCTTCCATCACCGCAATACCGTGGATGACGTCGGCATCGGGCACCGGATAAAATGCCCCGCCCGTACAGGCCTGAGCGAAGGCTTCCAACTCCGCATTGACCATGTCGAAACCGGAGAAATCCTTGGATTGCGCTTCGATCTTGCCCGTCGCACCGGTGATCGGACCGTCGCCATTGGGAACGAATTCGAAGGACGACAAGTCCGGCTTGCGGATCTCGAAAGAGCCGCCCAGGCCATAACCCTGAACCCGGAAGCTCGGCGCGGTTGCCAGCATGTTGGCGAGGTATCCCGACATACCGTTTTTCATCCGGAATAGGATCGACGTGGTGTCGTCTGTGTCATTAGGCACGGCGCGGCGGAAGGACTGGCAATAGACCTCGTCGATCTCGCCGAACAGGTTAATATAGACGTCGATTACATGGACACCCATGGGGGTCAGACCGCCAGCCGGAGTTTCGTTCTTGTCGGCGCGCCACGCATCCTTGGCGAGGAACATGCCGTTCGGCGCGCACATGGTGCCTTCCACATGCATCAGCGTGCCCATGGTGCCGTCATCGACCAGCTTTTTGGCTTCCGCGATAGACGGGTGGAACCGGCGGTTGAACCCGACGGCGCAGACGACGCCCGCATCCTTGCACGCGGCAATAGCCGCTTCGGCATCAGCCGTCGTCAGGGTGATCGGCTTTTCACAGAAGACGTGTTTGCCGGCAGCAGCTGCCGCCTGGATCTGACCCAGATGGGCCGAATGCGGTGTCGCCAGAACAACCGCGTCGATCGAATCATCGCGCAACAGATCATTATAATTGTCGACGAGGGTGATGCCTTTTCCGTCGGCGAATTCCTGCGCCTTAGACTTGGTGCGCGTCACGCCATGGGTAAACTTGATCACATTGGACTTATCCTGGACCGAATTCACCAGGACCTGACCCCACCAACCAAGACCGACAATTGCTGCATTGACCATTCTTTTCCCCATTATCCCTGAGTTTCAACGTGCTTTTGATACCCACATAATAGAATGCCGCGACACAAGAGTCTGCGCGTTTCAGGGGCCGGTCGGGAGAAAATGCGGGCGGATAAATATGGCTCTACAGGTCGCAGATGCGTTTCCATCGCGGGTATGTTTTCGCGCTGACGCTGTAGGCTCCTTCGTTATGCCCGGTTATACTTTCGCCAATCCAACCAACACACTAGGGGGAAAGATTATGGGTTTACGGGTCGGCGTCTGCGGATTGGGAATTATGGGAGGGGCCTTTGCGGGCAACCTCATCAAAAATGGTTTTGAAGTCACCGGGTTCGATCCGATCAAAACCAAGGTCAACGCCCTGGTAAAAGCTGGCGGCAATGCCGGAAAAAGTGCCGCCGATGTGGCAAGCAGGTCAGATGTGGTGATCACCTCCCTCACCTCGGCGGCCATCCTTGATGCGGTGATCGCCGGCAAGGACGGACTTATAGCGGGTGCCCATAAGGGCCTGATCGTGCTCGAAACCTCCACACTAGATATTGATGACAAGGAACGGGCCCGCGTGGCGCTCTCCAACCGCGGCGCGATCCTGATGGACAGTCCGGTCAGTGGTGCCGGCAAGCAGGCTGCCACCGGCGAGATCACGATCATGGTCAGCGGTGCGAAGAAGGATTTCAACACGGTCAAGCCGATGCTCGAAGGCTTCACCATGCTGCAGTATCACGTCGGACCGTTCGGCGATGGCATGAAGCTGAAGATGCTGATTAACATGCTGATCAGCGTCCACGGGGCGGCGTTTGCCGAGGCAATCACCCTGGCGCGCCTTTCGGGCGTCGACCTCAAGGTTTTTGGTGAGGTCCTGAAGAAATCAGCCGGTAATTCCCGGGTGATCGAGTATCGCGGCCCGCTGATGTTGGCCGACGAATACGCAGACCCCAAGGTCAAGACGGCGGATCTCACCGTGATGATCAAGGACAACAACCTGATCGAGCAATACGCCAAGGACAACAACGCTCCGGTACCGGCATTCCTGTCCAGCATGCCAACGGCCTATGCCGCGCTGGCTCAGGGATACGGTAGCGAGGATCCCGGCGTTGTGACCCGCATCTACGAACAGATGGCCGGCATCCCGCGCAAGAAGCGCGCGCCGGCAAAACGGAAGAAGTAATGGCGCTCAATACCGGCGTTATCGGGCTCGGGAATATCGGCGGCGGCGCGGCCAAAAACCTGGCTGCCGCCGGCCATGCCGTCATCGGTTACGACACCGACGCCTCTCGCATCACCGATGCCGGAGTCGAAGAAGCCGTGGACGCATCCGATGTGGCTTTTCGGACCGATCTCGTGGTTCTCGCAGTACCCACCCTGTCCGCATGGCGCGCCACCCTGGCCGCAATTGCGGCCAGCGGTCGCCGCGGTCTGATCGTCGTCGACCTCTGCACCTTCCCCCTCGCCGAAAAGGAAACTGCCCATGAAGAGCTCACCCGGTCGGGCATTTACCTTCTCGACTGCCCCGTGAGCGGTGCGCGTCCCCAGGCGCAATCCGGAGAACTCGCCATGCTGGTCAGCGGCGATGAGGATGCCTTCGCCCGCGCCACACCGGCACTGGAAAGCTTCTGTTGCAGCGTCCGCCATGTTGGGACCTATGGTGAATCCACCAAGATCAAATTCGTCATCAACTTGATGATCTCGATCCACAACATGGCCTGCGCCGAAGCATTCCTGCTGGCCCGCAAGGCCGGCCTCGACCTGCAACAGATGTCCGACGCGGTCATGGACAGCGCAGCATATTCGAAGATATTCGAGACCCGCGCTGACAAATGGATAAGCGGCGACTACGACGATCCGACGGCGGAACTGGCGATCCAGCTCAAGGACAAGAACATCATCCGGGACTTCGCCGAAGGGCTGGACTGCCCGACCCCGATGTTCGATGCGGCCATGCCCTACTACATCGCTGCCGGTTCGCAGGGCCGCAAAAAGCAGGACGCGGCCTCCATCCTCGCTGTGCTCGAAGCGATGGCCGGAATCCCACGCGAGTGACTCGGGTTCTGCTGATCGGATCTGCCCCCACCTTCAGGACCGACAATCGCGCGTCCCCTCACAGTTCCGTTAGAAGAGGTCGTCTGCGATCGTTCGCTGAGGCGATACTTGGCTTTGACCGCCACCAGCACCCCACCTATGATCAAGCCAACAAATAAGGGAACGAACCATGACTGTGAAATACCACCTGATCAGCTCGTTTACGTGACCATGGGTCCAGCGCGCCGTGATCCTCTTGCGTGCCAAGGAAATTGATTTCGACGTCACCTATATCAACCTGCTCGACAAGCCCGAGTGGTTTCTGGAAATCTCACCTCACGGGAAAGTCCCGGTGCTCAAGGTGGGTGAACAAATTCTGTTTGAATCCAATGCGATTGCGGAATATCTCGACGAAGTGGTACCGCCACGCCTCCCCCCCGAAGACCCGCTCGAACGAGCCAAGAACCGGGCCTGGACCGATTTCGTGCCGACCTTCTCGAGCGCCATAAGCTCGATCCATTACTCCAAGACCAAAGAGGACATGGAGACCGCCGTCGCCAATGTGCAGGACAAGCTTGCCAAGGTTGAAGCCGCACTCGCCGGACGCGGCAATGATGGCCCGTACTTCAATGGGCCTGAACTGGCCCTGGTCGATGCTGCTTATGCCCCTTTCCTGCAACGCTACACCTTCGTCGATAAGGTTCTGAACAACGATGTGTTGAAGGACTACCAGCTGATCAAGGCCTGGGCTGACACTCTGCTGTCCGACCCCCGGGTCACAGGCGCCGTCCCAGACAACTTCGAGGACGAGTTCGTCGCCGGCATCAAGCGCCGGGAAGTGTACGCCGCACAGTTCTTCAACGACGCCAGCGCGGCGGCTGAATAGCCGTTGGCCGATAACGATAATCCCGGTGGCTATCGCCCCGGCGATCCGCGCTACGGATTGTCGGGGCAAGCCCTGAGGGATTATTACCTTTCACTCCCCGCGCAGTTCTACGTCCGAAGCCTCTACCAGCCCGACAGTTTGCATCTGCGTGACGCGGCGATGGAAACCCATCTCGCCCATGTGCGCAGCTACGCCGAGCACATTCAGTTCGCCGGACCGTTTCTGTCTGATGACGGCGGAACACCTCTTGGCACCATGGCGGTCATTAACCTGCCGGATCGGAGCGCCGCCGAGGCTTATATTGCCGGTGACGGTTTCGCGAAGGCCGGCATGCTGCAGGCCCCCAACATCATCCGCTTCATGAGCAGTAAACGCCTGACCCAGGCGGACCGGGCCCCTGATCCAGAACTTCAAATGTTCGTCTGCGAGTGCCTTGATGGCCCAAACGCAGCTGCCTTGCGAAAGCAAAGTGCGGCCGCCCACCACACCTATCAGGGTACGATTATCGACAAATATATCGCGCACGGTCCGTTGCGCAGCGATGACGGGGTTGATCTGCTGGGAAGCCTCTTCATCCTCGAAGTCGCCGACCGAGCCGCTGCCGAAGCATTGGTCGCCAATGAACCCATGAACGCCGCCGGCGTGTTCGGCGAAATCAACATCTATCGCTGGCGCTACGGGAAATCCCTCGCCTAGGCAGGAGGTCCGCATGGACAAGAAAATCGCGATTCTTGGATCGGGGGCCAACGGAACGGCGATCGGGGTCGACCTGATCCGGGCCGGGCTCGATGTCACCCTGATCGATCAATGGCCAGCTCATGTGGAAGCTCTGCGCGCAAACGGGGCCGTCATCAATCTTCCTGACGAAACCATCACCCAGGCGGTCGATGCGTATCATCTGTGCGACGTCGCCACCTTCACCACACCTTTCGACGTCGTCCTGATGTTGTTCAAGGCCTATGACACAGCTTGGGCAGCGCGGCTGATCGAACCTTATCTGACCGAAGGCGGGCTCCTCGTCGGGGTTCAGAACGGGATGAGCTATGCCGCCATGGTGGAAGCCGTCGGCGTGAAACGGGCCATGGGCTGTGTCATCGAAGTCGCCTCGGAGCTCCACGAACCAGGAATCATCAAACGCTCATCCCCAATCGACGGCGGCTCCTGGTTTGCAGTGGGCAGCGCCGATCCGGCGACAGCGGGACGCGAGCAGGAGGTCGCAGAAATTCTCGGTCACGCCGGTGTGGTGGAAATCTCTGACGACATCCTCGGCGCGAAATGGATGAAGCTCGTTAGCAACGCCATGACCCTCGCGACGACCGCATTGGTGGGCCTGCCCATCGACGAAGCAGTTGAACTGCCGGGGATGCGTGATCTGATGCTCAAGGCGGGCGCGGAGGCCCTGGCGGCCGGCGACGTACGCGGCCATCCGGTCAAGCCGATCTTTGGGTTAAAGCCCGAAGATATGGAGAACACCAACCAGTTGCTTGAATTGCTGCACGAGAAACTGATGTCGTTCACCCGCCCCGATACCCGGACAACGGTTCTGATGGATCACATGAAGGGCCGTCAGAGCGAGACCAATGACGTAAACGGCCTGGTTGCAGAAACGCTCACCCAATCGGGCAAAATGGCGCCCGCAAACGCTGCGATTGTAACCATTACAGAGCAGATTAAACGCGGTGAAATCGAACCTGATCCGTCCAATCTCGCATTAATCCGAGAGCTGGTCGCAATCTGAATTCAGGCACGTCCTCAGACGAACTCCGTCCGGCCCCGCATCGCAAACATGCCCTCACCATTGGCGACCCAGACATCAACGGCATCATCGCCTTCGGGATCAACGTTCACGGTGAATGTTTCCGTGTCCATGACCGGCCGCATGCCGCGAAACTCAAAGAGCGACACAGACCGATCGGGCGCTGAACGCGCTGCCGCCCCCACCATCATGGTCGCGAGCAACGGTCCATGGACGACAAGGTCGTCATAGCCTTCGACATCTCGAGCATAGTCGCGGTCGTAATGAATCCGATGGCCGTTGAAGGTCAGTGCTGAGTATCTGAACAGAAGCGTTGGATCGGGGTCGAAGGCCTCGATCCACCTGGCCCCATCGGGAGCAGGCTCCCCGGGCCGGGCCGAAGCGCGCTTCCCCGTATCTTCGCGATAGACAATGTCATGCTCATCGACGACCGCCAGACCATCCGAGCCGGACAGTTCATGTCGGACGGTGACAAATATCAGCTTGCCCGACCGACCGGATTTTTCCGCGACTTTCTCGATGGTCGAAACGCGGGTTGCGGGCTCACCCAGACGGAGTGCGCCGGGGAAAGTCACACGACTTCCCGCCCACATCCGACGCGACAGCCCAACCGGCGGCATGAACCGGCCCAACGCTGGGTGCCCGTCGCGCCCTAGTTCAGACCGCGGCGCGATATCCCAGAAATAGAGCCAATGCCAAAGCGGCGGCAGCGCGTCACCATCCGAAAGACGATCGTCTGGCAAGTTCAACGCAGCCTGAAGCGCCACACAGCGTTCTGCCTGGATGACGTCATGCCGCTCTTCGGTTCGCCCGACCCAGGCTTGCAGATCCTGTCTACCTTCACCGACCATAGAAATATCTCCTCAACCGGTCAGGCTTCGAGCCGTTCCATCAGCTCGTCAGGCGAAATCGGCAATTCGATTTCCCGCTTTTCCTTGGCTGAGAGATCCATCGCCATGGTGAGCATTAAATTGCGATGCCCCTCGGCAGCTGTGGCGTGCGGCGTGGATTTCTTGTTGTAGATGCGCTGGAACCAGTTGTTGGTTTCCTCACGCATGGGACCCCAGAGTTCATCCGCATAGACATCTCCCGGCGGAAAACTTGTCAGGAAGTCGACATGACGGACGGCTTCCAGATTCAGGCCCTCCGGGTTGTAGGCCGGGCCTTGCGGATTGTGGTCGGATGCAAGGATGACATCACGATGGGTATCTTCGATATCGATCACACCTTCGGTGCCCACGATTCCGATCTCCAGGCCGTAGACGGCGCCCGGCCAGACCTTCGGCAGAGCCCAGCAGATGTTCATGGAAAACATCCCGCCATCTTCCATCTGGAACAGACCAAAGGTGGCATCCTTCACGCCGAGGTCAGTGAGAATTTTCTCCGTTGAGCGCGCATAAACCGAAACAGGCTTAGCCGCGTCTCCCATCAGCCACAGGGACATATCCAGACTGTGGGTACCCGAAACAACCATCGGCGAGAGAAACCGCCGATCCTGGGTCAGGCGGGTTTCCCCGGTCGGCGCCATCCGGTTCATAAACGCACGCACTGTCGCCGCCGTAAATTCACCAATCTGTCCGCTTTCGATGCGCTGCTTCACCACCAGGAACCGGCGACGGAAGCGCTGGGTATAGCCGACAACAGCATCAACACCCGCAGCTTCGATCGCGGCCAGGACCTGCGCCGATTCACGCGCATCCGTGGCTAGGGGTTTCTCGATAAACAACATGTGGCCGTGCTCGATCGCCGAGAGTGTCGGTTCCACATGGGCCCAAGTTGAGGTGGCGATGATGACCGCGTCGACTTCCGGGCGTGCGATCAGCTCACGAAAATCATTGGTGTAAAAGTCAGCATCAATGTCATCTCGCAGCTGATGCCCAACCTTCTCGTTGACATCGCTGAGACCGATCCAGCCGATGCCTGGAAAGTCCTTTGCCAGGGTCGCGCGCATGCGCCCCACAACACCGCAACCGACGACGGCAAGACCCAACTGTTTCATCTCAGACATATCTGTTCCCACTCCTGTTATTTCTTATTTTGTGGTGTCGGATGGCGTTGTTTCAAAAGCTGCTTTGCCCGCCGTCACGTTCGAGGCTGTCGACCACGACCTTCGAGACAAATTCAATTAAAACACTGCGGTCTCCCGTCAGGGGCGTACAACTGAGCGTAGCCAGCCAGATCACCCTCCCGGTATCCTGATCGCGAAGCTCAGCCTTTGCATCCAGTTTCGCACCCAGCGAACTCTTCCCGCGGCGACTGCTTCCACCTTCCCGGATGGTGTCGCGCAGTTCCCTCACGCCAATATTTGTATCCGATTCACGGCTGCTTCGCGCCGTACCCTGGTTGCGATCAACACCACCGCGGGGGACCAGACCCAAAAACGCGGATTCGGATTCGAAACTGAATACCAGGCGGCCATCGATATTGGTTTGATGCCCGTTGGCGCGCAGGGTTTTGAGGAATGCATCTCGGAGTTCGAGAGATTCAGTCGTCTCGTCGAAGATATCAACCCAAAAGGTTTCCCTGTCAGGGATCGCATCCAGCGGAAAGGTTGATATCTGGCCCTCGCACACCGGCACATCAAAGCCTGGCACCGACTGGCGTTGCGCCAACGCTGGCGACAGGGCGATTAATGAAAAGGCCAAAGAAAGCGCCACTAGGGCGAAAATCAGACGCGTCACACACCGTCCCCCGGTATTTTATGAGAGGTCACCCGCGCGCCCCCTGATCGTCAGTTTAGAGCATGCTACGCGGCAAACTAAACCTAATCCAGAATTGTTGGATTGACTGTGGACGCCACCGGACTAGCAACCCGCGGCTTAATGCGAGTTTCCCGCCGGGCCAGCAGCGTGGTCCCAACAACGATCACTCCTGCACCAATCCAGGTCCAGAACTCGGGAAACTCCGAGAATACGAAAAATCCGATCAATGCGGCCCAAACCATGCGCGTGAACATCGCCGGTTCGACCAGGCTGATATCGGCCAGCTTATAGGCCTGCACAAACAACAGGTGTCCCACTGTGCCGCTAATCCCGATCACCGCCATGATTCCCAGCTGACCCAGGGTCGGCGTTTGCCAAACAAACAAGGCCGGGATCAGGGTCAGAGGTGTCATCAAGATCGTGATATAGGCGACGATCGTGGCCGGCCCGTCCGTGCGCGTCAGAACTTTGGCCATCAATTTGGAGTTCGACACCGTAACGGCAGAGAACAATACCAACCAGACGCCGGAGCTGATCTCTGTAAATCCCGGGCGCACCACGATCAATCCACCGATTACGGCCAGCCCGATTCCAATCCAGCGCACCGGTCCAACATGTTCTTTCAGGAACACCATCGCCAGAAGCGCCACAAAAACCGGTCCGATCAGGCTCACCGCCGTCGCATCAGCAACGGGCATGAGGCTGAGCGCCGTAAACCAGGTGAGCATCGAAAACGAGTTCAGGACAGACCGCCCCATATGCCAATGAATTTTCGTCGTCCGCAGAACACCAAGCCCGGATCGCAAAAAGATCGGGACAAACACCAGCATCCCGAGGAAGTTACGGAAAAATGCGACCTCAAACGGGTGAACATTCTCGACCTGGGTCACATAACGGATGGCGTTGTGCATGGTCGCGAAAAAAGCACTCGCCAACACGACGAGAAGCACCCCACGGACTCCCGCAGGAATCGCGTCCAAGCGCGCGTTGAAGGCAGCTAGCGACATGCTGCGCGCGCCCGCGCTATTGGTTTATCCATGTATGGCGCGCCAGACCTTCTCGGGGGTCGCCGGCATATTGATATTGGTCACGCCATATTTGGAAAGCCCATCCACCATTGCATTCATGATGGCCGGAAGCGCGCCGCTAACCCCCGCCTCACCAGCGCCCTTGGCGCCCAGAACATTGGTCTTCGCGGGGACCGGGTGGTCGAGGAATTCGATATCGGGGATCTGATCGGCCCGCGGCAGGGCGTAATCCATGTAGGAACCGGTCACCAGCTGACCATCGGAATCGTAGACCACGTTCTCCATCAACGCCTGGCCAATCCCCTGCACGACGCCGCCATGGACCTGGCCACCGACAAGGAGCGGGTTAATGACGTTCCCGAAATCATCGACGACAGTGTATTTCACAACTTGGGTTTCCCCGGTGTCAGGATTGATTTCGACCTCGCCGATATGAACACCGTTCGGGAAAGCTGACGGCGCCGTCTCGTGCACCAGATCTACGTCCAGCGAATCCGGCACACCACCAACACCACCGAGCTCACGCGCTTTCGCCGCAAGATCGAGCAGATTGATCGAACGATCAGTGCCCGAGATACGGAAATCACCATCTGCGAATTCGATGTCCTCGACCGCGGCTTCGAGTAAATGACCGGCCACGGCCTTGCCCTTCTCGATCACTTCGGCGCCTGCTTCGTAGAACGCGCCACCGGCCGCGATCACCGAACGCGAGCCGCCGGTTCCGCCACCAAAGAGTAATTCATCGGAATCGCCTTGCAGCAGGTCGATCTTGTCAAAGGCGATGCCCAGCCGGGCGCTGAGGATCTGCGCGAATGTCGAACGATGACCCTGTCCGTAATCGAGGGTACCGGAGACCATGGTTACCCGGCCGTCTTCGCCAAAGCGGATGCCACCGTGTTCTTTGCCCGCCGGGGCGGTCACTTCGAGATAGGAGCACACACCGATGCCACGGCTCAGGCCACGGCCCTCGGAACTCGCTCTGCGGCGCTCGAAGCCGGCCCAGTCGCTGGCCGCGACGGCCTGGACGAGCATTTGTTCGAAATCACCACTGTCGATGACCTGACCGCTGGCGGCGGTAAAGGGAAAGGCCGAATTCGGGATCAGGTTGCGACGACGAATCTGGATCGGATCGATATCCATCTCCCGCGCCGCAGCATCCACCAACCGCTCCATGATGTAGTTGCCCTCGGGCCGCCCCGCGCCGCGATAAGCGCCGACGTAAAGCTTGTTGGTGAACACGCACCGCATTTTCACGTCGATTGCCGGCGTGGTGTACATGCAAGGCAGATTCTTGCCGATATTCACCGACTGGGCGAGCGGCCCGGTTCCGGTCAGGTAGCCCCCCATATCGGCAAGCCCTGTGACCCGTACGGCGAGAAACTTGCCGTCCTTGTCGAGGGCCAGTTCGGCCTCGAACTGACTGGCGCGCCCGTGATGGTCAGACAGGCAGCTTTCACTGCGATCGGCGTTCCACTTCACCGGACGGCCAAGCTGTTTGGCCGCCAGCATGATCACCGGATATTCGTGATATGGCATCGACTTCATGCCAAAGGATCCGCCCACATCGTCAGTCAGGACGTGAATTTTCTGCGGATCGATGTTGAAAATCGCATTCGCCAGGATATTGCGCATCCCCATCACGCCCTGAGAGCAGACATGGAGAATGTAGCGGTCTTCTGCGCTGTCAAAATCCGCAACGGCAGCGCGGGGCTCCATCGGCGAGACGAAGCAGCGATTGTTGTCGAGATGTAGCCGGGTGACATGAGCTGCCTCTTCAAATGCCGTCGCGGTGGCTTCCGCATCCCCCATCTGAAAATCGAGGCAGACATTGTTGGCGGCTTCTTCATGGACCTGGACCGCACCGCGACTGACGGCCTCTTCGAGGGCCATGACTGGCGGCAGAGGCGCAATTTCCAGTTCAACGAGCTCGGCAGCATCACGGGCCTGGGCGGCGGTCTCGGCAATAATGGCCACCACCGGTTCGCCCACATGGCGGACCCGGCCCTTGGCCAGGATCGGCCGAACAGGCTTGATCAATGGGGAGCCGTCCCGGCTCTTCACCGGCAGATTATTGGGCAACGTTCCCAGACCGGCCGCTTCCAGGTCATCAACCGTCAGTACAGCGACGACCCCCGGGGCATTTTTCGCCGCAGCAACATCGAGCGAAGTGATATCCCCATGGGCAATCGTGGAGCGCAGGAACACCGCGTGGGCCTGACCGTCGAGATTTTTGTCGTCGGTGTACAAGCCGTCGCCCCGCAACAGGCGCGGATCTTCGTTGCGAGTTACCGGCTGACTGACTGCGTAAGGCCCGGTGCCAAAGATCACATCGTCCACAACTCTTACTCCTCAAAAGGAACTGCAAATATTTGCGTGCTAACCCAGCAACGGCAGACGGCGTCATACGTTCGACGCGCACCAAAGGACAAATATCCGACGGCGGACGGCACTCAAACCACGGAAGCTTTTACTCTGCAGCCTGCGCTTCGTCGCCTACCCGGCTTGCAAAATGCGGCATGACCTCTTCGGCGAATTGCTGCAGGGCGTCGAACGAACCCGAGAGATCGTGCAACAGAATATTACGAACCCCGAGCTCGTAAAGCTTCTCCGTCCGCTCGATCATCTCTTCCGAAGAGCCAAGAATGGCCCCGGCTTCAGAGACATCGGTCGGGTGGCCCCGGTTCTTGTGACGTTCGGCCGGAACAAATGTCTTCGACTGGAATTTCGGATCCGTCGCCAGAGACTGTACTTCGGTCAGGAACTTCCCGCGCAGCACATGAGCTTCGGCGCGCTGATTGTCATTATTGGCGACCATCAGGCCGCGGGTGACGGCCACTCGGGCAGGATCGAATTCCACCCCCATCTGGTCGAGCTCATCGCGGTAAAAGCCCAGGGATTCACCGATCGTATCGAACGTCGGCACCTGCGCGAGCAGCAGATTATTGCCGTTACGCGCGGCACCACGGATGGAACCTTCGCTCGCAGCCCCTACCCACATGGGCGGATAGGGCTGTTGCACCACGGGGGGCTCAACAATGATGTCGTTGAACTGATAGCGGTCTGATTTATAGGACCAGCGCTCGGTTTCCGTGAAGGATCGCTTCAGCAGCATGATCGATTCTTCGAAAATTTCCTGCGCATCGCCCATTTCCAGGCCAAAACCATGGAACTCATTAGCCCGATAGCCGCGTCCGATCCCAAAATCGAAGCGTCCCTTAGACAGCTGATCGATGGTCGCGACCTGCTCGGCCAGCAAAATGGGGTTGTGCCAAGGCACCACAACCACGGCGCTGCCCAGGCGGATTTTCGTGGTAATCCCGGAAAGATAAGAAATGTAGTTGAGGGTCGCGGAAAGCTGCGAGAACCCGGTGAAATGGTGCTCCACCAGCCAGGCACTCGAGTACCCATGCTTTTCAGCGGCCTGAATGTATTCGCCAAATTCGTGATAGCCGAGTGCGGCCTCGGTTACGACCTCGCCGGGTACCGCCTGTGCACCCCCAAATAATCCAAACTTCATGGCACTCTCTCCCAATTATGCGTTATTCGGCAGCCTGCACACGGTCGCTGTCATCGGTAAATTTCGGCATCACCTCTTCGGCAAACTGCTGCAGCGCCTCAAATGATCCGGAAAGGTCGTGCAACAAGATCGTGTGCACCCCTTCGTCGCGCAGTCGTTCAACCCGTTCGCCCATCTCGTCTTTGTCGCCGAGCACAGCGCCATTGTTAGAAATCGCATCCGTGTCGTTCGATACGGCTACCGGGCTGAAGGTTTTCGGCCCCTTAGACTTGTCTGTGGCCAGAACTTGCACCTCGGAGATAAATTTGCCCCGCAGGATATGCGCATCAATGCGCTGATTGTCGTTATTGGCGACCATCAGCCCGCGAGTGACGGCCACCCGATCCGGATTGTAGTCCTTGCCGAGCTTGTCGAGTTCATCCTGATAAATGCGAATTTTCTCGCCAATCGCCTCAAACGGAGACATTTGGTCCAGCAGCAGGTTGTAATCATTGCGGGCCACATCGCGGATCGAGCGTTCGCTACCTGCCCCGACCCACATTGGTGGATAGGGTTTTTGCACAACCGGCGGCTCCACGATGATGTCGTTGAAGGTCCAGCGGTCAGATGTATAGGACCAGCGTTCGGTCTCCGTGAAGGAGCGCTTCAACAGCATCGTCGATTCTTCGAAGATGTCCTGTGCTTCACCCATATCAAGGCCGAAGCCGTTAAATTCGTTGGCGCGATAGCCGCGGCCGATGCCGAAATCATAGCGCCCCTTGGACAGCTGATCGATCGTCGCGACCTGTTCGGCCAGCAGGATCGGATTGTGCCAGGGCACGACGACGACAGCGCTTCCAAGTCTTATTTTCGACGTAATGCCAGATAGATAGGAGATATAGCTAAGAGTTGCAGACAACTGCGAAAAGCCGGTGAAATGATGTTCAACCAGCCAGGCGCTCGAATAGCCGAGCTTCTCGGCCAGCTGGATATACTCACCATATTCATGATAGCCGAGCGCGGCCTCGGTCACGACATCGCCGGGTACCGCCTGCGCGCCGCCAAATAATCCAAATTTCATTGTTCACCTGCCATAACGTTATTCACGGGAGCCTGAAACACTTGGGGCATAAATCTATCAACTGGCGCGACCAATGTCTTCGGGTGCGGGAAAAACGTTCGGATGGTGAGACCGGGCGATTATCGGCCGACGAAGCCAAAACTGAGCCCCCGCACCAGGTGTTTGCGGATCATCAGGCCAATGACAATCAACGGCAGCGTCGAACCCACAGACAACGCGGCCTGAAACCCGTTAGCACCTGAATTTCCGGCCCAGCGATTGAGATGTACCGGCAAGGTTGTCACATCCGTCTTTGAGAGGATCAGGGCGAGAAAATACTCGCTCCAGTTTAAAATGAAGATGAACATGAAGGTCGCCGCGAGCCCGGGACGCAGGATCGGGAAGATGATCTCCCAAATCACCTGCCAGCGTCGCGCGCCGAGCATTTCGGCCGCATATTCCACGTCCCGCGGGATTTCATCGATGAAGCTTTTCATCACCAGCATCGCGTAAGGCAGCGTGGTGAGCGAATAGAGCAGAAACAGCCCGAAAACGGAGTCTTCGAGACCGATCGCGGAAAACCACAACAGTATCGGCCCAGCGATCACAAAAGGAGGCACCATCCGCAACATCAGGAAGTACAGCAGCTGCGTGTCGGTCAGGATGCGGTAGCGCGATGCGCCATAAGCAATGATGGTGCCGAGGACCGTCGCCACGGTAGAGGCCACAAGCGCGATCATGAAGGTATTGATCAGGGCTTCCCGGGGGCCAATGACACCGGCAAGCCCTGCACTTGCGGTGCCGGTAGCCAGATCGTTGACCCAGACCTGCACATAGTTGAACAGGGTCAGGTTTTCCGGCCAGTAAGTGGGTGGCCAGACATTCCACTCAGCAGGCCCCTTGAACGAGGTCAACACGATCCAGTAGATCGGGAATACGACAATAACCAGCCAGACGCATAACACTGCATGCCGGGCCACGTTAAAGACCCGCCGTTTCCGCCTTAGCGACACGATCACGCCTTCAGACGGATCAGGGGTTTAATCCGTCGTAACGCAGGACGTAAATTCCGTGATTTTTATCGGAAACGAAGATATTGCCGCGCGCATCAACAATCACGTCTTCAGATTGCGCCACGAGCTTGGTCGCCGGTAAAATTCCAAGCCGCTCGGTCGGATCGGGCGGCAGGAAATAGCCAACTTCCTGCGGCTGGGTGGCCTCCGAGACATCATAAACCCGCAATCCGGCGTTGAAATAGGTCAGGAAGCACAGATCCTCGCCCTGATAGAGGATGTCCTGATATTGCGGCTGATGCTGGTTGTGCGGACCAAACCGCCCGCCACGCTCGCAGAACGTTCGATAGGGCGCATCTTCCGGGGGTACGGGCAACGGAAACAGCGATGCCAGACGGGGGTTCTGCTCATCGGAGACATCGACGATTCCCGCATAGCCCAAGGGCTCCTCGCAATTCTCCTTGATCGCCTCAGAATTGACGATGACCACATCCCGGCCCTGCAGCGGCACCGCCGTATGAACGGCGATGAACGTCTGGAACGGCGGACAGAACGGCAAGTCACTGATCTTTTTCGGGTTGGTCTTGTCGGAAATATCGAGAACGACAAACCCGCCAGAGCTGTAGGGCAGATAAGCACGGTCGCCTTTTACATAGGCCCCACCATGTAGCATCACACCCCTCTCCGCCGGTTCTTCACCACCGCCGACATTCTGGCCTTCCATCCACCAACGGCCGACTTCGACCGGGTTACGCGGATTCTCGATATCAAGAATCTGCATGATGTTTCCCTGGAAACCCTCGGGTACGCCGGTGGCGTAGATATATCGTCCGCCGTCGTAGTAGTTCCGATGGGTGCCGTCGCCGCCGGTCTTCCAGTGGCTCAGGAGCTCGGGATTTTCCGGGTCTTTCAAATCCCAGATCAGGACGCCCTCACCCCAGGTCTGGCCCTCGACATGCCCCCAGCCTTCCATGATCTTTTCCTGCGACGTCACCAGCAATCCGTCGGCAACCTGCACCTGCAGGGTCCAGGTATTCGAGGGTCCCTCGACATAGCGGACAAACCGAGGATTGGTCGGGTCCGTGACCTCGATAATCGAGAAACCAGACTGCCAGAACAGGCCGCAATACAGGTACCAGCGGTCTCCGTCCTTGTGCAGCGCCAGCTTGAACGCCGGCTTCTTGTCGCAATCGGTGTAACCGATCGCGGTGATATTTTTCGAGAATGACTGACCTTCTGGAAACGACATAACTTCCCCCAATTCACTCTTATTTTGAGGGCTGAGATTAGGGTCGTTACCCGATCACTGTAAAGCGCATGTTTTCATTGAATGAAAGCAAATGGGCTGACGTCTTCTTCTCGATTATATTTTCTGCCTATGCTTAAACTCAAATTGGCAAAAACAATTTCGTAAACCTGATGCCCCCTGCCGAAAAACTCAGAAACCGCGCTATCATATCATCGCAGATGAACTGAGATCGGAGATCGGAGATCACGTCTGGCGACTTTGCCTTGAATGACATGCTACCCACCGAAATGGAGCTGTGCGCACGGT
>MEHZ011519203.1_pt1 | contig 25352 bp, 26 predicted proteins | sample 897221 | NCBI WGS metagenome assembly MEHZ01 (sample SAMN05514161, study PRJNA337945) | marine metagenome | isolation source: marine surface water | place: Arctic Ocean | collected 2007-12-13
AAAGTGGCGGGGGTGGAGATAGTGGTGTGCTGCCATCGTTGGTCATTGGCAACAGCATGCCACAGGGTCGAGGGGCGCCGCAGAGAAGCGTCAGGCGGGTCGAGATCTCAGCTCTGCAATGGTGTGCTCGAGGTCGTCAGCCGTTGTGTGCAGGTGTGGGGAGAGCCGTAATCCACCGCGTCGTGCATCGACGAAGATGCCGCCAGCGGCGAGCCGGGCGACATCGTTGTCGGTCCCGGTAACGATGCAGGTCCCGCTGCGAACAAGCGGATCGTGTGGGCTGACCACGAGATGGCCGAGTGCTGCGATCAGTACGTCGATCTGGTGCTGGTTGTGGTCGCGAATGGCGGTCACGCCGACCTTTGCGAGCACATCAATCGAGTGGCGGGCTGCGGCGTATGGCAAGACCGTTGGGGTTCCGCCCCAAAACCGGAGTGCATCGCCGGCGTAACGGAACTCGTGGATGTCGAACTCGAACGGGTCGTCGTGCGAAAACCAGCCAACATCGTCCGGCTCGCAGCGATCGACCATGTTGGGGTGGGCCCACAGCCATCCGGCGCCGGGGCCGCCGCTCAACCACTTGACGCACGACCCGACAAGGAAGTCGGCCCGCATGGTCGACACGTCGATCGGGATAACGCCGACCGACTGGGCTGTGTCGACGATCGACAATGCGCCTGCTGCTCGGGCGACCTCGGCGATTGCGTCGACAGGCAGAAGTTCACCGGTGTTCGAATGGACTTGCGTCACGATGGCGACGTCGACATGTGCGAGGTGTCGCTGCCAGGTCGCAGGATCGAGAGCATCTTCGTCGACGCCGATGAAACGCACGTCGTACCCGGCGTGTTGACAGACGTAGCCGACCGACGGGAAGGCGTCTTCGGTCAGTAAGACGACTGGTTGCTGGGCGTCGAACGTTTTACGGAGTGCGCCGAGGATCTTGGTGAGGCCGCTCGACACGTTGCTCTGTGGGCAGATCGATGAGACGTCGGCTCCGAGGAGATCCGCCAGCGAGGTGCGGAACCCGTTGATGATGCCGAGCCACTGTGGCCACACCGCAGCCGTGTCGTGTTCCCAGATGTCGAGTGCGCCACCCACTGCTTCGCGCGTGCCGTGCACTGCGAGGCCAACCGAATGGCTGAGCAGGTAGGTGCCCTCGCGGTCGGCAAAGAGTTTGGCAAACTGGTCGGGCTCGGTCATCGCGGCGCCAGGAGTGCGCCGAGCGCTGTGATGTCGGCGTGGCGTGTTGGAATGTCGTCACGGTCCACTGCGAGGCGACGATCGCGGAGTCCTTCGAGTGCCCGCATCAAGATCGCCAGCGGCGGGCCGCTCGCAGTGAGGCCGTCGAGATGCTCTGGTGGAATGCCCTCGGCAGGACGTTGGATGAAGTTGGCCACGAGGTCGTCGTGATGCTGTGCTGCCGCGGCACCGTGCGCCTGACAGACATCGAGGAACGCTGCAGCATGCTTCTGAAACCATGGCTGGTCGCTTGAGGCTTGCTGGCCGAGGAAGGTGTCGAGCAGGTTGGGGTGCCGGTAGGCCGCGCGGAGTTGCTGTTGTTCGCTGGGCGTGAGGTACGGGAACTTCTCGGCGACGACCTGGTTGTACGACAAGTCGGTCGGGCTGCAGAGCCCGAGCAGCATGTCGAGTTGGTTGAAGGCGGCAAAGTCCCCAGCGTTTGCGCCCCGGTATTCGGTGTTGCCAACTCGGTAGGGCCGGTAGTAGGGCCGGACGCAGAAAAAGAACTCGTCAACGTCGAGGACCTGGCCGAGTTCGGTGTTCATGGCGAGGGCGTCGGTCAGCGCGTCCTTTGCGACGACGAGGAGGTCGTGCACTGCAGGGTGCGACACACCCATTGGGTGGATGTGGCCGAGGGCATCGGCAGCACGCATGTACTTGAAGGCGGAGCGCGTGTTGTAGTTGAGGAAGGTCGTCTCGGCATCACGCCACGTGAAGGTGCGGTACCGGCCGTCGACCGCTCGGTTGTAGGTCTCCATGTGGCTCGTGACGAACCGTGGGGCGGTGCCAAGCGTGGCGCCCAGGTGGAGTGCGAGGGTCGAGGCCTCGACGAGCGGAGACGTTCGTTCGCGGGACGGCTCGGTGATCTCGTGGCGGCGACACGCGGCCATGTAGTAGCCGACATTTCCGAGGAGTTCGAAGGCCAGATCGAACCCTTCGTCGGTGTTGCCTTCTTCGAGAATCGGCACGATCAGGTCTCGACCCTCATCGAGAAGGCTCATCTTGAGGTCGTCACCAATGCCCTCGACGTTTGACCGATTGCTCTGCTGCGCGTACAGGTCTTCGAGCGCAGTGTTGAGATCGATGAACCTGTTGCGGATCCAGGCGTCAAACGCGGCGACGCGCGGGGTGGTCGTCGAATGCTGGCGGGCGTCGGTCATTGGGCCTCAGAGATCAGTGGGAGAGCGGTTCATTTTGCAATGAGGACGCATTCTCGTTTATGAACGGATTGCAGCCTACGAATGTGGTCGACGAAAGCACAGATCTTGGCGGCTTGGCCGGGCGTACGGTCTCGGCACGATCCGTTAGCGGGCGACTCGAAAGCCGATGTTGCCCGTTGCCGTGTCTGGCGTGTTTGAGCTACGCGCGGCAACCCGGTATCGAAAACAGTACGAGTCGTGACAGAGGTATGAGCCGCCCTTCATCGTGCGCGGCGACGACAATGATGGCGTGGTGGGTGCGCAGCATGCGCCAGACGAAGGCCGACGAGTGAACTCATTGGTACACCACTCCCAGACATTGCCGACTGCATTGAACAGCCCAAACTCGTTCGGCGGGAACGCGGTGACCGGGGCGGTGCCGTACCAGCCGTCAGCACACGTGTTGTTGGACGGGAACGTTCCATGCCAAATGTTGCAACGTTGTTCGCCATCCGGGTTGAGCTGGTCACCCCACGGGTATGTCGCCTCGGTCAGACCGCCGCGGGCAGCAAACTCCCACTCGGCTTCGGTTGGTAGACGGGCTTGGGCCCACGCGCAGTAGGCGACTGCATCGTTCCAGCTGACGTGCACGACCGGGTGGTCGGACCGCGTCGAGATGTCACTCTGGGGGCCCTCCGGATGACGCCAGGAGGCCCCCAATACTTGCCGCCACCACTCGGCACCGACGACGCCTGCGGTGTCTTGGAACGGTTCCGGCAGTAGCCCGGCAAAGACGAACGACCAACCATCTGTTTCAGCTTGGGTGACGTGTCCGGTCGCGTCGACGAACGCGGCGAACTCGTCGGCGGTGACTGCTGTCGTGCTGATCGCGAAGGTGCCGACGTCGACGCTGCGACTCGGCTGTTCTCCATCTTGGGGATAACCGAACGGGCCGTTGGTCCCCATCTGGAATGACCCGCCAGTCATCTCGACGAGGGTGCCAATGTTGATGTCAGCCACGGTGATGCAGGTCGTACTCGGCCATGAAGTACGGATGAGTCGGGTCGAACTCGGTGAGTGGGACCGGATTGTCGACACACCCAATCGGGCGGATTTCGGAGCCGTCGATGCCGAGCCGTTCGTCGCCGAGCGCAGTGCGTCCCGTCTCGATGCTGGCGGTCAACGCTGCCACGATCGCGGGGTTATCGGCCGCAACATTGTGTTGTTCGCCCACATCGGCGGTCAGGTCGTAAAGCTCGCTGACGTCATGGCCGTTGCGAACGAGGTGCAGCTTCCATTGACCTCGCCGGACGGCGCCGATGTTTGCACCGCGGATGAAGAAGAAGTCCCGGTCGTCATTGATGGCGCCACCTGCAAGACCTAGTAGCAGGCTGATGTCATCGCCGTCGATCACCCGGTCGTCAGGCAGTACCGCCCCGGCCAGCGTTGCAAGTGTCGGATAGAAGTCCATCGCTGTTGCCATCTGATCGCACTCGACGCCAGCGGCCACATGGCCGGGCCAGCGGACGATGCAGGGCACACGTTGCCCTCCGTCCCATGTGGTTCCCTTGGAGCCGCGCAGGGGCCCATTGCTTCCTGAACCGCCTTTGCTTGCGTCGAGGGCGCCATTGTCTGACGTGAAGATCACGATGGTGTCATCATCCAACCCAAGCGCTGTCAGCTCGGCAAGGAGGGCCTCGGTCGCCCAGTCAATGCAGCGCACGGCAGCCCCGTAGTCACCGTTGTTCGAGAGGTCGCGGAACCGGTCCTGCACGTAGATCGGCAGGTGGACGTACATGTGCGCGAAGTAGAGGAAAAACGGCTGCTCGCGATTGGTTCGGATGAAGTCGACCGCGTGCTCGACATACCGCTCGGTTAAAGCGGCTTGGTCGGGCTGTGCTTCGACGACCGCGTTGTCGAGCAAGACGGGGAGTGGTGGCCGAACGAACGGCTCGGTGCAGCCTGCTTGGCGCACGAGGGCGGTGAGATCGTCGAGGCTCATTGCATCAGCGCTGTCGGCCTGGCGACCCATGTCGTTGCTGTAGGGGATACCGAAATAGCCGTCGAACCCATGGTTGGTCGGCAAGAAATCGGGCTGGTCGCCGCAGTGCCACTTTCCGATCAGTTGTGTGGCATAGCCAGCTGATTTCAACAGCTTGGCAATGGTAATCTCGTCGGGGTTGAGCCCGACGCCCCACCCAGGGAACAGCACGCCGCCGAGGCTTCCCGACGCTGCGCCGCCGAACCCGACGCGCGTCGGATAGCTCCCGGTCAACATGGCAGCACGAGACGGCGAACACACGGGCGACGCCATGTAAAAGTCGGTGAAGCGGGTGCCGTCAGCGGCCATTTGATCGAGTGCAGGTGTCTGGTTGACTTGCGAGCCGTAGCAACCGAGGTCTCCGTACCCCAGGTCGTCGCAGTTGATCAGAATGATGTTGGGCTGGCGGCGCGTGGATTCCATCAGTACCTGAGTGTGTCAATCGGCCGGGGTAGAAGGCGAGCCGGTGGAGGTTGCTTGGGCGAGCTGGACTGCAAGGCCAGCGGTCTGACCTTGCGGCTGCTCGACGATTGGGTTGATGACGGCTGCGGTGACGCAGATTTCGACGAGGAGCTTCGAACGGGCCATGTGCGCTTCAAGGCACGCGCGTGCCGGTGCGTGGCCGGTTGGAACCCAGGCGTTCCACACCTCGTTCATCAGGGCGAAGTCATTGTCGATATCACGCAGGTAGATCGTCACAGACAGGAGGTGCTCTCGGTCGCTCCCGGCATCGATAAGGAGGTCGTCGACACGCCCGAGCGTTGAACGAGTCTGGTCTTGAATGTCGGCCTGAGGGTCCTCGGCAACTTGGCCGGACAGATATGCGACCCCGCCATGCACGACGATCTTGCTCGCGCGTTCTGACGTGTGCAGTCGTGTGATGTCGGTCATCGGGTGTGGCTCCGTTCGCCGGTGTTCAGATCAAGTTCAGATGAGTCGTGCCGCATGCGCGATGTCTTCAGTTGTCAGTGTGAGCAACGATTCACGGGCGATGTCTCCGCCGTCGACGTGGAGGCGAAGAGCCTGGCGGTTAACGGCCTGTTCGAACAGCGTGCGGGCGTACCGGCCGTTGCCGAAGCTGGGTTGATGGCGGGCTCGTTGGAATGCGCTGACCAGTGCGGTGTGCGCATCAGGGCTGATTTCGTAGTCTGAATTGGCCGCGAGGCGCCGGATGATTTCGACCAGTTCAGCGTCGCTGTAGTCGCCGAAGTTGATCTCACGTGAGAAGCGGGATCGGAGGCCAGGATTGGAATCGAGGAAGTGGCGCATCAGGTCGGGGTAGCCCGCCACGATCACCACGAGCCGGCTGCGATGGTCTTCCATACGCTTGATCAGCGTCTCAATCGCCTCAGCACCGAAGTCGAGGCTCACTGGGCCGGGCGGCGAGAGAGCGTAGGCCTCGTCGATGAAGAGCACCCCGTCGAGAGCGCGCTTGATAGCGCGGTTGGTTTTGAACGCCGTGTGGCCCACGTACTGGCCGACGAGACGCGCCCGATCGACCTCGATCAGGTGACCCCTCTCGAGGAGGCCGAGAGCGCCGAACATCTCGGCCACGAGCCGGGCCACGGTGGTCTTGCCGGTACCAGGGTTGCCGGTGAAGACCAAGTGATGACTGGTCTCCATTTGGGCCAACCCGTGATCGAGTCTCTGCTGTTGAACACTGAGCAGCGCAATGAGGGTGTTGACCTGTTCCTTGACCGAGTCGAGCCCGACGAGTGCGTCGAGGTCGGCGCGAACGTCGTCCGGCGTCCGAACGGGCCGGCTTCGGTTGCCGCCGAGGTCGGCGGTCTGATCCGACACTCGCCGCTCGACGTCGCCAATCAACTTGCCGACGCCTTCCCTGGCTTGCCTGATACGGCGGCCGAGCTCGCGTGGTCCACGTGACATGAAGCCCGACGGTAGCGAACGCCTCGGCTCCCGGTGCACTTGCTTGGTGAGCTGGGAGTCGTCGAGGCCATGGTTGTGGCGTCAGTCGCCTGGTCGACGGCCTCGAAGGCCGATCGAATCGCGTCGAGGGCATCGCCCGGAATTTGGTCCGCCACGGCGATGGCCATACAAAGGGGCAACTCCCTGCGCCAACATCTCAAACCTCGGTTGTTGCCGGGCCGCTGCGGCACACTCGTGAATGAGTCCCTCGTTCGGATCTTGCCCTGGCCCTGATCAGGCGATGTGCCTGATGCAACGCACGTGTGGCGCACCAGCAACTATGTCGAGTTCGACCCGACCCGATCCATCCGACGGCGCCGCGCATCACGTCTTCAGTCGTGGTCCGAAATCGTTCGTCAAGCAGCTGACAATCGTCGACCGAGCGCTCTTAGCTCCGGGTCCAGCGTTTGATGACGCCGCGAAACGGATCGTCGGGGGCCTCGGTCGGTTCTTGTGATGCGTCGTAGTACGGCACGTCACCAATGATCGTGACGCGCTCGACTCGACGCACGTTCGGCCAATAGTCGGACACGGCATAGTGCTGGCACGAACGATTGTCCCAGAACGCGATTGAGTTCATCTCCCACTGGAACCGCACCTGGTACTCGGGATAGCTGGCCTGGCGGTACAGGATCTCGAGCAATTCCTTGCTGTCGTCGGGATCCATGCCAACAATCTCCTGCGTGAAGCCAGCGTTTACGTAGATCGCCTTGCGACCGGTTTCGGGATGGGTACGGATCACTGGGTGCTCGGGGTTGGGATATGTCGCATCAAACTCGGCGATTTCCTCGTCGGTAGCCCCTCGCTTGCGCAGACCTCGGCGGAAACCTGCGAAGTCGTGTCGCGCCACTTGACCATCCAGTCGGTCCTTGATCCGCTGCGGCAGGCCGTCATATGCGGCGTACATGTCGGCGAACAGCGTGTCGCCGCCAACAGCGGGCCCTTCGAGTAGCCGCAGGATCGAACCGAGCGACGGGTCGGCCCGCCACGTGACGTCGGAGTGCCAGAGGTTCTCGTAACCAGCAGAGTCTTCGTCGTGCGTGATGGCGAGCACTTCGGGAAAGCCTGGCTTTTCCGGTGCGAACGGATGAACTTCCAACTCGCCGAAGCGGCGGCCGAACGCGAGGTGCTGCTCGGTCGTGATGTCCTGGTCGTGAAAGAAGAGCACTTTCCAGTCGAGGAGCGCTTGGCGGATGACGCCGATCGCCGCATCGCTGAGCGTTGAACTCATGTCGACACCACTGACGACGGCGCCGATTGTCGGGGACTTCTGCCGCACGACAATCTGGTCTGCGTCGTTGGTGTTGATTCCCGAGATGGGTTGAGCGTCAAGCGCAGTCATGTCCAAAGACTAATCAGGTGTGACGTCTGACTTGGGAGTTCACGTTGCCGTGGTGCAGTGTGGGGCTATGAGAGCTGCAGTTCTGAACTCGGTCCCTGGCCTTCTCGACATCGAAGACGTCGAAATCGGCGAACCCGGGCCACGCGAAGTACTGATCCGTACGGCTGCTGCTGGCATCTGCCACAGCGACCTGCACTTCATGGAGGGCAAGTACCCGTCCACGTGTCCGTCGATCCTCGGGCACGAATCGGCGGGCGTTGTCGAAGCGGTGGGCTCAATGGTCCACTACGTACAACCAGGCGACCACGTCATCACCTGCCTGTCGGCGTTCTGCGGTCATTGCTCGCAGTGCACCGACGGCCATCTTGCCCTCTGCGAAAACAAAGACACCGAACTGGTCCGTGGCCCCGGCGAGGCGCCTCGGCTGTCACGCAACGGCGAGCCGGTCAACCAGTTTCTGCACCTGTCGTCGTTCGCTGAGAAGATGCTGGTCCACGAGCAAGCGCTCGTGAAGATCGACAAAGACATGCCATTCGACAAGGCGGCGCTGATTGGTTGCGGCGTCACCACCGGCCTCGGTGCGGTGTTCCGCACTGCCAAGGTGGCCCCGGGCGAAATGGTCGCAGTCATTGGTTGCGGCGGCATCGGCCTGTCCGCAATCCAGGGCGCTCGCATTGCCGGGGCCAACAAGATCATCGCGGTCGACATGGCGCCGGCCAAGCTCGAACTCGCACAAGAGATGGGCGCCACTCACGTCGTCAACGCCGGCGATGTCGACGCGGTTGCAGCGGTGAAGGAACTGACAGGTGGGGGAGTGCATCACGCCTTCGAAGCCGTCGGCCTCAAGCAGACCGCCGAGCAGTCGTTCCAGATGTTGCGCAAGGGCGGTCAGGCAACGGTGATCGGCATGATTCCGGTCGGCACCAAGATCGAAATTCATGGCGTTGAGCTGCTGTACGAGAAGACGCTCACCGGTTCGAACATGGGGTCGAACCAGTTCCGCACCGACATGCCGCGCTACATCGAGATGTACATGGCAGGTCGCCTCAAGCTCGATGAGATGGTCTCGAAGACGATCACCCTCGACGAGATCAACGAGGGTTTTGAAGACATGAAACAGGGCAACGTGGCGCGCAGCGTCATCGTTTTCCCGACCAACTGAACCACCTCGTACCGCTCACCTCGTACCGCTCACTCAGGATGGGTCGAGTGATGTCAGTTGCGCTTGACCCATTTGGAGGTCGAGGCAATGTCAGCGACTTCGTTGCCAGATTCCAACCACCCGGCGAAGCCTGATTCGAGGTGAGCCACGTTGTCGAAGCCGAGTTCGCCGATGACCTTGGTAGCGAGAGCCGAACGCCAGCCGGCCGCACAGTAGAAGATGTAGCGACCTTCGGGCTGGTAGCGGTCCTGGTGGTACGGGCTCTCGGGGTCGAACCAGAACTCGAGCATGCCGCGCGGCGCGGAGATCGCGCCAGGAATCGCACCCTTTTCGACACGTTCACGGATGTCACGGATGTCGACGACCACCGCCGTGCCAGCCTCGATCTCAGCGGCGACCTGGTCGACCGTCAACTCTTCGATCTCGGCCTTGGCCTCGTTGACCATGTCGTGAATGGTTCGGCGTGTCATGCTCACGAACACTACGAAGTGCCTGCGGTCCAACGGCTACTGAGGGTGCAGAACAAACGACCACGACACGCGAGGCGCAGTTCCGCGTCGGTGCGTCGATCGCCCTCGAGGGTGATCGAATATGCCCACCATCTTGCAAGGGCTGCCAGCGTCCATCGGCGCCCATCTGGCGCGACTCGAAACGGTTGCAGCGCTCAACGCCGGCCTTGACGGGTCAGGCCTTGAAACCGCCATCGACCACGAACTCTTGGCCGGTGCAATAGGACGCCTCGTCCGAGGCAAGGAACAGAACCAGCGTGCCGACTTCTTGAGCGCTCGCGACGCGGCCCATTGGGATGGCGGCGATGATGCGTTCGGTGTTGCCACCGAACTCCTTGAACATGTCGGTGTCGATGATGCCCGGATGGACCGAGTTGACCCGTACGCCGTCAGCCGCGAATTCGAGGGCTGCCGATTTTGTCATGCCTCGGACTGCCCATTTGCTGGCTGCGTAGGCGTGAGCCATGCTCGCACCGCCCAAGCCGGCGATCGACGAGATGTTGATGATGCTGCCGGAGCCGTGATCGCGCATCTTGAGGCCGGCCTCGCGCAGGCCGAGGAAGACCCCGGTCTGGTTGATCAGGATCGTGCGGTTCCAGTCGTCGAGCGTGGTGTCGGCAATCGGTTTCGGTTCGAAGATTCCGGCGTTGTTGACGAGGATGTCGATGCGGCCGTGTTCCTCGACGATGCCGCCGACCACGCCGGCCCAGTCGGCTTCGCTCGTGACGTCGTGATGCAGGTAGGTAACCGCATCGCCGAGTGTCTCAGCGGTTGCGGCGCCTACATCGTCGAGTACATCGGTGATGTAGACCGTTGCGCCCTCGCCGGCGAACAGTTCAGCCTCGGCTGCACCCTGGCCGCGTGCGCCGCCGGTGATCAGTGCCACTTTGCTGTCGAGCCGTCCCATTGGTTAGTCCTTCCCTGAGTCGGCAGCCTGTGCTGCTCGACGCTTCTCGCCTGCGGCGCGAAGCGCGCCGATGTTCGAATCGTCAACCTGCATGAATGCGGTTCGCCAATCGTCTGAGCCCCACCGCACAGGTGCTTGGACCGTGGTGCGTGGTGCGATTGCGGTGGCAGCGACGTCGAGCGCCAACGACACGATTGACCGCTGCATGTCGCGATCGCTGGGCTTGCCGCACGGATTTCCGAGTGGAAAGTCGACGAAGAGCATCCGGGCGACGCCGCATTCCTCGACGATGTCACGGGCGCTGCCGACCACGATGGTGGTGATGCCCTGTGCTTCGAGGTGACGGGAAACCAGACTCACGGTCTGGTGGCAGACCGGTCAAAGTGGAACGAGTAGCGCAATGTCGACTCCGTCTTCGGCGCACCACTCGCCAATCTGGTCGGCGTCGAGGCCGGTTTTGCGTTGGCTGTACTCGGTCGGGACGCCAAAAAACCGGTGGTTCAGGGAACCGATTGTGCCGTTGTCGGCCAGTTGCTGCAACGCTTGAAGGGGGAGGAAGCTTTCGGAGTCATCGGTATGTGTTGCCTGCTTGTCCCACGACAGGTCGTTGGTGAACATCGTGTCGGGTACGTCGGTCACTGGGTGGGCATAGACCTGCTTGTTCGTGGATGGTGCGCCATGTGCAGAGTCGTGATGGTGCAGGAAGGTGGTGGTCACCACTGCAACGTTGGACTCGGCAAGCGGTTTCGTCTGCGGGCTGAATGGCACCTCGTTGAAGGCCGCCCACCGGTATGGCTGCTCGAAGCCAGAAGCGGAGTAATACTCGCGTGACTTGTCGATGTAGCTGACGAAATTGCGATGGGAGATCTGTCGGTCGGCGCGTGATGCCATTGGTTAAAGGTAGTTGCGCGGCGGAAGCTGCAGCGACCTGGTCCCGAAACGCCCGACAGGGAGTCACCAGGTTGGGGGGTCACGCGCACCTCCTTCGTGCGATACTGCGGGTCGGCTCGAACAAGCGTGCCCGTGACGAGAATGGTTAAACGTGAAGCAGGGATTTGCACTACTGATTCTGAAGCTGATGCGGTGGACGCCGGTTGGCCCCGCCCCAGAAGCGAAGAAGTATGTGATGCTTTCGGCGCCGCACACCACCAATTGGGATCTTCCGGCATTGCTGTTGGCGACGTGGAGCCAAGGTAGGTCAGTCAACTTTCTGGGCAAGCACCAGCTGTTCCGTGGGCCGATGAACTGGCTGATGCGCTTGCTTGGAGGTATCCCAGTGCGGCGTGAGGGCCGTCACGGAATGGTTGAGTCGCTCACCGCCGAGTTCGCTGCCGCCGACGAGATTGCACTGGCAATTCCGGCAGCTGGCACCCGGTCGCACTCCGACCATTGGAAGTCGGGCTTCTATCGGATAGCCCTGGCTGCGGACGTGCCGATCGTTTGTGCTTTTGTCGACTACAAGACGAAGACCCTCGGCTTTGGACCGACGATGACGCCGACCGGCGACCCTGATGTCGACATCGTGTTTTTTCAGGAGTTCTACGCCGACAAGGTCGGCAAGTTCCCCGAGAAGAAGAGCGAGATTCGGTTTCGGCCGGACCAAACCAGCACTGAGGGCTAGTGCCTTGCGCTGATGCGCTGATGCTCTGGCAACTCGTCTTGACATCGAGCCTTGACATCGAGCTCCATAACGACTTTGCTATGTCGTTATGGGTGCGGCAGTGGAAGAATCGCTCGATCTAGAAAAGGCACTGAAGGCGATCGCCAGCCCTCGTCGCCTGCAGATCATGCAGTGGCTGCAAGATGTCGCAGCGAACTTCCCGGCCCAAGTACACGGTGATCCCGTCAAGCATGGTGCCTGCAACCTTTTCATCACCGACAAGCTGGAAGTCTCCCAACCCGCTGCGTCGCGCCACATGAAGGTGCTGGTCGAGGCCGGCCTGGTTGTCGCGACCGCCCGTTCCGGGTGGGTCTACTACCGACGTAATGAGCCTGCTGTTGACGCGCTCAAGCACCAACTCCTCGCACTTTGAACGACTCTTTGAATCGAATGGAAAATCGCATGCATGAATCTCTGAACAACAAGGTCGTTCTCGTGACCGGTGGTGCTGGTGGGATCGGTCGTTCAATCGCCGAGCGCTTCGCCAGCCAAGGCTGCAAGCTCGTGGTCAACGACGTCAACGCTGAAGCGGCCGCAGAAGTGGTCGATGCGATCATCGCCGCAGGCGGTCAGGCCGTTGCGGCGATTGCTGATGTGTCCGACAGTGCCCAAGTTGCAACGATGTTCGAGACCCTGGTGTCGGAGTACGGCCACATCGACGTGTTGGTCAACACCGCCGGCCTCGTCTCGCCAATGCTGCATTTCTTCGACGCTGACGAGGCATGGTGGCGCCGCATCATCGACGTCAACCTCACCGGGCACTTCCTGTGTTCGCATGTGGCTGCGCGGATGATGGCCAAGGCCGGCGGCGGGTCGATCATCAACATGAGTTCGGGTGGCGCCACCCGAGCACACCGTGCCTTCACCGCCTACGACGCGACCAAGGGCGGCATCGAAGCGCTCACCCGCGCCATGGCGCTCGACCTCGGCCCGTACGGCATCCGGGTTAACGCCCTGATGCCGGGTTCGATCGACACCAGCGGCCTCAGCTTGGCCGAGCGGAAACTGCGCGGCGAGAACGTCCCGCTCGGTCGAATTGGTGAACCGATCGACATGACCGGCGCAGCGCTCTTCTTGGCCTCAGACGATGCGTCGTATATCACCGGCGACGTCATCAAGGTCGACGGCGGAATGCTTGCCCAGCAGCGTTCGGCGACCGTCGACATCAAGCTGCCGTCCGACTTCCCGAAGATCGAGGACCTCTGATGAATACCTCCGTTCGGTTTGCTGCCGATGTTGGCGGCACATTTACCGATGTGGTGCTCGAACGTGCCCGAGGTGATTACGCGTCGACGAAGGTGTTGACGACCCACGATGCGCCGGAGCGAGCAATTCTCGAGGGCGTCGAGCAACTCGCCGCCGCCGAGGGGATCGACCTGTCGAGCCAATCGAGTATCGTCACGCAGTTCGTTCACGGCACGACCCTCGCCACCAACGCCCTCATCGAGCGGAGCGGTGCTCAGACCGCGCTCGTTACCACCGAGGGGTTCCGCGATGTGATTGAAACCCGGACCGAAAGTCGGTTTGAACAGTACGACCTCGACATCGTGCTGCCGACGCCATTGATCGAGCGGAAAGATCGCTACACCGTTGCCGAACGACGCTCCGCCAGCGGCAACGTACTGCTCGACTTCGACGAGGCCGGCGCAGTCGCGCTGGTCGAACATTTCGCCAGTAGCGACTACGAATCCGTTGCCGTCGGGTTCCTCCACAGCTACGTCGATGGCACGAACGAGCGCCGTTTCCGTGACCTACTCCTCGATCGACTTCCCGATATCTCGGTGTCGATCAGCTGTGAGGTGTCGCCACAGATGCGTGAGTTTGAGCGGTTCAACACCGTTTGCGCGAACGCCTACGTCCAGCCGCTGATGGCGTCCTATCTTGTTCGGCTTCGCGACGAATTGCTGCAGCGCGGCGTCAGTTGCCCGCTCTACCTCGTGCACTCCGGTGGCGGCTTGATGAGCGTCGAGAGCGCAGCGGCGTTTCCCGTGCGGCTCGTTGAGTCGGGCCCAGCCGGTGGAGCAATTTTTGCTGCTGACCTTGCAGCTCGCTACGCACGCGACCGGGTGCTCTCGTTCGACATGGGAGGCACGACAGCGAAGATCAGCCTGATCGATGATTTTCGTCCGGCGACCGCCAAGACCTTCGAAGTCGACCGCACAGCGCGCTTCAAGAAGGGGAGCGGGATGCCGATCTCGATTCCCGTGATCGACATGATCGAGATCGGTGCTGGCGGCGGATCGATTGCCAGCGTCGATGTGCTCGACCAAATCAGGATCGGCCCGAAGAGCGCGGGGTCCGAGCCCGGCCCGGCTGCGTACTCGCTCGGCGGGCAAGACGCCACGGTCACCGACGCCAACCTGCAACTTGGCCGGCTTCACCCCGACACCTTTGGAGCAACCAGCATCGATCTGTCGGCGCGGTTCGCGAGCGAAGCACTGATTCGGAGCGTCGGTGAACGGCTGGGCCTCGACGCCAACATCTCGGCTGTCGGCGTGGCCGAGGTCGTTGACGAGAACATGGCCAACGCCGCTCGGGCGCATGCCGTCGAGAACGGTAAAGACATGGGTGGCTACACGATGATCGCCTTCGGTGGAGGCGCTCCGTTGCACGCCGCGCGGCTCATGGACAAGCTGGGCCTCGACGAACTCATCGTTCCGCCTGGCGCCGGTGTTGGTTCGGCGATCGGGTTCCTTGTTGCACCGTTCTCATACGAAGCGGTTCGCAGCTTCTACACGTCGACGGTTGACTTCGATGTTGAGGGATCCAACCAGGTGCTGGCATCGCTGACCGATGAGGCGATGTCGTTCGTCCAGCCTGCACTGAGTGAGGACGCCGAGGCCACCCTCACCGTCGAGCGGCAGGTGTCGATGCGCTATGCCGGTCAGGGCTGGGAGATCCCCGTGGCGCTCGACGCCGACTCCAGCTTCGACGAGTTCGCGGCAGAACTGTTGTCGGCGAAGTTCACCAAGGCCTACGAGGAGTTCTTCGGCCGGGCCATCGACGACCTCGCGATCGAGACCGTCAGCTGGTCGGTGCGTGTCTCGTCGATCGTTCTAGCTGGTGAGCGGGTCGAACTCTCGATCGCGTCTTCATCGGCCGTTGCGCCTGGTGCCTACCGCGATGCCTACGACGCGGCCTCCGGCGAGCGAGTGGAAACTGCGGTGGTCAACCGGAACGAGTTGTCACCTGGAAACCGTCTACACGGGCCGGCGATCATTGCCGAGGAGCAGACCACCACCGTGCTTGCTTCCCACCACGTCTGCACGGTGCAGGCTGATGGCACATTGTTGATCACTCGCGCTCGGAGCACGCAATGAGTACGACCATGAATGCCGGCATGAACGCCGCCGACACCCTGCACTACCAGGTGATGTGGAATCGGCTGATCTCGGTCGTCGAAGAGCAGGCGCTGGCGCTGGTCCGCACCGCATTCAGTACTTCGGTGCGTGAGGCCGGTGACCTATCAGCTGGTGTGTTCGACCGGCGCGGGCGGATGATTGCCCAGGCCGTCACCGGCACGCCGGGCCACGTGAACACGATGGCTGATGCCGTGCCGCATTTCATCAACGACATCGGCCCTGACCGCATTTACCCGGGTGACGTGTACATCACGAACGACCCGTGGAAGGGCACCGGCCACCTCCACGACATCACGGTGTGTACGCCGGTGTTCAGAGACATCGCACAGCCTGATGGCACCACAGCGGAGACACTGATCGGGTTCTTCGCTGCCACGGCGCACGTCGTTGACATCGGCGGGCGCGGCTACGGCCCCGACGCCAAGGAGGTCTATGAAGAGGGGATCAACATTCCCATCATGAAGTGGGCAGAGCGGTGGCAACTGAACCGCGACCTCGTCAACATCGTCAAGGTCAATGTCCGCGAATCAGATCAGGTCGTCGGTGACATTCACGGCCTTGCAGCGTCGAACGAGACTGGTCGACGGCGGCTGCTCGCGATGCTCGACGAGTTCGCTCTGGACGATCTTGGCGACCTCGCCGAGTTTGTGTTCAACCGCACGGGAATGGCTACCCGGCGGGCGCTCGGCGCTGTCGGGCCGGGTGTGTACACCAACGAGATGGTCGTCGACGGATACGGCGAGCCGGTGACGCTGGCCGTTGCGATCACCGTGACCGACATCGGCATGCACGCCGATTTCAGCGGCACCTCGCCGGTCTGTGGGCTCGGCATCAACGTGCCGCTAGGATACGGCCATGCCTACTGTAAGTACGGCATGCTCGTCGCGCTGGCCCCCGAACTGCCGAACAACTTCGCGTCGCTCGACGTGTTCAAGGTGAGCGCGCCAGACGGCGTGATCCTCAATGCCCAGCACCCAGACCCGGTGGCAGTCCGCCACGTGCTCGGTCACTTCGTCACCGATCTCTGCCTCGGTGCGATTGCGAATGCGCTTCCCGAGCGGGTGCCTGCCGAAGGAGCGGGTGCGTTGTGGAATTTCCAGGCGAGCGCGCGTTCGGCTGACCTCGCCGATCCGCGGCCGCCCGTTGAGATGCTGATGTTCAACAGCGGCGGCACCGGTGCGCGCCCGTGCCTCGACGGCCTCACCGCAACCGCTTTCCCGTCGGGTGTCCGGACCATGTCGGTCGAGGCAACCGAGCAGATCGGCCCGATCGTCATCTGGCGCAAAGAGATTCGACCTAATAGTGGTGGCACAGGTAAGCAGCGAGGTGGCCTCGGGCAGGTCATCGAACTTGGCCCGAGCGAGGGGTATCGGTTCGATTTCTCCGCAATGTTCGACCGCATCGACCACCCGGCTCGTGGCCGTTGCGGCGGCGGCGACGGTGCCCCAGGAAAGGTGTACCTCGAAGACGGCACACCGTTCGCAGGCAAGGGTCGCCAGGTGGTGCCGGAAGGGCAGCGACTCATCCTCGAGCTACCGGGAGGTGGCGGTCACGGAGATCCAGCCGAACGCAGCCCCGAGGCAGTCGAAAACGACCGGCAACAGGGATACGTGACATGACGGTGCTGGCGTCGAGCTACGACGTCGTCTGCATTGGTGGTGCGATGACGGGAACGGCCGCGGCCTACTTCCTCTCGGAGAACCCAGACTTCGATGGGTCGGTGCTTGTTGTCGAGCCCGACTGGACCTACGACTATGCGAACACGACTCGGGCGCAGAACAGCATCCGGGAGCAGTACACCAATCCGCTCAATATCCAGTTGAGTCGGTTCGGTGCCGAGTTCATTGCGGACTTCCACGACCGTGTGCAGGTCGACGGGCAGTCGCCTGAGATCAACTTCCGCGGTACGGGCTACATGTTCATTGCCGAGGACGAAGCGGCATACCGGCGGCTCGAAGAAGAGTCGGTCGGTCAGTTGGCGATGGGTGCCGAGGTCGCGATGCTTCGGCCCGATCAGATCGCCGAGCGGTATCCCTACATGGACGTCGATCAGTTGGTCGGTGCCCGTGTCGGTGGGTTGCGTGAGGGCAGCTTTGACGGCTGGGCATTCTTCCAAGGGATGCGCCAGCGGGCACTTCACAACCATGTCACCTATGTCAAGGATCGGGTCCTCGGGATCGACCTCGACGGTGGTCGGGTGACGGGGGTCCGTCTTGAATCGGGAGCTCGCGTGGGCTGTGGATTCGCCATCAATGCCGCTGGCTGTCGGGCTCGCGAGGTGGCGGCGATGGTCGACCTTGACCTGCCGATTGAGCCACGTGCTCGTACCAGCTTTATGTTCGACTGCCGGACGCTGATCGACTACGTCGTTCCACTTACCGTGACGCCTGCTGGTGTGCACTTTCGACGTGAACAGAACCACTTCATGTGTGGGGCGGTGCCGACGTCAGATGTGGCGATCGATGCAAGCGATTTTGAGATTCGACACGACGAGTTCGAGGAACTGATCTGGCCGACGGTTGCCAGGTACGTACCGCAGTTCGACCAGATCGGCATCGTTACGTCGTGGGGCGGCCAGTACGACTACAACACCCTCGATCACAATTTGATCCTCGGGCCGGGCAGCGAGGTCGACAACTTTTTCTTCGCCAACGGCTTCTCCGGGCACGGTCTCCAGCAGGGGCCCGGCGTCGGACGCGGCCTGAGCGAGCTGATCACGTACGGCGCATTCCGATCCATCGACCTGGCCCCACTGAGCTACACCCGCATCGAACGCAACGAACCCTTCCTCGAGAGCGCTGTCATCTAGCCCAGAGTTGCGTATGGGGTCAGGCCCCTTTCGCAACTATCTGCTGAGGTCGTAGGTGGCGACGGTGCAACTGACGGCGAAGATCGGGATCGGCTCACAGAAATGGACCGTGCCCTTCGCGCCGCGAGCGGCCGCAGCAGCTGCGATGAAGGTGCGGATTTCGAATCCGCCCTGGCCCGCGTCGGCATAGACGGTGAGGTCGTCGTAATCGAGGAGCGCGTCACGGTCATTGCGACACCAGCGGTCCATGAAGTCGAGATCCCATTCGACGTTGATCTTTCCCGAATCGGGGGTGGCAGGCCAGTGCGAAATGCCACCGGTACTGATCACTGCGATCCGCTCGGGCATGGCATCACAAGCCGCGCGGATCGACTCGCCGAACTGCCACGCACGGTGCAGCGGGGTGAGCGGCGGACCTTGGCAGTTGATGTTGACGGGGATAATCGGGATGTCGTAGCTCGGCGTGAGGAAGTGCAGCGGGACCATGATCCCGTGGTCGAACTTCCACTCCTCGGCGTAGCTGACGTCTGAGCCATGCATTACTTCAGATATGAAACGGCTCGAGATGTCGGCGCTGCCCGGAACCCGTTGGCGATCGATGCCGAGCCAGCCCGGATCTTCAATGGGACCCTCGTATGTGTCGGCCATACCGATGGCGAACGTCGGCATGTTGTTCATGAAAAAGTTGGCAAAGTGTTCCGCAGCAATGATTACCACGGCATCGGGCCTGCTCGCTTCGAGGTCGATGCGCATCTGGTCGAAGGCTGCGTAGAAGCGGTTGCGTACATCGGGGTCCGCCTGCTCGGAACGGCCGGTGATGCCGGGAGCGTGTGAGCACACGCCGGCGAAGACGAGGGGCATCAACTACTCCGGTTTTCTTTCGTTGTTTCTTTGGCGGTTGTTTCTGGGACGACGGTGTCGGTGACGCCGGTGGTCATGGCATACACGCCTTCGCGGACGGGGCCGTGCTCGGCGATGCCGTCGCGCATCCGCTGCAGGTAGTCCTGCCACTCGATCTGGTGGAATGCAGCGAAGTGCATCAGGATCTGCCCGTTCACACCAAGGTGGAACAGCTTGCCGATGTCGGGGCTGATCAGCGCCGCGATTTCCTCGTCGGTGAGTTCGAACGGTGTCAGTTCGGAGGCCTGGTCAGCGGTGTATCGAGCCTGCATCTGCTCGGAACGGTTGAGTTCGTAGAGGAATTTCTGCACGGCGTACAAGCTCATTTGTTCCACTCCAGATGCAGAGCGTCGGGGCCACGGAAGGTGATGTTCGGGAAAAAGCTGAAGTCTTGCTCGGAACCGTCGGGTTTCTGGGCGAGTCGCAGCGATGGAAGGCGCTGCGCCAGGAGCTCCAGAGCAATGCGGGCCTCCATTCGCGAGAGCCCAGCGCCCAGGCAGAAGTGGATGCCCTTGCCGAACGAGATGTGGCGGCTCGCACCGCCGCCCTTGCGGCCGCGGTTGATGTCAAATGTGCCTGGGTCCTCGAAGAGGTCGGGCTGGTGGTTGGCTGATGCGAAGTTGAGCATCAGCTTCGTGCCAGCCGGGAGGTCGACGCCGCCGAGCGTGGTTGCTTGGGTGGTGACACGCCGCCACGAGATCTGGCTCGACTCGAAACGCAGTGTCTCTTCGACAGCAGCTGCTGCGAGCGACGGGTCAGCACACAGCGCGTCCCACTGCTCCCGGCGGGGGAGGAGGCACCGCAGCGTGTTGCACAGCAGCGCCGTGACCGGATCGTGCCCGGCGAACGAAATGCCGTACACAACTGACTCGACCTCGCGGTACGAGATGCCGGTTCCGTTTGCCGGGTCAGGGTCGGCGTCGTGCGCGTTGAGGAGTTCGGATGTGAAGTCGTCGCGGCGCTCGTCGCGGCGCTGGGCGACGAAGTCGCGGCAGTAACGCCAGTACTCGAGCATTCCTTCGGCGATCTTGGTCTGCTCGGCAGCTGTTGGCTTGCCCCACGAGAAGGCCTTGCGGTTTCCGCACCACGACTTGATCATCCGGTCGTCTGCTTCGGGGAAGCCGATGAGGCGAAAGACAATCTCGGCGGGCAGGGGAAAAGCGAGAGCTGCCACATAGTCGGCGGAGTTGCCGCTTGCGACCATGTCGTCGAGCAAGGCCGTTGCCCGGCTACGCATGTAGTCCTCGAGCGCCTTCAGGCGACGGTTCGAAAAACCCTGACGGGTGAGGACGCGGATGCGAGCATGATCTGGCTCGGGCCGGTTCGACATCACGGCGACTGGATCAAAGTCGTCAGCACTCAGTACAGCGCCGGCTTCCGGAGCGAGCGGGAAGATCGGGTCTTGAACGTTCGTCGAGGCGAATATGTCGGGGTTCATGAAGACGTGCTCAATGTCTTCCATTTTCGTGACAACGACATGGCCGATTTGCTCCGCGTAGAACACAGGGTGTTTCTCGCGAAGCGACGCGGCGATCGGGTAGGGGTCAGCCAAGTATTCATTGCCCAACGGCGACCATGAGGCATGCATCGGGCAGCCTGGCGGCGGAGCAGCAATCGTTTCTGGAGCGGCGTGATAGCTGTTCGAACTCACAGGTTCTCCTGATTTCGAGGTGGTTGGTCGTTGGTTGGTTGGTCGTCGGTCGACAGTTTCGCGAGGAGGCCATACAGGACGTCGAGTTCACCTGGGTCGAGCAGCGCGTCGATCCGGCCGTAGGCATGCTCGCTCGATGGGGCGATTTCACTCACGAGCTCGAGGCCTCGTGTGCTGATGTTGATCGCAGCGCGTCGAGCGTCGGCCGCCGTGGCTCGCTCGATCACGCCACGTTCGTCCATCGAGGCCAGCATTCGCGACAGGCTCGGCCCGAGGAGGAACGTGCGCTCGGCGAGTTCACCAACCGACATCGGGCCCTCGGCATCGCGCAGCGCCCGGAGGACGCGCCATTGCTGCTCGGTGAGGTCGTGCTCGCTGAGGACTGGGCGGAAATAGCGCATCACGGCCTCGCGGGCGCGCATGAGCGCCATGGGAAGCGAGTCTTCGAATGCCCGCAACGGAATGGGCGCAACGACTGCGCTATTCATCGCGGACGCCGTTGCGCAGGGTTCCGAGTTCTGGAACGCTGACTTCGATGGTGTCGCCGGGGACCAGGAACTTCGGCGGGTCAAACCGCGCGCCGGCCCCTGTCGGTGTGCCGGTGAAGATGATGTCGCCAGGCTCCAGGGTGCAGAACGTGGAGAGATATTCGATCTGATATTCAATGGGGTATGCCATGGTGGCGGGTGTGTCGTCTTGACGGAGTTCGCCGTTGACGTGCGTGGTGAGGTGCAGGTTCTCGAAGTCGCCGATCTCATCAAGGGTGACCATCCACGGGCCGATAGCCCCGGAGCTGTCCCAGTTTTTCCCCTGCGTCACGTTGAACTTGGCGTGACGCACCCAGTCACGAATGGTGCCTTCGTTACCGAGCGCGAGGCCGGCAATGTGCTGCCGAGCGTCTTGGCGTTTGATGCGGCGACCGCTGGTGCCGATGACCGCGACGATTTCGCCTTCGTAGTCGAGCTGCGGGCTCTCGGGCGGGCGGACCAGGGGCTGCTCGTGCCCGGTGAACGAACTCGGGAAGCGGACGAACACGCTCGGCTTGTCGGGGCTGTCCTGTCCGTCTTTGTACTCGGCATTCCGGCCGCCGTAGTTGACGCCGATGCAGAAGATCTTTCCGGGACGGGGGAGGGTGCGTTCGAAGATGACGTCGCCGAGCGACAGCGTGGGCGAGGCCGATTCGGCAATGGTGCGAGCCTCGCCGACGCGTTTCTGGGCGAGGAGGTCAGACAGGTCGCGGACTCCGTCAAGCTCATCGCCGAGGTCGATGATGCCGTCAGCTCCGTCGGTCCCCGTGGCGACACCGAAGCTGGTCCGGTTCGCTCCGAGTTCGGTTTGTTGGGAGAAGCTGAGCAGTTTCATGTTGCGCTTATATCTAACATGTTATATAACTGTGGTCAATGCCTCATCTGATCGTCGAACACTCGGCCAACGTCGACCCGCTCCCGCTCATCCTCGAAGCCGTCCACGCTGCTGCGATCGCGACGGATCTTGTGTCGGTCGATGCACTGCGCACCAGGGCGGCCTGCCGAGAAAGCTACGTCATCGGTGATCGCCATCGGGACAACGCCTTCATCACGTTGACGGCGCGCCTCGGGCCGGGCCGGAGTGCCGACGAGAAGCAGTTGCTGATCGATGCGCTGATGGATGCCATCGAGGCCACTGTCGGCGAGGCAGCAGGTCACATGATGCTGAGCGTCGAGATCCAAGAAATCGACCCGGCGATGCGTCTCAATCACAATCACCTGCGCGCCCATATCGCAGCGCGCAACCCCACGACCTGAACCACCCACTGTCACGCTCTGGTCAGACCAGAGTGTGACAAGAACGTCACGTTTTGGTCTGACCAGAGTGTGACAGCCGAGCAAACCGACCGACGGAGAACAACATGGCTGCCGACAAGACCTTCGACGAATATCAGGCGATCGCATTGGCGGCAGTTGAGCGCTTCGAAGGCTCCCCGCTGCAGCACCTCATCGGCGGTGTGCCGGCAGCCAGTGTGAGCGGTCAGACGTTTGAGAACCACTCGCCGGTCGACTCGTCGTTGCTTGGTTTGGTTGCCTCTGGCAATGCGGCTGATGTCGATGCCGCAGCGCGTGCGGCCGACGACGCGTTCGCCGACTGGTCTGGCCGCACCGGAAAGGAACGCAAGAAGATTCTCCACCGCGTTGCCGACCTGATCGAGGCTCGAGCGGACGACATCGCAGCAGTCGAATGTGTCGACACCGGCCAGACCATTCGCTTCATGTCGGCTGCCGCCATTCGCGGGGCTGAGAACTTCCGGTTCTTCGCAGATCACGCACCTGATGCGAACAACGGCCGGTCGATGCCTGACGAACACCACGTCAACTTCTCCAGCCGGAAGGCGCTCGGCCCCGTCGGTGTGATCACCCCGTGGAACACACCCTTCATGCTTTCGACCTGGAAGATTGCTCCAGCGCTGGCAGCCGGTTGCACGGTCGTGCATAAGCCAGCCGAGTGGAGCCCTTACTCGGCAGCGATGTTGTCAGAGATCGCACTCGAGGCAGGCCTGCCGGGGGGCGTGCTGAACACGGTGCACGGCTTTGGCGAGTCGGCTGGGAAGGCGCTGACCGAGCATCCGCTGATCAAGGCGATTGCGTTCGTCGGCGAGTCGTCGACCGGCTCGATGATCCAGGCCCAGGGAGCGCCGACGCTCAAGCGTGTGCACTTCGAACTCGGTGGTAAGAACCCGGTGATCGTGTTCGACGATGCCGATCTCGATCGAGCGCTCGACGCCGTCATGTTCATGATCTACAGCCTCAACGGTGAGCGCTGCACGTCGTCGAGTCGGGTACTTATCCAGTCAACGATTCACGATGCGTTCGTGACCAAGTTGGGGGAGCGGGTGCAGGCCCTGAAGGTCGGCCACCCGCTTGACCCGTCGACTGAGATCGGGCCGCTGATCCACCTGCGGCATTGCGCCAAGGTGCGGAGCTACGAGGCCAAGGCGAACAACGCGGGTGCCACCGTTCTCGTCGGCGGTGGCGAGCGGCAAGGCCCGGATAGCTATTACGTCAACCCGATGCTGTTCACGAACGCAACGAACGACATGGAGATCGCACAGGAAGAGATCTTCGGCCCCGTGCTCACGGCCATCCCGTTCGACACTGAAATCGATGCGGTTCAGATTGCGAATGACATCGAGTACGGCCTCGCCGGGTACCTCTGGACCGGCGACACCGGTCGTGCGCAACGGGTTGCCCGCGATCTTGACGCTGGGATGATCTGGGTTAACAGCCAGAACGTACGCCACCTACCTACGCCGTTCGGTGGCACCAAAGCCAGTGGCATCGGCCGCGATGGCGGGCCTGAGTACAGTTTCGAGTTCTATATGGAAACCAAGAACATCGCCATTGCTTACGACACTCACGCAATCCCGAAGCTGGGCAAGATCTAATGGGCCTCACGCTGTCCACAGAACAGATCGCATTGCTCGCTGCCGAGCACGAAGAGGCACGAACGACTGCGGTGCCGTGCGACCCAGTCACCCGGCGATTCCCCGACATCACCTTGGACGATGCATACGCGATCCAGGCGCAGTGGGTTCGCCTGCAGGTCGCCAACGGCGCAGTGATCAAAGGCCACAAGATTGGGTTGACAAGTCGGGCCATGCAGATGGCTATGAATATCGACGAGCCCGACTTTGGTGCGCTGCTCGACCACATGTTCATCCCGAATGGTGGCTCGATTGCCACTGCTGACCACCTTGACCCGAAGATCGAAGTCGAGTTCGCCTTTGTGCTCCAGGACGATCTCGTTCCCCACGCACTCGGTCGCGAGCTGACGACTGATGACGTGTACGCCGCGACGAGCCATGTGGTGCCAGCGCTCGAGTTGATCGATGCTCGGTCGCACCGGGTGCATCCCGACGACGGCCGGACGCGCACGGTGCGCGACACCATCTCTGACAACGCAGCGAACTCGGGGATCATTGTCGGCGACGAACACATCTCGGTTGACGAGGCGCGCAACGGTGATCTTCGATGGGCCGGCGCAATTGCCTATCGCAACGGCGTGGTCGAAGAGACCGGGCTCGGTGCCGGAGTCCTCGACGACCCCGCAATGGGCATTGTCTGGCTCGCTAATCGGCTCCAAGGCATCGGCATTGCACTCACGGCAGGCGAAACGATTCTTGCTGGCTCCTTTACCCGACCGATCGATTGCCGTGCCGGCGACCACTTCCGTGTCGATTTCGGCTACCTCGGCACGCTCACCCTCGACGTCACCTGATCGGTCACACTGTGCCTGACACAGTGCCTGACACAGTGTGACCGCTGCTCCACATGGCACTTTGGGCCAGGCGCAACTATTCTGCGGCTTGATGAGAGCGACCGGGTCAAATCCCTCCTTCGCCCAGGGTCAGGCAAGCGGCCGTCGATCGTGGGTGCTGGGTGCCGGGACATGCCTGTTTCTAGCGGTGGTTGTTGGGGCCTGCGGACTAGGGGCAGGGAGTGATGGTGCCGCGCCGACAGGCGGTGGAAATCCAGCGGTGACGGGCTCGGTAAGTGCTGACTCGTCCAACGCCGAGACGTCGGCTGATCCGACAACGGCGGCCGAATCCGACACCGCGACCTCGGAGGTGCTGGCAACGCCGCCTGCGGCAACGCCGCCCGGCAGGGTGTCGTTTGCATCGAGCATCCAACCAATCATCACCGAGACTTGCGCGAGCTGCCACACGGGCGAT
>MEHZ011574461.1_pt1 | contig 25350 bp, 20 predicted proteins | sample 897221 | NCBI WGS metagenome assembly MEHZ01 (sample SAMN05514161, study PRJNA337945) | marine metagenome | isolation source: marine surface water | place: Arctic Ocean | collected 2007-12-13
CCTTTTCGCGATGCGAAGCGCGCAGCCAGCCCTTGGACACAACGTTAAATGCAGGCTGTAACCCCTTTGCCCGGTCTTCCGTCGACTGCGGATGCTGGTCGGACAGCTTGACGACAAAATCCGTATCGGTGCAGGTCGACGACGCCTGTATTTCCAGGACAATAGGCCCGGCGATCTCAAGGTCTTTTTCGAGCGGATCGGTCGTAAACGTCACTACGCCCCGCGCCGGGTCAGGCCCATACGGACCGAAGCCAACCGTTCCTAGTTTCCAGCCCGGGTCCGGATAGTTGTAGCTGGTCGATCCACCATTGGCCTTTGGCGCGTCGGTCGACAGCGAGCCGTCATTGATTGAATTGACGCTCTTCGATGCGCGCTTGTTAAGATAGAACGGTCGGTACTTCGCCTCTTTCGGTGGCCAGACCGCGTCTTCGCGCCATTCATCCCGCCCGCCGACATGCAGCGTACGTTCGGGCGCTTTTCGTAGCCGTTTTTCTGTCCATTCAAATAGTGGTCGTAGAACGGCAGTAATTCCTGTTCGTGATACGAGATGTGATCGAACTGGTCATGCGCCTCGAATACGTCCTTCGCGCCCGTGACCACGAGCTTCTTCGGCGATTTGACCTTCTCATAGCCCAGAATATTGCCGCGCAGGTGCAGGTCCATCTTGCCCCAGTGCCCGATCGACAGAACCGGCACCTTGATCTCGTCCAGGCGTTCCCATGCGCACCGTTCGCGCCTCCAGTCATCGTATGTCTGATGCTTCGCCGTCTCGCCGGCAAGATCCAGCGGCATGTACTGACCGCCGGGACCGTTTGCGGCGCGCTGAAGGTTGTTGACCCGGATCATCTGGTACCACATCGCCATGAAATCGCAGTAGGTTCCGCCGTGATAAGCGGTGCCACGATACATATCGACGGAGCCGTCATAGGGCGCTATACATTTCAGGCTTAACGGGTTCACAATACCCATGAACCACTGCGACCAGGCATAATAGGATTGACCCAGCCCGCCGACCTCGCCGGTACACCATTCCTGGCGCGCGACCTATTCAATGCACTCGTAATAATCCCGCTGTTCTGCGCGATCGAGCAGGGTGTAGACACCGCCCGACTGGCCTGAACCACGAACGTCCATATGGACATAAGCATAGCCCTGATCGCGAACGTACCATTCGACCGGGCCAACTTCGCGCCAAAGAAACTGCGTCGAATGGGGCAGATCGTCTGTCTCGAACTGACAGGGAGAGGCGGCAAAAAGCGCGGGAAATTTCCCCGGTGCATCCGGGCGGTAAATCCGGCACGCTATCTGCACGCCGTCGCGCATCGTGACGAAAACCGGCTCTTCGATCTTCATGCCATAACGCTTTTGCTTTGCAGCAGCAGGTTTCTTCGCCATTTTTCGTCTCCCTTTTCGCGTCAGGCCCGTCTTGTTTCAGGCCCGTCTCATCTCAGGCCAGTGTGTTGGTCAGCGTGCCTACCCCTTCGAGTTCTATCTCGACCGTATCACCCGCTTTCATGAAAACCGGCGGATTGCGGCCGATGCCGACGCCGGCGGGCGAGCCGGTCGTCACGAAATCGCCCGGCCGGAACCGGTACCACCGGGAATAGTAAGAAATAATTTCGGGCAGCTTGAAGATCAGGTCATCGGTCTTCGTGTCCTGCATAATCTCGCCATTCAGACGTGTCTGAAGGTGCAGATCATTCGGATCGGCGATTTCGTCCTTCGTGACGATTACCGGCCCGCAGGGTGTAAAACCTGGCAGGTTCTTGCCCATGATATTGCGTTCCCAGCCATGGATCGGCCCGAAGGGTGGCTCGCCCGCCTTGATGTCGGGAATCCAGTCGCGAGCGGAGACATCATTGGCGATGGTGTAGCCAACCACATAATCCATCGCTTCCGCTTCACTCACGTGGTGGCATTCACGCCCAAACACAAAGCAGAATTCACCTTCGTAATCGATCATGTCGGGGCATTGCGGCGGCACCTGTATCGCTTTTCCCGAGCCAAGAAGAGAGTCCCGCGTCTTGATAAAGCCCGCGGGGTGGGCGGGACGCGGCGTGTCACCCATTTCCGAGAGATGTCGGCCGTAATTCATACCGACCGAAAAAACGAGCCAGGGATCCGGTATCGGCGGCGCAAAACTGGTTTCCGCGAAAGCGGTCAGCGCGTCTGAACAGGCATCCATATCGGCCTCGGCAGCACCCGCGATGCGCTTTACACCCTCAAGCCCGTCATCGCCGCGCTCGAGGATTCCGCGGACGCTGTCAGGCCGCCAGCCGGAAATTATCGAATCCGGCGCTGTCGCGAGGTTAAGGATCTGATTGTTACCGACGATGACGCCAACATCGCCGCCCTGGGCGTTATCGATTGTAAGCAATTTCACAACATGAATTCCCTGATTTGTATATGGATCAGATAAGAATGGGGGCGAGTTCAGGGACCGCCACGATCAACAACAGGACAAAGAGCATCGTGATGGCGAACGGAACCGCTCCCCAGAATACATCCTCAATAATGCTAGCACCAATTATCGGCACCTCCGACTCCTGTTCGCGATCAGAAATTTTCGGAGAGAGCCCTATCAGCGTCGAAATCTTGTGCGTTCAACTTGTCTTAATTTTTATTTGAAATCATTGAATTCTCAACAATCATCTTGATGCGATAGCGCCGCACAAGGTTCCCGGGTGAACCGGCTTGGCATCCGACGCGGATCAGGCGACAACATGCTGACAAAACTTCTCCTCCGCCAACGAAACTAGAGAGCGTTACGCACATGTCGGAAAACTACGCCACGATGCACGAGATCATCGTTGCCGCCCGCAATAACACCAGCCGGTCGGTCTGGAACTATGTAACCGGAGCGGCCGAGACCGAAACCACGCTGCGGCGCAACCGGCATTGCCTGGATTGTCACGCCCTTCGCCCGCGCATCCTGCGCGACGTGCGCGAAATCGACACCAGCCGCACCTTTATGGGCCACAAGCTTCGCATTCCCTGCCTTCTAGCGCCGATCGGCTCGCTGCAAACGATCACGCCCGAAGGCGGAATTGCGGTCGCGAAAGCAGCCGCCGAATTCGGCACCATGAACCTGGTCAGTACGGTCACCGAGCCGGCGCTCGAAGAAATTGCACAGGCAACCAATCATCCCAAAATATTCCAGATTTACATTCGAGGTGACGAAGCCTGGGTCGACGCCCTGATCGACCGAGCCCGGGATTCCGGCTACGCGGCCATCTGCCTGACGGTCGATTCCGCCTATTACGGCCGGCGCGAACGCCAACTCATTACCGGGTGGCGGCCACCGAGCATCCAGCGATACGGTGAAAGTGCCCGCGCACTGCAGGCCGGCCTGACCTGGGAATGGATGGACCGGATGCGCGAACGCGGTGGATTACCGTTCATCCTGAAAGGTGTGCAGACCGCAGAAGACGCAGAGATCGCCCTCGAGCACGGGGTCGATACGATCTACGTCTCGAACCATGGAGGGCGCCAGCTCGACCACGGTGACGGCACGCTCGAAATCTTGAAAGAGATTGTCGAAGTCGCAAAGGGTAAGGCGGAAATCGTGGTCGATGGCGGCATCGTGCGCGGAACCGATGTGCTCAAAGCGCTCGCCGTGGGCGCCGACGTCGTTGCGCTCGGCCGCTACCAGGCCTGGGCACTGGCTGCCGGCGGCCAGGCGACGCTGGTCAGGGCGCTAGAGATTATGGAAGCCGAGATAAAGAACGCGATGGGTCTGACCGGCGTCTCGTCGCTCGACCAGCTCGACCCGAGCTACGTGAAAGAAGCCCGCGCCGTAAGCCAGGCTCACGAACTATCCGCCTTCCCGTTCCTGCCAGACGAAATTCGCGGGCCGAACTGAGCGATTTCTTAGGCTAATTCGTAAGGCACCTGGTTTGGGCCCGGAAAACGCGTCTTTGTTCCGTCGTCGTTGTGACGGTACTGCTCGAACGTGCCGGACCGCTGACTGCGAACGATAACAGCAATGGTCTTTTCGTCACCAGCGTATTCTGCGTGAATGCGCCAGGGCGGCACGATATCAACATCACCGGCACCGCATTCGCTGGCCTCACCCTGTTCGAAGCCGTTTTCACTTGGCGTCATCTGCACAATCCGCTCCCCACCGGCGAGGACGCCATACACCGTCCACGCCTTGCCATGATCATGCGGCACGGCAAGACCACCCGGATTCTTGATCAGCCCGTTGATGACGAACCCGTGGTCGGGATCTTCATAGAACAGCAGATTGTCGACTTTCTTGCCGTCAAATCCCCCCACTGGCCAGTCCTGCGCATGTTTCTGTAGGTCCGGGTCCTTCAGCAGACCCGTCAGCAGTTCCTGGCAACGACCCCACTTTTCGTCGCCCGCGATCGTCTCGCAGGTTTCCCGCATCTCAGCGACAAATTTTTCGACCGCAGGCAGCATCTGTTTGCGCTCCATGTCCTCGTTCCTCCTATTTGTGCTGGCAGATCGTATCGATCAGGGCGGGTTTACCCAGTTTCACCTGTTCAATTGCCCGTTTCAGCGCGCCATTGATGTCGGCGGGGTCTTCAATCGGGCCCTCCGACCACCAGCCCATCGATTTCGCCGCCAGCGCAAAATCGGGTGCCGGCCCGTCGAGGTCCATACCGATATAGGCGCGTTCCTCTGCGGTGCCCCGGACGTGGGCCACATGCTTCTGGTGATCCCAGTCGTTGTAATAGGCGCGGTTATTATACATCACGACCAGCATCGGAATTTCGTACTTTGCGGCAACCCACAGGGCGCCGAGATCAAACATCAGATCGCCGTCAGGCTGCAGATCAACCACCAGACGGTCGGTTCCCTTATTGGCCAGCGCCACCCCAAGTGAAATACCGAACTGGGTTGCCGTGCCGAGCGACCGGCCGGGATGGCGGTACGGCTTATCGAAATTCCACAGCTTGCGCGTCCAGTTACGCAGTTCACCCGCCGTCAGCACCCAGTCTTCATCCTGAATGACATCCCACACTTCTGATGCGAGCCGCGGCAGCGTGACCGGAGATGCATCCCAGTCGTCTTTCGCGTCCACCGCCCATTTGGCGAACAAGGCGTCATGGCGCTTGCCGATTGCGGCGCTGCGGTCCGCGATCTTCTTTTTCAGGGCTACATCGCCGGCGATCCGGTCACGACAGATTTCCGTCAGGATAGGTAGCGCCGACACAACGTCCGATGTCACCCGCACATCCCAGTCCCGGTGCTTGTTATAATCCATCGCCCATTTGCTGATTTCGATATCGCCAAAACCGATATCGATCCATTTGCTGCCGGGCACCGTCTTGTCATGAACCTCCCGGGTTACGGGATCGACGACATGTGTGCCCCGTGTCCAGTCGCGTACATCGAGGCACAGCACCAGATCAGCGCCCTCGAACGCCGTGCCATCCATGCTGAGATTAAGCGGATGTCGGTTCGGAAAGTTCAGTCGTTTGTAAATATCCGACACGCCCGCGCCGACGGTTTCGGCAAAGTCGACGATGTATTCATAGCCGTGCGGCATACGCCCCGCATATTCCACAAGCACCATCGGGTTTTCAGATGCCAGCAGGTGATCCGCCACCTGTTCCAGCGCCGCGCGATCCGGCGCCAACGGCGTGGTCACACGAACGGCGGCACGTGACGGCAGCTTGATGTCTTCGGTCAGCGGCGCTTCCTGAATGCCCGCGTCGTAGCACATGTAAATCGGGCCTTGCGGCTCCGCCATCATGATCGAATAAGCCCGCGCAAAAGAATCCGGAATACCGTGCACGCTGCCAGGCTGATAATCCCATTTTGTATAATCCCGCACCGCGTTACCCTGCACGGCTGCCGTGTGAATCCAGTCGATAAACGGCCGGCGGATGCCTTCATCGGTCGGCCCCGTCGCGCCCATGATGAAGACCGGGGCTCGGTCGATATAGGCATAATAGATCGCCAGCGGCGCATGCAGCAGACCGACCACATTGTGGACGATAGCGATCATCGGCTCACCCGTCGCCTTGGCATAGCCATGCGCCATCTGCACCGCGATTTTCTCGTGGTTGCAGATCATCATCGGTGGATCATTTTCGCCATAATTGACCAGTGAATCGTGCAGGCCGCGATAACTGGCACCGGGGTTCAGGGAAATATGCTTGAAGCCATACTGCTTGACCAAATCGACAATGACATCCGACTGATACTTTCTGTCCGATTTCCTGATTACCCCATCCTCAGACATGAATTCCCTCTCCCGACACGATTGTTTTAGGTCTTGTGAATAGCCTAAGCTAACCACGGAATAACCATGAATAACAGCACCGGCGGAGACCGAAATGACAACACTCGTAACGGGCGCCGGGCTGATCGGCACGGCCTATGCGATAGAAGCGGCGAAACGTGGAGAGAAGGTCGTTTTTCTCGACCCACTGCCCCGCGCGGACTATGTCGCCGCGCGCGTCGGCGCTGCAGATTATGAGATTATCGCCGACGACGCCCGCAGCCTGCCTGCGCTGATCGACGCCATCCAGACCCACAACGTGGATACGTTCGTGCATACTGCCGGTCTAATCGGCAAACGCGTCTCCAAACCGCTGAGCACCGGCTACAGCCTGAATGTCGGTGGCGCGATGGCGGTTGCAGACGCGGTCAAGCTGACCGGCGTAAAGCGGCTGATCCATATCTCGACCTTCGGCGTTTATGACTGGCGCCAGCCAACGCCGGATAAGATCGATGAGAGCTTTCACCGCGGCAGCGGGGCCGCCTATTCCAATTCGAAAGCAGCACAGGAACTCATCTTCGAGGCCTATCAGGTGGAATGTGGATTTGAGCTGGTGCTATTACGGCCCGCCAATGTGTTTGGTACCGGCCATTTCTGGGCCGGCTCAGGCGGCGGCGAAAAGGTTCAGACCCTGGTCGAAGCCGGCATACGTGGCATTCCCGCGGTCATCCCGGAAGAACAGACCATGGCGTTCGAATATATCTACTCAAAAGACATGGGACGCGCCGTCGACCTGGCCGCCACGGCCACGGGTCTGCCGGCGAAGGCCGTCTACAATCTTGCCTATGGCGAAGTGATTTCGTTTGAGCGGCTGGTAGAAGCGGTCAAGGCCGCCGTCCCCGGGGTCGAAATCGAGATCACACCGGGGAAGGTGCCAGTTTCGCGCGACACCCCGCTAGATGTCAGCCGCGCCGCAAACGAGCTTGGCTGGACACCCGAATTCTCGCTCGACGCCGCAATGGTCGATTACGCAGATGATCTACGTAAAAGAAACCGGTGAGCAGGGCCCACCGGTTTCATAGCTTTACAGATCGCCTTACCGGGTTCTTCCGAGGCTGACGACGCTACAGCGGCTAACGCCGCTTAGTAGTCTTTTTTCATTGCCGCGGCGGTATTCACCATCGAGTGAATGCTGCGGGCATAATTGAGAGCGCCCTGATCGTCCATATGTGGTGCCGAACGCAGGTATTCCTTCAACCCGAGGATTGCGGGGCGCGGGCGGCTGGTCAGCAGATCGCAGAACCGGTCAACGTCTGCGTCCAGCGTCTCCGCGTCGAACACCTCACTGATCAAACCATACGTCAGCGCACGTTGGGCATCGATGAAATCGGTGGAATAGGCCATCCACAGGATTGCGTTGCGCGGCATCCGATCGTAAATCGCCGACATCACCATCGTCGGCATAACGTTGTGGCCGACTTCCGGAATATTAAAGGTCGCCGTGCTGCTCGCAAAGGCAACGTCGCAGACCGCCGTCACTGCCGTCCCGAAGCCCATGCAACGGCCTTCAATCACGGCAACCACAGGCACCTGAGCGTCCTTGATGGATCGGTAACAGCCGAAGATCCTATCGTATTCCGGACGGCGGCTATAAGCTTCCGGCGACGGTGGACCGGCACTAGCATCCCGGACACGGCCGGTACAGAAATCGGGCCCGGCGCTCCGCAGCAGAACCATATCGGACGTCTCATGGGCCGAAAGGATAGCCTCGGAGAAAGCCCCCGCCATGCTGTCCGACACAGCGTTATCGGGGGCCGTGTTAAAGGTCGCGCGCAGGATTCGTCCGTCCTGCTCCAGCAGAATATCATCGCTCATTTCTGTCTCCCCTTGGTCGGTTTAATATTTGTCATCTGGTCTTCTCAAAGAGCGCCGCTTCGATGTCACGAGCCCGGATAGGCAGTTCGTTAATTTCAATATCGAATGGCGCCAGCGCATCGTTGACCGCAGACGCGATCGCCGCCGGAGCGCCAAGGTAGCCCCCCTCGCCGGAGCCTTTCTGACCCAGCGAAGTCATCGGCGATGGCGTGCAATGCTCGGAATCGACGACCGGCGGTATTTCATGCGCCGATGGCAACAGGTAGTCGACAAAGGTACCGGAAAGCAGCTGGCCGTCCGCATCGTATTCGAACTTCTCATACAATGCCGCACCAATCCCGTGAGCAACACCTCCGATAATCATGCCGCGCACGATATCCGGGTTAATCGCCGTGCCGCAATCGTGGCCGATGAAGTAATCATGAACCTTCACCTTGCAAGTATCCGGGTCAATTTCGACCAGCGGCACATGCGCCTGAAATGAGAAGCACGGATAAAGCGGCACTTCGTTATTTTCATCCGGCAATCCGCCTGCACCCGGCACCTGCTGGACCGCGTAGGACTGAAGACCCAGTTCATGGCCGGGCGGCATCCGGTGATACTGCTTGTGCGCAATATGGCAGATTTCCGGCCAGGTCAGCTTGCTCGCCGGATTTCCGCGCACGCTGAACTCTCCGTCCGCGTATTCAATCTGATCTTTCTCAACGCCGAGATCATGGGCAGCGATGGTGATCATCTTCGCCCTGATGTCGCGCGCAGCCTTTGACGTTGCGGTGCCAAGGACAATCGCCATCCGGCTTGCCACCGGACTGCGGGTCGGTAGTGCCTCGAGCGAATCTCCGTGAAGGACGCGGATCGTATCGGGATCGCGTTCAAGTTCTTCGCCGGCAATGGTCGACACCAGCGTCTCGTGCCCTTGCCCCGACGTCGTCGTGCACATGACCGCGGTGATCGCCCCGGTCGGTTCGACCTTTATCAGGACGGATTCAACAAAGGTCGTAACCTCCAGCTTCGGGTTGAATAGATATTCGAAAATATTGTTCCCGCCGCCGGGCTCAAGGCATGTCGCGATACCGACACCGGCCAGCTTGCCGTCAGCGCGAAGTGCGTCGCGGCGTTTAATCAGGTCGTCCCAGTTCGACGTTTTGACAATGCCTTCAAGCACCGCGTGGAAATCACCGGAATCATAAATCGATCCCGGCGGAATCTTCCACGGAAATTCATCCTTACGGACAAGGTTGCGCGCACGCACTTCGACCCGGTCGAGGCCGAGATACTTGGCGACACGTTCCAGTCCGGTCTCAATCGCAAAGTTAGTCGGCGACTGACCGAAACCACGCACCGGTACCTGTCCGGTTTTATTCGAGGTGACCGAAATCGCCTCGTATTCAATTGAATTCATGCGGTACGGACCGCAAAGGGCGGTCATCGGTTTACCAAGCTGCAGCGGTGCGCGGCCCGGATAGGCGCCGACATCGTCGAGGGCGCGCATTTTCATCGACTTGATTACACCCTCATCGTCAAACGCCATCGTGATATCGAATATCCGGTCGGGACCATGCGCATCGCCGCCCGACATATTGTCGAGCCGGTCTTCAATAAACCGCACCGGGAAACCGAGCTTTTTCGCCAGGTAGGTAACAAGAACAGTGTGCTTGATGCCGCGTTTTACGCCGTAGGAGCCGCCAACATCGACGTCGTTATGCACCCGCACGTTGTTCATCGGAATGCGCAGCGCTGCGGCGATCTGATCCTGATACTGCGGCATCTGGATTGACGCCCAGACATCCATGATCTCGTTAATATCGTCCCACTTGGCGACCACGCCGAATGTTTCGATCGGCACGGTGGATGACCGGCCCCAGCGGGCGCGGTAGCTGACGGTGTGCGGCATACTCGCAAAATCGTCGGCGACGGGTCCCCAGTCCCAGGTTTTCCGGAACAGCACGTTGGTGCCATGGGCCGGGTGAACCAAAGGTTGATCTTCATCGAGCATCTTTTCGGAATCGACGGCGGCCGGAAGAGATTCGTATTCGACCTCGATCAGCTCCACCGCATCTTCCGCGATATATCGGGAATCCGCGACCACAGCAGCCACCCATTCGCCGGCATAGCGCGTCATACCGACGGCCAGCGGATGCCAGATAACATTGGGCAGATCCAGGCCATGAAACAGCGAGTTCGTCGCTTCGGCAATCTCGTCACCGGTCAACACGTATTGCACACCGGGTATCGCCAGCGCGGCGCTGATATCGATACTGATAATATTCGCGCGGGCATGGGGGCTCGGCAGAATGGCAACATGCTTCATGCCGGGAACGTCTACGTCGGCGACAAATTTGCCGCGGCCGCTGACGAAGCGACGGTCTTCCTTGGTCCGACGCTTGCGCGATACATAGCGGTAATTCGGCAGCGTTGCGGGGGCATCAGCCATGTACGGCTCCTTCGCGGCGACGCTTCGCCGTCATCTGTACCGCTTCGACAATCTGCTGGTAGCCGGTGCACCGGCAAAGGTTGCCGCTGATCGCTTCGCGGATGTCGTCTTCATTCGGATTGGAATTTTCGGCAAGCAACGCCTCGCTCGCGACGAGCATACCCGGCGTGCAATAGCCGCACTGCATGGCGTGGCATTCCCAGAACGAGTCCTGCAGATCGCTGAGCGAGCCATCGTCGTTCAGCAGGCCTTCGACCGTGGTGATCTTGTGCCCTTCGGCCTGAACGGCAAACATAAGGCAGGACCGGATCGGCTCATCATCGAAAAAGACCGAACAGGCGCCGCAGACGCCGTGTTCACAACCGACATGAGTGCCGGTCAGCCGCAGCATGTCACGGAGGCAATCCACCAGGCTCATCCGCGGCGGTATGGTGAGCGTTGTGTCCTTGCCGTTGACGTTCAGCGTGACTTCAATCTGCTTCATTTGGCCGCCTCCGCGATCGCATCGCCGACCGCGCGGGATACGAGCTTTCGTGTTACGCGCCGCCGGTAATCAGCAGTCGCATGAACGTCGGTGTCGGGGTCTATCTCTTCGTCAACCAGCGCAATAACGGAATCAAGCGCCTCCCCCGATTTCCCGATCAGCGCCGTTTCAAAGGCGTGCAGTTTTACCGGCGACGGGGCAGCCCCACCGACACTGATCGCCGCGCGCACAATCGTGCCATCCTCTCTCAGAGCAATCTGTGCGGCCGCCGCGACAATGGCAAAATCTCCCTGCCGGCTCGACGTTTCATGAAAACCCGTGCCGATCCGTCCACCCGGCCAAACCGGAATTCGAATTTCAGTCAGCAACTGTTCGGGTTCAATATTGGTGACCATGGCCGCTTCGAAAAAGCCGTCAATCGTCATCTCTGTCTCGTCGGATACCGTCCGCAGGATCATGGTGGCCGCGAGTGCCAGCGCCACCATCGGCAGTTCGGCAGACGGATCGCCGTGGACGATACTGCCACCGATCGTACCGCGGTTGCGGGTCTGCTGATGACCGACATTGCGCACCGCCTTGGCGACAAGCGGCAAACGATCCGAAACGACGTCTGATCGTTCGATCGCACCCTGGCGGGTACCGGCGCCGAACACCACGTGATCGCCGCGATCATGAATACCGGCAAGCTCGGTAACATCATTGATGTCTATCAGCATGTCAGGGCGCGCCATGCGCATCGCCATCAGAGGCACGAGGGTCTGGCCACCTGCGATAATTTTGCGTTCCTCGTCACCCGCGTCTGCCAGCAAGCGGCAGATTTCGTCGACGGATGACGCCCGAACGTAGTCAAAGGCAGCAGCTTTCATCGAGACATGTCCATATTTTTAATAGTTTCCGTTCTGAAGGTACGGGGCTGTACCCGACCGGACATTTTTTAAACTAGAACGATCCGGGACCGTATGGTAGCCCGTTCGGGCGATGCGAGTTGCATGGCCCTATGCGTTCGTGCTCGGGCTTAACCGTTCCTTAGGGTGTTTTCGTCAAATTTAAGACAACTCAAGGAGAGCCACATGGCACAACGTACAGTTCTTAGGCATCCCGACGTTGCCCAGGCTGGCGCCCATCGCCGGCAGTCCGATACGGGCTGGTCACCACGCGGAAAACTCGCCTGCTTTCTCCGCTACGCAGCGGCAAGCTGGGCACTCGTCCTGGCGCCGTTCCTGCTGATCGACTGACACGGCGCCGGACGGACTCATACGTTCTCGGTTTTCCCGGTGTGGATTATTTCCCAAATTTTGCGGGGAGTGACTGGCATTCTTATGTCGCGCACCCCATGGGGCCGCAGCGCGTCCACAAACCCATTCACCAGCACCGCGAGGGCCGGCGTCGTGCCACCTTCGCCACCGGCTTTGACGCCAAGCGGATTGGTCGGTGACGGCACTTCATTCAATGCCGTGACAAAGGACGGATATTCGTCGGCGCGCGGCATGTGATAATCCATGAACGAGCCCGCGAGCGGCTGTCCATGCTCGTCGATCGCGCATAGTTCGCCCAGAGCCTCGCCTGCGCCCTGCACGATGCCGCCGTGGGTCTGGCCGTCGACGATCAACGGATTGATCGCCCGACCGACATCGTCAATCGTCGTATAGCGCACTATATCATACGCGCCGGAATCCGGGTCGATCTCGATTTCACAGACATGACAGCCATTGGGAAACACCGGGATTTCCATGATGTTGTCTTCAATTACGGACAGGCCACCCGCCAGCGCCTCCGGAACATCTCTCCGCTCCGACAGGGCATTTGCGAGATCGAACAAACCAATGGCGCGATCCGTCCCTTTGATCGAGAAACTCGCGTTGAAAAATTCGATGTCGGTCTCGGCGGCTTCAAGAACGAAAGCGGCGAGGCGTTTGCCCTTGTCGATCAACTCGTCCGCCGCTTTGACGATGACGGTGCCTGCCATCCGCATGGAACGCCCGCTATGCGACCCGCCACCGACCTTTACGACATCCGTATCGCCGACGATCACCGTGACGGTTTCAACCGGCACGCCCAGCCATTCGGCAGCAACTTGCGCAAAGCTCGTCTCGTGCCCCTGGCCACTCGGCTGGGTACCGATAACAAGATCAATGCCACCATCCGCCTTGACGTATAATTCAGCCTGCTCACGCGGCGTGCCAATCGACGATTCCACGTAATTCGCAAACCCCCGGCCCAGCAGCTTGCCACGGGACTCGGTCTCAAGTTTGCGTGCAGCAAAACCATCCCAGTCAGACAAGTCCATCACCATGTCCATGCTTTTGGCGTATTCGCCACTGTCATATGTCATGCCGACGGCATTCAGATACGGCATCTGCTCGGGCGAGACGAGGTTTTTGCGGCGCAGCTCAATCGGATCAAACCCAAGCTCATGCGCCGCGGTCTCAACCAGCCGCTCGATCGCAAATGTCACCTCGGGACGGCCCGAGCTGCGATACGCGTTGGTCGGCGGCGTGTTGCTGAACACCGCGCGCGAGCGAAGATGCGCAACGGGTATATTGTAGGAACCAGTGATCAGCCCGGACCCCTTGCTGAGCGGCGATAGCGAAACCATCCGTGAGCCCACATTGCTCAGGTTATCGGCGCGCATCGCCAGGAATTTGCCGTCGGTGTCGAGCGCGAGGGACACTTTGCTGACAAGATCACGCCCCTGATAGTCGCTGATGAAGGATTCGCTGCGCCGGCAGGTGAACTTGACCGGCCGTCCCACTTTACGCGATGCCCAGCCGACCAGCGGAAACTCGACATAGAGCCTGTTCCGTGTACCGAAATTTCCGCCGACGTCTTTCGAAACCACGCGGACATCCTCGGCGTCGATGCCGAGCACTTCAGCAATCTCGCGCTTCTGGCGAACCGAGCCGCCGGACCCTGCATATACCGTGTACCGGCCTGTCTCGGCATCATAGTCGCCAAGGGCCGCCCGCGGCTCCATCGGCACGCCCGTGACACGGTCAATATAGAATTCCATGTCGACGACATGTTCGGCACTGGCAAATGCGGCGTCTGTTGCACCCTTATCGCCAAAATACGTCTCAATCCCGATATTGTCGGGCACTTCGTCCCAGACCGACGGCGCACCGGTTTCGGCTGCCTTATTTGTGTCGGTTACACACGTCAGCGGCTCGTAATCGATCATCACGGCATCGGCTGCGTCTTCGGCCTGCGCCAGCGTTTCAGCGACGACGACGGCAAGCGCCTCGCCGACATAGCGTGCCTTGTCGGTCGGCAACAACATATGATTGCCGATAAACGGGTCGGCTCCACAGGGGCCATGCAGCTTCTGGTCATGCTTGGTTGACGGCAGCGGGCTGTGGGGGATTTGCGACAATCCATCGTCAAGACAATCGGCACCGGTATAGATCCCGAGCACACCAGGCATTAGGGCAGCGTCCGCCGTATCAATGCTCCAAAGAACAGCATGCGCATGGGCAGATCTGACGACAGTCATGTAAGCCTGACCGTCAATCGACCAGTCGTCGCTGAACCGGCCGTTACCGGTCAGCAGCCGCGCATCTTCACGCCGGCGGACCGGCTGACCTATTTTCTCATACTTCATCGTCGGGTTTCCCGATTTTAGATATCTTTATGGTGCCTGAATTATCTCCGTACGCCAGCGTATGGAAAGAATCAACACCCTGATTTATGGAGACACAAGCGCAGCCGCATTCCGCCCGGCGATCCGGCCCAGCGTGACCGCTGTCAGCAAACCGTTTCCCGACAGATATCCCCAGACAGCATCGCCGGAGACCCCGCGTGCAGCCCCGCCACCGGCGAACGGATTGGGAAAGGCGGCACCGTAGCCGACTGCGCGACAGTTCAGCCCCGCGATCCGACGGAAAGGTGCGGGAATTGGCATCCGGTCGAATTCGGCATCCTCCGGCAGATCGAAAATCCGCCCCTGATAGGCAACTGTTCCCCGCACTAGGGAAAGAGTGAGCGCCAGTGCATAATCGGCAATCTCGCCGGTGCCATAATCCGGCACGTTGCAGACTGGCACCCCGCACGCCGACCAGACGTCGAGATCGATATTATCCACGCCGCCCCCTACGCGAACCAGGATACGGACATTCGACGCCGCCTTGGCAATGATTTTGTCGTAAGGCATCGGGTGATGTGCCACGAGGGCGTCTGCGCCGGACCATACTTCGGCGGAGAGGTCTCCCGCCTTTTGGGCACTCTCGATGACGATATCCAGCGGGGGCGCCGCCGCCCGCTCAATCGCATGATCGTCGAGAAAGACCGTAGCGGGAATCAGAATATTCACGCGGGGATCGCTTCAAACCTGCAGATATCCACGCCCTGAGACACACAACCAGTTGCCTGCACCGTAACGGCCTGTCCCAGAACCAGACCGCCCACGGCTTCGAGCATGCCCCGGATCGGCGCACAGACAGGCACATCGCTCTCGCCATACCCGGCCGCAAACGGACTATTCCTAACACTGAGGAACAAACCGTCCGCAGACCGGCTCAAAGTCCAGGTGCCCCAGCCGAGCTGTGGCGCCGTCTCTGCAATTGTCGCCATCAGGGCGTCTGCCTGCCCAGCGCCCAGCGCCTGGTAGCTCTCCGCGGAGCCCTTGCCGTAATGCGCGATGGAACGGGCGAAAGCCTCGAACGCCGCGGCCCGTTCGGTCTCCAGCAGGAACTCGAATATGCCCATCAGACTGTCCGGCCTGATCAGGCAGATAGGGGATATCCCGATCATGTATTGCGCCGTTTTCGGCATCCCATACCAGCCAGTCACAAAAACTTTTCATTCGGTAACGACTTCATCTGGATGATGGCCGGCGGCATGCATCGCCGCGCGCCAGCCGAACACAACCGCAGGACCCAGTGTGGTCCCTGGGCCGGGATAGGCACCCGACATGACGGACCCCATATCATTGCCACAGGCATAGAGCCCAGCGATCGGCTCGTTTGCACCGTTAAGAACGCGGCAATCGGGATCGGTGGACAGGCCGACGCTGCATCCGATTTCAGCAGGCCATACCGCCATGGCGGCGAACGGTCCGGCCTCAATCGGCGCGAGGCACGGGTTCGGCCCATGTGCGGGATCGCCGTTGAACCGGTTGAGTTCCAGATCGCCCTTGCCGAAATCTTCATCCACGCCTGCAACTGCGAAACGGTTGTGACGCGAAATACTGTCCTCTAGCCCTGCAGGATCAACACCGATTTTTCCGGCAAGCACATCCAGGCTGTCCGCGACCGTCACGTAGCCGGCTTTGATGTGCTTCGACAGGTTGCGCGTTTCCGGATGTATCGCTCCGAGCCCGTACTTGGCGATAAACCGCGTCTCGCAGATCAGCCAGGTGGGCATGGTATCGGCGGTTTCATGCGACCGGTACATGGCTTCGACGAAGTCATGATAGGACACGCCCTCGTTCACGAACCGGCGTCCCTCTGCATTAACGGCAATAAGTCCCGGTTTGGCCCGGTCCATCGCAAGATGGGGAAACAGGCCTTCCGTACCGTCATCCCGTCTGGTGACCGACACCGGCGTCCAGAATCCGGCCCCCTGATGGCTGTCGGAATCGATCGCCGCATTGGCGGCTTCAGCCAATACCAGACCATCACCCTCGTTCGAGCCCGCGGCGAGCGAATAGGGCGGCGTCGGATGGGGCATAAAAGCTTCACGGTGTTTGGGGTTATGCGCAAATCCGCCCGTCGCAAGTACGACACCCTTCTGCGCACGGACACGCTTTTTCCCGTCAGCTGTATCCAGGATTGCCCCAAGCACGGCACCGTCATCACCGAGGATAAACTCTCCGATCGGCGCATCGAACAGGACGGGCACATTGCGCTTCTTCAGACTGTAATAGAGCCTGCCGACCAGCGCGTTCCCCATGACCAGACGGGTGCCACGCCGGAAGCGCAGCCGGTCCGTCAGATAGCGCAGCACGATCGATGCCGCGTGTTTGAAATTCGCCAGGGACTGGTAGCGCCCCAACAGGCTGACTATATCGATTTTGCCGACCATCATCCCGCCCAGCAGCATGAATTCGGGGATCGGCGGACGTACGCGCGCAAAATCCTTGCCAAGCACCCTGCCGTCAAAATTCTCCGGGATGATCGCCCGCCCTGCCATGCCGGCACCGGCAATATTGTTCCGGTAATCGGGGTGCATCCCGCAGGCGAGAAAACGTACATCGGTATTCTCTGCCAAATAATCGATCACGCCCGGCCCATCGCGCAGATATACCCGGCGGTGCTCACTGGTGCGATCTTCGCCGATCAGGCTGTCGAGATACATTGCCGCCTCTTCCGGTGAATCCTCGAACCCTGCATCGCGGCTTTGGGTATTCCCCGGAATCCATAACGTGCCGGCCGATGTCGCCCCGGTGCCGCCGACCTGGGACGCTTTTTCGCAGACAACGACATCCAATCCCTCGATGGCCGCGACCAGTGCCGCCGTCATACCGCCGGGGCCCGCGCCTGCGACCAGAAGGTCCGTCTCCATATCCCAATCGGTTGCCGTAATCGTCTCTGCCATCATTCAGTCTCTTATGATCTGTGTTAAAGAATACGGGAAACCGCTGATATGGAACATACAGCTTTGCTTCACGACGCGCGCTAGCCGCATTACCCCGTAAGGGGCGACATAACATCTTCGAGGGAGACGATCTGTGGATCTGGGACTTAAAGGAAAACGCGCGCTGGTCATGGGCTCGACCCGCGGCATGGGACAGGGCATCGCCGCCCGGCTTGCCGCAGAGGGTGCCGAAGTCGCGATTTGCGGTCGCAAACTGCCGGACGCGCAAGCATCCGCCGCCGGCATATCCGGCAGCCGGGCCTATGCGCTCGATCTGTCGGACCAGAATTCGATCAGCGCCCTGATAGAAGCGCTCAAAGCCGATTTCGGCGATCTCGACATCATCGTCTGCAATGGTGGCGGCCCGCCCCCCGGCAGCATTGCCGATGTGACGGCAGAGACCTGGGCCACGCAGTTCCAGGCGATGTTCATCAACCAGCTAGCCATCGTAAATACCTTCCTGCCCGCCATGCGGGAACGGTGCTGGGGCCGCATCCTGGTTGTCTCCAGCTCAGGCATCGTCCAGCCGATCCCCAATCTCGGCATATCAAACGTGATCCGTGCGTCGCAGGTCGGCTGGGCAAAGACCCTGTCGAGCGAGGTCGCGCCGGATGGCGTAACCGTGAACACGGTCGCACCGGGACGAATTCACACCGATCGCGTCAATCAGATCGATGCGGCGGCCGCTGCGAAACAAGGCAAACCCGTGGACGATATCGCACGCGCCTCACACGCAACTATTCCCATGGGCCGCTACGGGAGTGTCGCGGAATTCGCCGACACCGCCGTATATCTGCTGAGCGACAATGCGAGCTATATCACCGGCAGTGTTATCAAAGTGGACGGCGGGATGATCCGCGGCGTCTGACCCTATTCCACCAGCTTACCGGCGACAGGATCGAACGCCGTCGGCAGTCGTGGCGGGGCGGCCAGTGCCGGCGGGGTGTCGCATTCATGGAACATGCCGCCCCCCGCTTCGCCGGTGAATTCGCCGTCACGCCAGACAAACTTGCCGCGCAACAGGGTCATAACCGGCCAGCCGGTCACCTTACGCCCCTCATAGGGCGTGTAATCCATTGCATCGTGCATGATCGACTGGGTAATGGTGACCTGCTTGTTTGCATCCCAGATCACCAGATCGGCATCGGAACCCACCGCGATCGTGCCCTTGCGGGGATACAGCCCGTAAAGCTTCGCCGCGTTGGTGGCCGTCAGCGCGACGAATTCCGACAGGCTGATCCGGTTCTTAAGAACGCCTTCGGAGAACAGCAGCGGCATACGTACCTCGATGCCCGGCACACCATTTGCGATCTGCTTGAAATGAGCGCCCGGCCCGGCCTTTAACTTGCCTTCGGGGTCATCGTAGCGATACGGCGCATGATCAGACGAGAAAACCTCGAAAATCCCCTCGACCAGCGCATCCCAGACGATTTCCTGGTTCGCTTCATCGCGCGGTGGCGGGCTGCACATGTGTTTCGCGCCTTCGAGCCCCGGCTTATCGAGATCGGCCTCGGTCAGAAACAGGTATTGCGGGCAGGTTTCGCCATAAATCTTCAGCCCCTTGCTTTGTGCCCAGCGGATCTGTTCGATCGCTTCCTTGCCTGACACGTGGACGATCAGCACCGGTACATCGACCAGCTCGGCCAGCGCGATGGTGCGGTGGGTCGCCTCGCGCTCAACCAGCATCGGGCGTGCCGTCGCGTGATATTTAGGTGCGGTAAGACCGGCGGCAATCAGCCGTTCGGCCATCCACATAATCATATCGTTGTTTTCGGCATGGACCATCACCATCGCCCCGTCCCGGCGGGCAACGGCCAGCACGTCGAGAAATTCTCGGTCTGATAGCTTCAGCGCATCGTAGGTGAGGTAAATTTTGAAGCTGGTATAGCCGTCCTTTATCAGCGCGGGCAGCTCCTGCCCCAGCACCTGTGCCGTCGGATCCGACACGATCAGATGAAAAGCATAATCCACCGCGGCTTTCGGGCCTGCCAGCTCGTGATATTCCTGAACGACTTTGCGCAGAGACTGCCCCTTGTGTTGACAGGCAAACGGCATGATCGTCGTGGTCCCGCCGCAGGCCGCCGACCGCGTTGCCGTGAACCAGTCATCGGCGGTCCAGATGCCGGTTGAGGAGATCTGTTCTACATGGCAGTGGCTGTCGACCCCGCCCGGTGTGACCAGCAGGCCGGTCGCATCGACTTCCTCGGCACCCGACCCAAGGGAACGGCCCAGCGCTTCTATTTTTCCGTCCGTGATTCCGATATCGGCGGCAAAAACATCACTCGCCGTTGCGACGCGAGCGCCGCGGATAACCAGATCGTATTCCGCCATAACGGGTGAATTTCCCTTCAGGTTTGCCGAACCCAGCATACGGGGTGTAGCTTTCGGAAACCAGATCAAGCCCCAAAACTTAAAGGACGCAATTCACCATGCCCACGCTCGACGAAAGCGCCAAAGGCGTCTTTGCCATTGCGGCGACACCATTTGCAGAGGATGGCGCACTCGACCTTGAAAGCACCGACCGGATGGTGAAATTCTATCTCGATTGCGGTATCGCGGGCCTGACGATTCTCGGGATCATGGGTGAAGCGCATAAACTGGCGCCCGAAGAATCCGTTGCCTTCACCAAGCGCGTTATGGCGGTGGTCGACGACAGGGTACCCGTGATCGTCGGTGTTTCGTCCCCGGCATTCTCTCCGATGGCCAATCTGACGAAACAGGTGATGGATTTGGGCGCCGCCGGCGTGATGGTAGCCCCCATGGGCGGGCTGAACACCGACCAGAAAATCGAAACCTATTTTCATTCAGTCTGCAAAGCGCTGGGCGACACGCCAATCGTACTTCAGGACTATCCGCCGACCACCGGTGTGTGGTTCTCAACCCCATTGCTGACGAAGCTGTTTGCCGATCTGCCGTCGCTCAAAATGCTCAAACACGAAGAATGGCCGGGCCTGCGCAAGATCAGCCAGTTCCGCGCCGCAGAAGCTGCCGGCGCACACCGGCGGATCAGCGTGCTGGTTGGCAATGGCGGCATTTTTCTGCCGCTCGAACTTGCCCGGGGCGTCGACGGCGCCATGACCGGCTTCGCTTTCCCAGAAATGCTGGTGCAGGTCTGCGATATGTTCGCCGCCGGTGAGCGCGAAGCCGCCGAAGACCTGTTCGACGCCTTTCTGCCGCTGATGCGTTACGAACAGCAGATCGGTATCGGTCTTGCCATTCGTAAGGAAACCCTGCGACGGCGCGGCGTGATCGCCACCGCTGTTACCCGCGCACCCGGCCCGGCGCTCGATGCACATGACGAAGCGGAACTCACCGCCCTGCTTGCACGCCTCGACCGCGCCGTTGCGGCGCAGGGCCAGGACACTTCTTTCTATTCCCCGACAACAGCCACCTGAGCAAACATATGCCGCAGAAGAAAAACCCGCTCAAACTCAACGCCCTCCAGCTCAAGACGCTGACCATCCTGCAGCAGCTGGCACGGTTTCCCGAAACCTCCACCCATGATGAGAACACCGGCGAGGCGCTGATCAACAATCTGCCGAGCCCGCATGGCAACCATTTCCATTGCGGCGACGCCGTGGTGATGAGCGCGGATGCCACCGGCCTGAAAAACGAGGCTGTCTGGAAGGCGCTGGAACGCAGAGGGCTGGTTCGGTCGATGTTCCCGATGGCCGTCGCGGTGTCCGCCGACGGTCAGACATATGAGACGGGCCTTGCCGACAAAATCCTGCACCGCAGCGATCATTAGGCCAAAACGCAAGCGCGGATTGCTTCATCCAGTGCAACGTCTCGTTGGCCGACGGTCATACTGGCCAAGTAACCGTACTTGGTCGGAGTGTCTGACGTCAGCGCCTATCGGACAAGTTAAACTACTTGCATAAGGAAGGATTGGTGGTTCACCGAGTGACCGAAGGGAACGAAGATGAGACAGAAATCGCAGACACGGCAAACGGGCGCCGCCAAGGAGATCAAGGACATTGGGGCGCATATTTTCAATCCGGTTTCTGTTCCCTCGCAGCAGGCTAGCCGCATCATCTCCGCGCCGTTAGATTGCATGGGCCAGTTGAGCAACAAACGAGAATTGGCGTTTTCCCTGAAGCCAAGCCGGATCAGCCAGCCAAAGCGCGTGTATAGCGTACCGCCCATGAGGCCCGCGTTTACATTTTGGTCGGCCCAGGCCCAGAAAGTTCGGTAGGTTTCCCTGTGTCACAGCAATAGGTCTCGCGCCTCCGCCTAGTGAAGACCCGCGTTGAGGGCCATACTTTGCGCGGACATGCCGTATTGAACGCCCGGGACGATGGCCTTGCACCGATTGCGGATGTCTTTGTGTGTAGTTGCTGTTGCACCCTCCGGAGCCATCACAGCCTGTATCGGGAAGGCAATAGAGGGGTCGCAAGTGGCGCACCCCTTCCACATGGCGTCATCGCCAGAAAGCGCGGCGGCGATCGCAACCTCTTGAGACGACCAATCCAAGTAAGCTACTGAATGTCCCATTTCCGGTTTGATCAGCCCCCGGAGCCAGACGAAGGCCTAAATATAAATTTTGAATGACTCGGCTGATTGCGCGCCGTCTTCGACTTGAATAGGGAAAGAGGAGTTCGGTTTCTTCCGTCGGTCCCGACGGCTAAATAATTCAATCTTAACTCTTACAATTTTATCACCGCCGCAGAAATGCTCGCAGCACTGGATGCTCCACAGAAGACATTACGCATACGTTAGCCGGGATCGGATTTCAACGGTGGCGGCAAAAGCGCTAAACGCCGGGTCGGACGGTACTCTGCAGGATATTGTTCATTGGCTACTCCAACCAAAAGGTACGGAGGATAAAACCTACTGCTCCATTTCTTTCCAATAACGGAAGGCATCTAGACTATCTCGACAAAAAGCATTCCCAAGCGTTCCGTGAAGCCGTAACTACATATAGCCTTAGATAGCTGAAGCGTATTTTTATTTTCACATATATCCCGCCCGCTATCCCGTCACTTTGATAAGACGCTTATCTAATAGGCATCTTCGTCAGCACAAAATATCTGTCTATTTATGTTGAAAGTTTTTAATGCCTAAAACTTAGAAGATCTCACTCTTCAAAGAACCAAAATCAACCAAACGTTTACAGAGGAGAAGACGCCCTACCCGCGGATTAAAGGTTAAACAATATTCGTATTTTCAAATAAATCTGATCCAGAATGAGCCAAAGTATCGAAGATCGCGACGACACTCAGTTCACCGTTGAAATCAGCCTCCGATGTTGAACCCTCTTGATACCGTATAATAACTGCATCGTTATCCGCTTCATGGAAGATCAATAAAGTATCCGTATTGATCCCTCCCTCTTTAACCGCCGAAGTTGTACCAGTTAGGTTTGAAGACGCGTTGACGCTTTCAAGCAATGATTCAACTGCATTGGTAATTTGCGAATCCGAAGAACCAGTAATATCTATAGTTAATTTATTTACTTCAAATTCTATTAATGCTGAGTTGTTATTAGAAATAATATCTGTTGATCTATCTCCGCTACTTATACTATTCAAATTTAAATCAACGTCCGAAGACACCAACGTCCCGTTACCAGATACGAGGTTACTTTTGTAATCGAAAATATCAGAGGTTGAGACCGAACCGGTCGTAAAATCTACTATTTCTGTTAAACCAAAATTTGAGTTTGCATTTATACCGAGCGTCTGGCGTGTGGAGGAGCCATCGGCAAGGGTCAACTCATCAATATTTTTCAGGGTGATATTCGAAAAATCTCTCGAACCACTGAAGATCACGCCGTCATCCTCGACCGACGAGATATTCACTGTTCCCTCAAACACCTCAATACCAGAAGTTTCACCCTTAATGGTTATATCTTGCGCCGTATTGCTCTGGCTTAATTTAATAATCTCAATATTGTTAAACGACTGGTTAGAACCAAGCGCAAAATTACCGTTAATGATATTTATCTGGTCTGCAGAACCGTCACCAATAAAGTTTATTATCCCCGATAGATCGTTACCATCAACACTCACGATCACACCTCCGCTAGAACCGCCGGAAAGATCTAAAGTCTCAAGAGAGGCGAACGCTACGGGGTTAGTTGGAAATACCAGAGTTGAGATTGATGTTGAGGTAATAACCAGGGAGTCATTTCCATCGCCTCCACTAAAAGTTCCCCCGCTTGTAATATCTGACGCTGCCGCTATTTGAAAAATATCGTCTCCATCGCCGCCGTTCAGGGTGTCGTTTCCTGCGCCGCCGACGATTATATCACCGCCGGTGCCGCCACTTATAGTTTGGTCTCCAATGCCGCCAAAGAGAGTGTCATCGAAGTTGGTTCCTACAATAATCTCTATATCGTCGAGTGCAGAATTGAGGGTTACTGCCGTGCCGGACCCGCTGAAATCAACGGTGTCGCTCGAGTTACCGCTAGGCGAGATATCCACAACCACGGTCTGGGTGAGCGTTCCACCTGAGCCATCACTAATATTAAATTGAAAGGTTGCACTTTGTGTTGATGATAGAGATTCAAAATCTGTCGTCAGGGTGTTGCCTGACTGAACAAGCCCCGAACTACTGCCACTCAATAGAGAAAACCCAGATACTGAGAAAGACGACGCCTTATCAGGGTCGATCACTCCCGAAGCGAGGTTTAGATCAATTGCTTGGCTTATAGCTGCGCTAAGAAGTTCAATTGTAGAAGAATTAAAGCTGTTTATGGACCCAGAGCCGATACCCACTTCGAGCGTCGCACCTCCTCCTATCTCAAAAAATACGATCTCCAAGGAATGTGAACCAGCACTTAGACTTACAGGTGTGAAAAAGTCCGTATTTCCGTGAGCCCTGTCATCCGTCAGAACCGCAGTGCCATCGACCTTGACCCTATGGCCATCGTCAGTATGCGTAAAAATTGTAAATGTTCCTGACGAATCAACCGAAAAGTCTCCAGTCGCTTTAATCGCAAAATTATCAAGGTTGCTTGAAATCGAACCTCCAGGAAAAGCGTCACTTGCGGGAAAACGACCGACACCACCGCCACTATCACGCATATTAATCGTCGAGCGATTTGCTGAGTCAGTCACATTGTTAGCAGAAATAAGAGCATCCGAGTTGGCCAAATTTGAGGCGTTTCCAGCAAATCGTTCGATCAAAAATGTCCCCGCGTTCGATGCCTTAATGCTCATCGATATCTGTCCCGACACCGTCGGCGCGTCATTCCGACCGTCGAAAACGATGTTCCCCGTCTGGGCGACGGACAAGCCACCCGAGTCAACTACATCGAAAGCAAAGCTTACATTTTCCTGACTACCAGCATTCAGCGAGTTAAAGCTATTAGGAGAAACCACCAGTCTGTCGCCTGACAAGGTAAAGCCGGATTGATCGCCACTGGTAAATCTGAAGTTTTGAATGCTGAGTGGATCACCGTCAGGATCGTTAGAATTTTCAAAAAGGCTCAGAACGAAATCAGCTTTATCTTCGTCAGTCGCCCGTGAGATTGCTGCAGACACTGAGGGTGGAGCATTTACCTCAACAATTTCAGGGGTTTTAAAAACCTCTACAATTTTCTCTTTTTGCTCTGTTTTTTCGCGTATCGGAGGAGGTGAGAAGAGTTTTGTCAGCGCCCCTGCTGATGGTCCGGGGTTGCCAAAAACAGATCCTGGAGCACCGGGACCTATAGAAACAGTTGAGAAAGATGAGGAAACGGGGCTAGCGCTCTGGCTAAGGGGGGCTGCTGAAGGCTCTGGCCCTGGCCCTGGCCCTGGCCCTGGCCCTGGCCCTGGCCCTGGCCCTGGCCCTGGCTCTGGCCCTGGC
>MEHZ011443820.1_pt1 | contig 25235 bp, 27 predicted proteins | sample 897221 | NCBI WGS metagenome assembly MEHZ01 (sample SAMN05514161, study PRJNA337945) | marine metagenome | isolation source: marine surface water | place: Arctic Ocean | collected 2007-12-13
CGCCGACATAGTCCATGTCGAAGACATCGTCGGCATAGGCGATCGGGAACGGCACAGCCATTTCGGCATTCCACGGCGGCGACATGATCTCGTGTTCTTGACCAGCCCACATGTCTTGCATTACTTGTTTGCCATACGTCCATCGTTTCGCAGCCGCCCGGCGGTCTCGGCCTCACCAAACGACCAGCCCTGTCGACATTGGGTGTCGTTCACCAAAGTTGATGCTCGCTGCACACCTAGCGCATCGAGCTGCCCCTTCGGCTTCACCTCTCTGGGCAGGTGCCGCGTGCGGGCGAGTGGGCAGGCTTCACCGACATTGTTGGTGCGCTCAATCAGGCTGACTTGGGCTTCCTTGCCCGACTTGATGATGCCCACGTCGGCATCGGTCCATGGCTCGTCAATGAGCCAGAGAGGCGGGGGCGCATTGCAGTTCTCGAGTAGATGTGGCAGTTGATGAAATGGCCACGCGGAGATCTGCCGGAAGGCAAAACCTGTCAGCGCAGATGGGTCGACACACGCGGCCAAAGATGGGGGAGCAGAGAAATCGTCATGCGTCAACCTTCCTGTTGTTGGTTCGCGAAATGGTGCGGTTAAAGACGTAACCCACGGCGCGTGGCCCATGCCTCGGATTTGTTGGCATAGGGGTGCGCACTGCATGGTTGAGCCATGACGGGCAGTGAAATCTTTGAACGTACGCGGTTGCCAGGCGCTCCTGAACCAATGCACGAATGGCAGGGAGCCAGTGGTGTAACTATTCGAGGCGACGCCTGGGGCGATCCAGACGGACGTGTGGTGATCCTTCAGCATGGCGGCGGTCAGACGCGTCACGCATGGCGGGGTGCAGGCGAGACGTTGGGCGACGCTGGCTACTACGCCATCGCTATGGATTCACGAGGTCATGGCGATTCAGATTGGTCTGAAGACGCCTCGTATGAGCCTGAGATGAACGTGCAGGATCTGCTGGCCGTGGTTGAATCCATCGGCGCTGAGCAGCCAATACTGGTGGGCGCTTCGATGGGCGGCAGCACAAGCTTGCTTGCCGTTGGCACCGGGCGCCTTGATGCAGCGGCGCTCGTGCTGGTCGATATCGCCCCCAGGATCGAGCCAGAAGGCTCGAAGAAGATCAAGGCATTCATGGACCAAAAGCCCGATGGCTTTGATTCGCTCGAAGAAGTCGCAGCTGCCATCGCCAACTACCAGCCCCACCGCAAGCGCCCACGGAATCTCGATGGTCTGGCCAAGAACATCCGGCTCGGCTCTGATGGGCGCTACCACTGGCACTGGGACCCACGGCGCCGCAATCGCAACTGGGATATGAACGAACATCGCCAGCACCTCGAGGCTGCCGCCGACAACCTGGACCTACCGGTGCTGTTGGTTCGTGGTGGGCTCTCCGACGTGCTCAGCGAAGACGGAGCGCAGGCCTTTCTAACCCAGTGTCCTCATGCCGAGTATGTCAACGTGACTGGCGCCGCCCACATGGTGGCCGGCGACAGAAATGACGTCTTTTCTGGGTCGGTCGTCGACTTCTTGCACCGGGTCGTGCCGCCGCGCTAGCTCGCTAATAGGTGCTGTTAGTTACCGTGGAAGTCAGCGGTGGCGCCGGCTAGGCGAGCAGCGATGCCACGTTTGGCATCCTGGCTTTGCCGGGCTGTCTCAACCATTGCATCGACATCGTCGTGAGCAATGCCGTCTCGGAACTGCATCTGACGGGTGAGCATGGCCTTCATGGCGCGCAGGCTGAGCGGAGCGTTTACTGCGAGCCGATCGATCAACAGCTGAACGTCGTCCTCGAGCTGATCATCTGGCACCGATCGCAGAATCATTCCGAGATCGGCCATGCGCGTGGAGGACACTGGGTCGCCGATCAGCAACATCTCACGGGCGAAGACGGGGCCGCCCACTTCCATGATCTTGTTCGCAAGAAACCAGGTCGGTGCCAGGCCGATCTGGGCCAGCGACATTCCAAAGCGGGCCGTGTGTGCCGCAACAACGAGATCACAATGCAACGCCAGCTCATTGCCGCCAGCAATCGCATCACCATGTACGACGGCAACAACGGGCAACGGATACATCGCCACTGAGTGCAACATCTCTTCGATGGCGCTCGCGCTTCCCGCCATGCCATTGGTGTCGCGTTCCTTCAGATCCACACCGGCACAAAATGATGGGCCAACGGCGCGCAGCACCGTCAACCGCTCGGTTGCCGGAGGTTCCCGAGTGAATAATTGCTGGAGCTCGGCCAGCATCGGAACGTTCAGAGCATTGCGTTTTTCGGGTCGGTTGAGTGTGACGGTTCGTACCGCTCCATCTGCTGCATTCTCGACTCGAACCAAGGAATCTGTCATAGGAGCGAAGCTACTAGCCGACTGCTTGCGTTCAAGCAATGCCGCAGAACAGTCGAACAATGATGGGGCTCGGCTCACTGGTACTTGGAGATCCGATGGAGAAATGTGGCAGAAGCTTTCGGTCAACTCGAACTCGGTGCTCTCGGCGATGCAGCCAGAGGGCAGTGGATCCGGTGGGAACACTCTTATGTCGGTCAAGACAAGACATTTTGTGTCTACCTTGCAGAGTCAAGCGCCATGATCGACGAGCACACCGAGCGCAACGGATTCCCTGCCAGCGTCGTCACCGAGTCCCAACATGATCGACCCAGTCACCGCGCAGGGATAGGGATCCTCAGCTCAGGGCGACGAGTGCGTGCCGCAAGGTGTTGTTCGTCGGGTCAACCGGAATGTGCGCACCGACGAGCACGTCGGTGATTGTGTCTTCGTAGCTGTTCCGGAATACGCCGGCGTGGCGCAGAAAGTGTTGGATCGGCTCCGGGGCGCTCGACCACTGGTTGGTCGGCGTGATCAGGGTCGGCACGACTGATGGGGTCCAGGCCGTGAACAACTAGCTCCCAACCCGTCCTAGCAGGGCGACATCACGATTACTGAGCGTCTTGAGCCGCCGGGAATCAAGAGCGTCCGTTTGGGTCAGCCAGCGAGCTGACAGACTGCTTACCACTCGCGGTGTTGCCTGCGTGCGGCACGTGTTTTCAGCACCCTGCTAACGAGGCTTGCGAGCGGTCACGGCGATGACGGGCCGACCTGCCATGTCTCGATTTTCGGCGACAACGTCGCTCAGCCCGGCTTGCGACATCAGGTCACCGATCTCTGTTGCATCGACCATCGAGAAACCGTGATGGTCGCTGTCACCGTGTCGCTTGTGCCACTGCTCGGAGTACGGGTGACGAGGGTCAGCGAAGTTCTCGTCAACAAGCACCACGCGGCCCCCGGGGGCCAGGACTCGCGCAATCTCGACGACGCCATCGGGAACGCTGCTCCAGTGGTGCATCGTGTTGACTGACCATAATGCGTCGATGGCGCCGTCGGCCGCGGGAAGTGCTTCGACCGCGCCGTCGACCACCTTGATTGATTTGCGCTTCTTCGACGTAAGTCGCCGGGCGCCCATCACCGAGCGCATGAATGGCGTCGGATCAACCGCCATTACTTCGGCGCCGCTGCGGGCAGAGCGCATGACACCTGGCCCCATCCCGGCACCGATGTCGATCACTGTCTCGCCAGGGCGCGGATCGATCAGATCGACGACCGCGTTGTTCACGACCGACCTCCACATACGCGGTGCAATCTTGATGTAGCGCAGAATGGACTTGAGCTCACGGTCCTTGGCATTGCCGTGCTTATGGTCATGATTGTGGGAGCGGTCAGAGTCCTGATGATCGTGGGCCATGTCAGCTCATTCCTACTGCGTGTTGCAGCGTTTCGATGCGACGATCGAGATGATCGAGATCTCTGCCGTACAGGGGCAGGATTAGTTGTTTAACGCCGGCTTCGGCATAGGCGGCCGTGATGTCTTGGTCCACCTGCAGCCGGTTGGGACAGATGTAGATCTTGATTTCTGAGAGGCTGCGTCCGGCTGCTTCGAGATGCCCATCGAGTCGATCGAGTTTTGCCGCAACTTCGTCTGGTGCGACCCCGTAGCCGTACCAGCCATCGGCGAACGTTGCGACACGACGCAGCGCCGGTGTGCTCTCGCCACCAACAAAGATGGGCGGATGAGGTGACTGCACCGGCTTGGGGTTGAACTGCGCATTGTTGATGGTGACCGTGTCGCCCGAGAAGTTCACAGGATCCGGGCCCCATAGTTCTTTCATGGCCGCGATGTACTCGTCGCAGCGCTCTGCCCGAGCTGCGAAATCGAGACCGAGAGCGTCGAACTCTTCGGCGAGCCAGCCGACGCCGATGCCAAAGTCGACCCGTCCGTTCGATAGGTAGTCCAGGTCGGCGACCATCTTTGCGGTGTACACAGGTTGTCGCTGCGGAACAAGACAGATGCCGGTTCCGAGCCGAAGCGTGGTGGTGTGGGCCGCGATAAAGGTGAGAGCGGTGAACGGATCGAGCACGCCCTCGGGGTTACCCGGCACCTTGCCGTCATCAGCATAGGGATAGGACGACGCATAGTCCGGGAAAAAGAGCACATGCTCGGGCACCCACACCGCAGCGAAGCCGGCTGCTTCGATTCGTTTGGCCGCACCGGCGATGAACTCGACCGGTGTGTGATGCGAAAACGCGGTCGTTACGGCGATCTCCATAGGGAAGCTCCAAGTTCTCGGTGTAGCTACAGACTGGCAGTCGCGGCATGGATGAGTCCAACGAACACCGGATGCAGCTCGGCTGGGCTCGGTCGCAGCTATGGCTGATAGGGCGCTGCCACGAAGGTTGGATGGTCGGCGCTCTATTGCTAGGACCTCGTTCAGGTTGTCGATGACCGCACCTAAGCGAGCATGCTCTACCAGAACATGTTGAAAGCCGTGTCAGGTGCCAACGAGGGGCAGGCCTTGCTCTCGAGCCGTTGCAATGACCAGCTCAGTGGCGTCGACACCAATCGCTGCAACGGCCTGGTGAACAGCGTCGACAGCAGGACCCGAAGTACGGGCTGGGGTCCGGCACATCGAATATGTCGCCTAGACGTTTGGTCCTCGCCGAAACCTCATGTCAGGCTCAGTCGACGATGCTGAACGTTAACCCGGCGTGTTCGACGAGTCGGTCAATGAGGTCGTCGCGAAAGGCCGACGTCGGTGTGTGGAAGCCACCAGGGGCGTCTGAGCGGTCGAGTTCCAGCAAGGCGATTGCTGTTTCACCGAGCATCTTGGCAGTTGAGCCATAACCCGGGTCGGCATCGCCGGTCACCTTGGTCACGATCTTCTGGCCGTCGGCTGTTTCGCCAAAGAACCGCAGGTCGTAGAAACCAGCCTTTTGTTTGTCTGAGCTCGGTCCAGCACCTGGCTGGGGAAGCACACGGTTGTTGAGCAGGTTGCGAATCGGTCCAACCGATGCTGCTGCCATGAAACCGCCAAGGCCACCAGCCATGACTGCGGCTTTGGCCGCACCTAACGGCCCGTCACCCATCATCATTGCCTCGTCGTACAAGAAGTCCTCGCCCCACGGCCGGCCGAGCAACGCATGGGAACGTTGCACAACACGGGTGTTAACCGACGCCATCACAAAGGGGGCAACCCACTCACCAGACGCGTCCTTGTTGGTCGGAACTGTCACGTTTGGCTGCTTTGGGCCGGTGCGCATACCGGCAGGCGCAAGTGCATACGGGTTGGCCAGGACCTTGCGCAGCGCCGGGTCTTTGGAGACCTCGTCCATGACGTTCATGGCGCTGGCGATGGTGCCCCCGCTTGCGCCGCCCTTCATGGCCTTGACCCGCATTGCGATCTTTGTGCAGTGGGTGCCGAGCCGAGCCATGGCCTGTTGCTGGGTGTACCAGACACCAAGATCTGACGGAATCGAGTCGAAGCCGCATGTATGCATGATGCGGGCGCCGCTCGACTCAGCAGCGTCGCCGTGTGCATCGATCATGCGTTGCATCCACTGAGGTTCGCCTGTCAGATCGCAGTAGTCGGTTCCGGCGGCTGCGCAGGCCCTGACCAATTCACTGCCGTACAAGGCATAAGGGCCGACGGTCGAGATCACGATGCGGGTGTCGGCAACCATCTTGGCCATGGCCACGGCGTCGGACGCGTCGGCAACGATCTGCTCCACGCCGGCACCGGTGTCCACCGCAACAGCATCGAGTTTGTCTGCATTGCGCCCTGCGATCGCCCATCGAAGGCTGCCGTTGGTGCCATGGCGCCCAGTCAGGTAGCTACACAAGATCTTCCCAACAAAGCTGGTGGCACCAAATACCACTACGTCGAGTCGTCGATCGGAGTCAGAAGTTGCCATGTGACCAGCCTAGAAGCCAAGGCCTCCTATGATCGGGCGTACATGGCGCAGCCCCCGACACCCAATGATGCGACGACATGGCGGCACAGACTGCGCAAGACTCGCGACACCGGCATCGAGTCGACCAGCGAAGGTGCTGAAGGCATCGGGCGCTTTCTGGTCTATGCGGCACTGGGTGTAGGCGTTGGTGTTGTTGTTGTAGGGATCGAGTGGCTCGCCATTGAGCAAATGCTTCACGCTCTGATTGATGCTCCGCTGTGGGTTCAGGTGCTGGCACCAGGAGTCGGGCTCGCGCTCACGGCTCTGATCTTGCGGTTGGGCTGGAATACGGAGTCAAGCACGTCAGATGCCTATGTTGAAGCGTTCCATGGCAGCACAGAGTTGGAGCCTCGCCGCTTAGGGCCAAAGCTCGCAGCGGCGCTGACAACAGTGGGCTTTGGCGGGGCCGCTGGGCTTGAAGGTCCCGCAGTATTTGCAGGCGCCAATCTTGGTCAGTGGCTCGGTCGGCGCAAGCTCAAGGTGCTGGGCACGCGAAATCACCGCCTCCTTTTAGCTGCCGGGGCAGCTGCAGCCGTTGCGGCGGTCTTTCGTGCGCCCGCAACTGGAGTGCTCTTTGCACTCGAGACGCCGTTCCGCCGAGACATCGCAAAACATGCGCTCATTCCAGCGTTGGTTGCCTCGGCTGCGTCCTACATCACGTTCGTCATCATTCTTGGGCCTGGCCGGCTGCTGTTCATCCAGCCAGCCGAGGTGCCACTTACCGACGAGGTCATCGGCGCCGTGGTCATCGGGCTATTTGCCGGCATCGCCGCCCGTGGAATCGCGGCGCTGTTTCATTTCGCTAAAGACGCAGGCAAAGTTGCACCAATCTCGGTGCGACTTCCTGTTGCTGCCGCCTCTCTCGCTGCTGCGGTCCTGATCACCGACCAGCTGGTCGATATCCCCGTAACACTCGGCCCAGGAGCCGAGTCCATCGTTGACATCGTGCTCAATCCAACGATTTCGGTTTGGGTGATCATGGCATTGTTCGTGATCCGCGCTATCGCCAGCTCGGTCACGTTGGGCGCAGGCGGCGTGGGCGGTGTATTCATTCCGCTGGTTGTGCAGGGACTACTGCTTGGGCGAATTGTCGAAGTCATTTTCGATGCACCTTCGAACGGGCTCTATCCTGTTATTGGGCTGGCCGCCGTGCTTGGCGCCGGCTACCGCACACCGCTGGCCGCGGTGATGTTTGTTGCCGAGACAACCGGCCGTGCCGAGTTCGTCATCCCAGCTCTTCTCGCAACAGCGGTGTCACAGTCGCTGATGGGCGATGTTTCGGTCTCGACGGTGCAAGTTGACGAACGCGGGGGACAACTCGAGGCACGCCTGCGCATGTCTACAGAACAGGTCACGATCCCGTCCAGCGACACTGTTGCGCGAACGAAAACGCTACTCGAAGTCATCGATGAGATCGATGAAAAATCTGGACTAGGCGTGATTGCAGTATGTGACGCCGAGGACGGCTCCTACTGCGGCCTGCTGGTGCTGGCCGACATCGCACCGGCCTTGATGGATCACGGCATGGAAGCCCAAGTACATCTCATTATGCGGGATATTCCGGCGGTGACCCAGCAGACACCGGCGCTCGAAGCGGCCCGCGCTATGAATGACTACAACACTGCAGCTGTCGCTGTTCTCGACGCCGAAGGGCGGCCGATCGGTGTTGTAACGGCTACCTCTATTGCTGGTCTAAACGACCTGCAATAGCGGTAGTGACCGCACGCGGCTTAGTCGTTGGTGACAGCCTTGAGAAACTGCTTGGCCATGGCGGCGTTCATCTTGAACATGGCCTTAGAACCTTGATCAGCGACGTTCTTGACCATGGAACCACCGGTAGCTGACTCTAGTGAGCTCAGGGCGGTCAGTGCAGCGTCGCGAGTGGCGTCGGTTGCCTTATAACCCATCTTTGTAAGCGACTTGACGACGTCGTTGTCCGAGATGGGGCCGGGCGCGGACTCGGCAATGATTCGCAGCGCGTCCTTTGTGAGGGTTGCCTGCTGACTGATCATGGCAGCCATATTCGTTTGACTCGCCTCGACCGATTCGAGCCATGCTCGCACCTTGCCCACGATCTCGTCGTGGGTCTCGCCTTCGAAAGAAACAGTTGCCATGGCACGACAGTAGTCAGATTCTGAGCTTCATGACGCAGCTCCCGGGCACTAGATTGCAGCAGTGCCCGAACAGACAGCGTTGCGTGTTGCCCGAGAACGAGCGGCTGAGACCGAAATCCTCGGACACCTGCACCCTGCTGTCACTCAGGCCTTGACCGAGGCTGGCATGTTGCGGCGCTGGGTCGCTGCGGAGTACGGCGGAGAGGCCGCAACCGTCACGCAGGTGCTTCGTACCATCGAGGCCACAGCGCAGGCCGACGGCGCTGCCGGTTGGTGTGTGATGATCGCAAATACCACCGCACTGACGTCACATCGGGTGCGCCCTGATTGGGCTGACACCATCTACCGAGATCCCGCCGCGTGCACTGGCGGCTTTGGTATGCCTGCTGGCACGGCCGTAGTCGTCGAAGGTGGGCTCGAAGTCACCGGCCAATGGGCGTGGGGATCGGGGACCGACCACTGCACCTGGATCGGTGGTGGGGTTCGGGTCGTGGACCAACAAGGCGAGCCGACGGTCACCAATGATGGCGCCTTTGCTCCGTTTGTCTTCTTCGAACCGTCCGATGTGCAGTTGCTCGACACCTGGCACGTGTCTGGCCTGAAGGGGACTGCATCGACCGACTATGCGGTGACCAAAGCGTTCGTGCCCGATGGGCGCTGGGCCAACCTGTTGAGCGACTCACCAGTAATCGACAGCCCGCTGGGGCGTTTCCCGTTCTTCGGCGCCCTAGGAGCCGGAGTCGCGTCCTGTCTTATCGGTATGGGCGAGCGAGCTATCGAAGAGATCATTTTGCTTGGGGAGAAACGTTCGACGGGTTCGAAGAAGTCGCTGGCAGAACGAGCGACTTTGCAAGCCAGCCTGGCCACAGCAATAGCTAACGTGCGGCAGGCCCGCAGCTACCTGTACGGCACAACCGACGCAATCTGGGAACGATCTGCAGCAGGTGCCCCAGTAAGTGACGATGATCGAGTCGAGTTACGGCTCGCTGCTACCTCGGCTGCCCAACGCTGCGTCGAAGCTGTCGACCTGTGTTACCACGCGGCTGGGAGTAGTGCGGTGTACGAAACGAGCCCGCTGCAACGAGTGTTCCGAGACGCCCATGTTGCGATCACTCACGGCATGGTTGCCCCTCGAACAATGGAACCGCTAGGGCGGTACCTGTACGGCCTGGCGACCAGTACTGCCCAGTTCTGAAAGGTAGCGCTGTTGGTGCTGTTGCACCGATAGATCTTGTGGCGGAGCGCGAACGAACAGTTGCGCATGGACCCGGCACCGAAGCGCCGCCCCAGATCTCGATACCGTCGCCAGTCTCGGTGACCTGCCAATGCATGGCGACTTGGTTGTTGGCCGCGATGTTGCGAGCCTTGACCGAAGTCGTGCCAAGCATGACCCAACAATCGTCGCTCTCCTAGCAGGGATGGACAGGTACGACATCGGGCTTGTTGTCAGCGCCCACCGAGGCCAGGTGAGCCCACGGGCTGAGCCCACTCGTGAATGCCTTGACGGCTTCGAGGGCGGCCGTGTTACTCATGTGGGCACCCTAGGCCGACGCCATGGACCGAGGGTCAGGCTGGTGCGACGACTCGGATAAGTCCGGCAGTAGCGTCGACCTCGATCGTGCTGCCGTCCTGGATCAAGAGTGCTCCGGGAACGCCAATGATGGCGGGAATGCCGAGCTCACGTGACAGCACCGCAGCATGCGAGAGCATGCCGCCGTCGCTTGTGACAACTGCTCCTGCAATCGAAAGTACGGCATTGAATGCAGGAGAGGTCGCTCGCACGATCAATACATCGCCAGGGTCCAGCCGATCGAAGGCTTCATCAGCGGTTAGCGCAACCCGAGCGACGCCGACATAACGCACATCGCCGATCCCGATGCCGGAGAGCTTTTCGGCGCCGATGCTGGCGCTGGTACCGACGTGCTCTTGGGCAACCTGGACGGTCGCAATGAGCTCGGCAAGTGCCGGCGGAAGTGCGTGGAGTGGTGGTGGACGTTCAGCTGGACCGAGAAGCGCTGGGGCTTCAAGGTTTGACTGAAGCTGGCGCTTGTCGACCCGCTCGACAAGGACTGCAGCGCTAGGAAGGCCGACGCCGAACAGATCGAGCGCTTCGCCGGGTGACAAGTCGAAGAGGTGGTGCGGTGCCGTGATGCAGGATCGTTCTACCAGCCGTCGCCCCGCGTCGAGCAGTGCCCGCCGTAGCAAGCCGATGGGCCATTCGATCGTAAGTGGACCGTTGTCATCTCGCATATCCATCACATTGCGTGCATCGCCCAGCAAGAGGTCGAACTCGGCTCGACGTGACGCAGACAGGTGGTTCCGGAGTTCGCTGGCGATGCCATCGGCATCGTGTCTGGGTGGAGGTGACGCGGAGCGGATCGAGTTGAATACAACGCGGGGCATCTCGATCAAGGTGCGATTGTCCAAGTCGTACCCAGTGGCCAACAGGTAACCACGCTCACGCAGGTAGCTGCGGACCAGAGCGTCGGCCTCGGGCGAGCTTGCTTGAAACTCATCAAGCGTGGCTATTGGCTCGCGAGAGGCATCCAGCAACCCGCGAAGCTCGACCAGCATTTTCGTTGGCTCGGCCGTGGTCGGTGATGCTCCGGCGAGCGCGGGGACCACCAGATCAGGCTCCAACCCCCAACGTCGACAGGTGTGCAGCAGGCGAGCAACCGGACCGAGGTCATGGCCATGTAGCCAGAAGTGAAGCTCAAAGCTGCTGCGCAATTGTTCCAGCAGTTCGGTGATGTGGGACTGAAGTTCGACATTGTTCGCTGCAGCAACATCGAAGTTCTGGAAATCGACGTTGCTCTGACGTAGTTGGGGCCGAAGCTCTTCTTCCCAGCGCCGTAAAACATCGTTCGACGGGCGGTCTCGAAGCGCAGCGATTGCGGTCTTGTTGCGGGCACGGAATTCTGGATGCAGCCGCGTAAGAGCCTTGAGGATGGCGGCTGGTGGCGGTCTCCTAGGCTTCCTGTTGGCGCCGATCAACGGTTGTAATCTCGTGTACATGAACCCATGGACGAACTCGCACGCGATCGTGTCTGCGGGCAGCCCAACCTCAGCGAACACGCGCCGGAATCCATTGCTAAAACCCTCGCGGAGCAACCACTGGCTAATCGGTGTTGCGCCACCGGGATAGTGCGAGCGATCGAGCGCCCATTGCCCTGGACCAGGTGGAGTGAACTCGGGCGTCATGATCCATGATCTCACCTGGAGAACTCATGGTGTCAAGTGGTATGTGTCTTGTGACCCACTGCTACGTTCGAGACATGACCCAGCTTGCTGCCAAGGACGAGATCACAGGCGCACTTTTGCGGTACACCCGTGGGATCGACAGGCTCGATGGTGATCTGGTTCTGTCTGCATTTCATCCCGGTGCAATGTGTGCGGACTATGGAGCCGAACCTATGAGGATTGAAGACTTCGTCACCTATGCAATCCCAAAGCTAGGCGACGCGTATTCAGCAACCCAGCATCGGTTGTCCAATGTCGCTATCGAGTTTGACGAGGGTAACCGCAGTGCTATCTGCGAGGCCTATGTGCTCGCGTTTCATGTGAAGCAGGACGAGGCTGCACCGAAATTGCACACGTTCAACGGGCGCTACATCGACCGTTTCGAACGACAGAGCGATGTCTGGAAGATAGCGACCCGCACGTTGCGCGTCGAGTGGTCACGTATCGAGACACTCGACGAAACCATGGGCGGCGCCTGGGTCGAGAGTGGCCGAGACCGCAGTGATGTTGTGTACCAACGCCCGTGACAGCCGACGACTGCTTCGTCGATAGGAATTCCGAAGAATCGCCGTCGAGTCCACCATCAGCCCACACGTTGCAGTAGGTCCAAGACCAGATCCAGGAACAGGTCGTTGGTGTCGACGAACTCGGAGGAGGACTCTGGTCGTCAGCTCATTGGCTGGGGCTCGCAGATGCTCCAAGCGTCGTGCTGCGTTGGTTCGCACTCGCTGACTGGATTGCACGCGAACCAGATATCGCTCACGATGAAGCCCGCAATCTGGCCATGCTCGGAGAGCTTGACCTGGGTGACGACTGGGATACTGCCGAGGTCTAGCGCCGCTGCCTATCTCAAACCGCTTCGTCGACCCGCTCTACCGCGATCGGGATCGCGCTCATCACAGGAAGTCCTGTGATGCGGTCGGTTCCTTCGGCGCTGGCGACGAGCCGATTGGTTGGTGTGCCAATATCTCTGACCTTCTCGTCGGTCAGAGTCAGGCCTCCCCAGGAGTGAGACATAGAGATCACTCCTGGTTTAATATCGGGGTCCGCCGCGGCCACACCAATCACCGAACTGGTGGGCGACGTGAGCTTGAGGAGATCGCCCGCTTGCGCGCCGAGGTCCTGCAGATCAGTGGGATGTGCGTAGGCGTAGTTGGTGCTGGCCACCTTGGCTAGGCCGGGTAGCTCGCTGCCCAGCGAGTTCAGCGCGTACTTCAGGCGACGGCCCACCAGGCGATAGGGGAACTGAACCGCGTCGAACCCAGGGAGAAGGTCTTGCCCGGCCGCTTCCTGTCGGACCTCGGCCAGTTCGGCAACGACATCGGTGGGCGCAACGGCGAACCGGCCCGTCGCGTCGGGGTCAGCAGCAATGACACTCACACGGTCGGTGTGGATCTTGCCGCGGTTCTCGGGCTTGCGCCATTCACGTAACGGCAACCGGGCGCCGTGAAAGCAGTGGTCGATCACATCATGGTCGGTCAGGTCGGGATCGTTGACGTCGAGCCGGCCGCCGGGCAGGTCGATAGGCGTGTCGTTCCGAGCGGCGATGCCGGCAAAGACCTGCCATTCGTTCAGAACATCGTCGCCAGAGTCGATCACCGCATCCGCGTAGTTGGTGTACGGCTGGGGGAAGCGCCGGTCCATCACGTTTGGCACGTCGGCTCGTTCGAGCTGACCGCGGGGCGCAATCACATAGTCAGCGAGTTCGGCGGTCGCAGTCATGCGGTGATCGATGACCACGAGCAGGTCCAGCGCCTGCATGGCCTCGATCGTTTTGGCCTGATCCGGGAACGCTTGCACCGGGTTGCCACCGCTCACAATCAGCGCCCGCACCTGTCCCTGGCCCTCGAGCAGGATCTCGTCGTTCAGGGCGTTGGTCATCATCTCGCCAGGCAGGCCTCGCAGACCACGAACCCGGTGAGCTGGCCCAGGTGTGGGGTTGCTTGGTGCGATGACCTGAGCTCGGCGGGTCGCTCCGGGCGTAAGCATGAAGGGGGACTCGAGCATGTCGCCGTCGCGGTTCACCCGACCACAGATTACGTTCAGGGTGAGCACCAGCGATTCCATCAACGAGCCGTGCGGTGCCATGTTGGGCCCGGTGCCGGATCCAGCCGCCCCTCGGGGGCCAGCAGCGAACATCTCGGCGGCGGCCACGATGTCGGCGACGGGCACGCGACAGCGTTCGGCTGCGTAGTCGACCGTGAACGGCGCTACCGACTGGCCAAGAGCGTCCATCTGGCCAGGCTCAACAAAGCCATCACAGAACGATGCATCATGTAGTCCACGGCGCAAGATCTCGTTGGTGATAGCCGAAAGCAGGGTGGGGTCTTCGCCAGGGGCAACCTGTAGCCAGACGTCGGCATAGGTCGCGAGTTCGCTTCGGCGAGGATCGATCACGATCAACTTCAGGCCGCGAGCCTTGGCTTGGCGAAGCTTGATCAGCGGGTTCGTGCCCTGTAGCCCGCCAGCAGCGGCATAGCTGGAGACCAGCGGGTTGTAGCCAACAGCCATGGAGACATCGGCGTCGGTGAAGTTGTGCCAGCCGGCCTCCCATGCACCCAGCCGTGCCAGCGATGTGCGGTGCGCTGGCTGATCGATGGTGAGCGATGTGTACACCGACGGCGAGTCGAATCCCTTGTGCCAGGCAGTCGCTAGAGGCACGCCCACACTGTTTTGGTACGCCCCGGTGCCGGTGTAACTCGCCACGGCACGGGGCCCGTGCGCGGCCACGATGGCTGCGATGCGCTCCGCGATCTCGTCGAGTGCCTGCGCCGAGGTGATAGCGGCAAACGTTCCGCCGGGCTCACGGCGCAGGGGCGCGCGTAGCCGAGCAGGGTCGTGGTACTGGTCGGCGAGCTGTCGGCCCTTGATACAGGTGTAGCCCTGGAACAGCGGATCGGACCGGTCGCCGCGTACGGCCACGATGCTGGTTTGGTCCTCGATATCGAGCTCCATCGGGCACGCAGCATGACAGATGCGACAGAAGGTCTTCTTCGTCTCGATCATGCCTCGACGCTAGCGGGCGCGACGAGTACCTTCGGATCTACATGACAACCGATCTGGACATGCTGGCCCGTGCCAGCGAGATGATGGCCGAGGTCGCATCGTTCGTCGAACCGGACTCGCTTCGATTGTCCGCGCCGTGTGATGGGTGAGCTGTCGCAGCGCTGCTCAACCAAGTCACCGGCGGCAATCGGTTCACGGTCCAGATTCTGCAGGGACACACCGATGATGATGCGCTCGCAGCGACGGTCGCATCGTTCGAAGCCGATGAGTCGCCCTGCGATGCGCTAGCGGAGTCAGTGGCCGCTCAGCTTCGTGCGTGCAAGGCCGACGGCGTTCTGACCGGAACGTTTTACCAGGTTAGTAGTGACCTGACGGGGGAACATGTCCTTTGCCTGCGAATCCACGATGTGCGCATCCATGTGTGGGATCTGCTGCAAGCTGTCAAACCAAAGAAGGGCTTGGACCCGGTGCAGGTGCGATGGGCGGTTGATGAGCTAGCAAAGTCGGTCTCGCTCACGGCGCAATACATGGCGACGGGCTATCCGAACCCTGGCAAGTCATACGAATTATTATTGGCCTTCGGACGCCGAGCATTTGCGTCGAGACCGCTGGGCGTGTGAGCTGGCGCCGTGACATCGCTGTATTCCTCTTTCAGTAAGTCCAGCATCTTCAGTGCTGGTTGTATCCAGTCGGCATCATCCACTGGTTCGATCCTGTCGATCTGCTCGGTCGGTTCGATATTTTCGTTCTCGTCGGCTGGTTCGATCCTGTCGATTCGCAGTCAGCGCAAAATCTTGTGCGTCGACGACAAGCCGCTTGGGCCGTTGCCATCAGGGCAGCGCATCGCTGTGGGGCTGGTAACAGCTGCTGCGGTGTTGGTCAGTGCGGCACCCGCAGTTATTCGAATGGTGACCCAATGAGCCTTGACCCAAGCGTGAGTCGGCCAATGTGGGAAGCCGTTGAGCGGTTTCATGGGCTGACTTACATTGCTCCTGAGGTACGAGAAGAAGGCACCGCAACTGGTCTGAAGGGGTTCTGGATGAACTACTTCGCAAGCCGGATTGCACCCATTGGCCCAGTGGGGGCGTTGGTGGTCGAGTCGACGTTCTTCTATTACGCACCGGCTCGTGTCCGTCGGGCGATTCCCGATGCGTGGAGCTTTTCGACTCCCGTTGACGTCGTCGCTGCTCGTTACCGAGGAATGGATCGCGCACTCCGCGCCACGTACAGCGATGTTGACGCGCCAGAGTTTGCGGAGGCAGCAGCGTTGGTGCGAGCCGCGGTCGAAGGGTGTGACCCGATTGGGAGGCTGCTCTACGCAGGGTGGGCTTCGCTTGACTGGCCCGATGAACCGCACCTGGCCGTGTGGCATGGCTGCACGTTGTTGCGGGAGTACCGCAGCGGCAATCATCTGATCGCCGTGTGCGCAGAAGGGCTCGACGGCATCGAGTCGATCGTGTCGCACGTTGCTGTGGGTGGCGCGCCTCGCGACTGGATTGGTGACGAGGCGGGATGGACTGTCGAAGAGGAAGCTGCCGCTGTCATTCGACTGCAATCCAGAGGTTGGCTCGACGAACAAGGCAACGCAACGGCCGAGTGTCAAGCCGGCCGTACTCGGATCGAAACCATGACCGATGCACTGGACTTCCCGGTGTGGGAGCAGCTCGGCGAGAAGCGTGGCCAGCGGTTGTTTGAGCTGCTAGCTGAGATGGCAGCGGTGCTACCTCCTGATGACCAGCTCGACTGGGGCCAGATCTACCAGAATTGAATTGGGCATCAATTAACGGGTTGTGGGGCCTGGCTGCGACAGTGGTTTATGGCCCAATCCTGTGCAACCTCGACCAACCAACGTGTGATCTTGCTGCGCCGCCCCGAAGGGCTCGCAACCCCGGACCATTTCGAGGTGCAGGCCGAGGAACTGAGCGAGTTGGAGCCAGACATGGTGCGTGTCGGCGTTGAATACCTCAGCATTGATGCAGGACTCCGCACGAAGCTGCAGGGCGAAGGATTCCACTCCCAGGTCGGCGTCGGCGAGGTCCTTCTGACCCATGGTGTTGGCCGAATCATCGAGTCCAACGACGCTGACTGGCCCGTCGGTCAAGCAGTATTGGGTCGCCTTGGAGCGCAGACGGTCACCACAATCAAGCCCGGCTCACTTGCAAAGATCGAAGATACCGGCGACCCACTTAGTCGCCATCTTGGTGCTTTGGGCATATCGACTGGGGTGACGGCATGGGTCGGCGTTCGCACGGTTGCGAAGCCAAAAGCTGGCGATGTGTTCGCTGTATCAGCTGCGGCCGGGGCGGTGGGTTCACTTGTCGGTCAGATCGCCAAACGAGATGGGGCCTATGTGATTGGCATCGCTGGTGGCCCCGAGAAGTGTGCCTATCTGGTGGACACACTCGGCTTCGATGCGGCCATCGACTACAAGAACGAAGACGTTGGTGAACAGCTAAGCGAGTTCGCGCCTCAAGGGCTCAACATATTCTACGACAATGTGGGTGGCGATATCCTGGACGCAGCGCTCGACAACATGGCCATGCGGGCCAAGATTGTTATCTGCGGAGCAATCTCGCAGTACGACGACATGAGCAATGTCACCGGGCCGTCTAGGTACCTGCGGCTCGCTGAGCGCCAATCAACCATGGAGGGCTTCGCCGTCTTCCATTTCCCCGAGGCATACGAGCAGGCAACCGCAGACCTGACCACATGGCTCAATGATGGATCACTCATTGCGCCAGAGCATGTGCTCGAAGGCATCGAGAGCTTTCCCGAAGCGCTGCAGTTCATGTTCAGCGGCGGCAATATCGGCAAGCTGATGGTTAAGGTCAGCTAACCGAGAGATCCTGTCAGCAGGGCGAAGCGGGTGGTACCCGGGCAGGTAAGGACCAACAGCGTGATGCGCTGTTGGTTACGCGTTGACCGTGCTGTCAGGGTTATGACTAGGCCGTGACGCGAGCTGGCGATACTGAGCGGCTAGAAAGTCTGTATGACGACGCTCACCGCCTCAGACGGCCACACCCTTGATGCTTACGAAGTCCACCCCGACGGAGCTACTGCTTCGATGGTGGTGATTCAAGAGATCTTCGGCGTGAACGAGCACATCCGGGCGGTCGCCGACGGTTATGGCGCACAGGGCTACCACGTGATAGCTCCCGCCACTTTCGATCGAGTCGAACGCGGTGTCGAACTCGATTACTCAGCCGAGGGCGTCGACGCCGGCCGCACTCTGGCTGGTCAGCTCGACATGGAACAGTCGATGCTCGATGTCGTTGCAGCGATCGAACACGTGGCCAGCACTGGTCCGGTAGGGATTGTCGGCTACTGCTACGGCGGAAGCGTCGCATGGCTCGCAGCTGGCGCCGCACCAGTCGCTGCTGCTGTTGGGTACTACGGCGGTGCTATCCACGCGAATCGTGACAAGGCACCGGCCGTGCCCGTCATGTTGCACTTCGGCGCACGTGACGCGCACATCCCGCTCGATGGGGTTCGCGAGGTCCAGGCGATGTATCCCGATGTCGAGGTCCACGTCTATGGCGATGCCGACCACGGCTTCAACTGTGATGTGCGAGCGTCGAGCCATCCCGAGTCGGCCGTGATAGCACTCGAACGCACGCTGTCGTTTTTCCGACAGCACGGGGTCGGGTAGAGCCCCTCGTTCGCCACTAGTGTTATCGGGAATGTCTGAAAAGAACTCGTTGAAGTGGGGTCGCCAGATGGCGGCCATTCCTGGCCCGTCGATTATCCCTGACCGGGTTCTTGCCGCGTTCTCACAGCCGATGCCTGACCTGTACGAGGGCCCGCTGGTTGAAGAACAGGCCATGGTGCGTGAACGCCTGCCCGGCATTGCGAAGACCGAGGGTGAGTGTTTCATTATCACCGGCAACGGTCACGGTGGCTGGCAGATGGCCACGTCGAACACCTTGGCTGCTGGTGACAAGGTGCTTGTCGCAGAGGCCGGGCGCTTCGCCACCATCTGGGGCGTCTACACCGCAGTGTCCGATATCGACGTCGAGCTACTGGAAGGTAGCGACCGTGACCCTGTTGACCCTGCTGCACTCGAAGCTCGGTTGAGCGAAGACACCGCACACGAGATCAAGGCCGTACTCGTCGCACATGTAGATACAGCCAGCTCGGTGCGCAACGACATCGCTGCGCTGCGAGGAGCCATGGACGCTGCAGGGCATCCGGCACTGCTCATGGTCGATTGCATCGCATCCATGGGTTGCGAGGAGTTTCTGATGGACGAATGGGGCGTTGACATCGCCCTAGCCGGATGTCAGAAGGGCCTGATGGTTCCCCCTGGTATCTCATTTGTATGGGTGAGCGAGAAAGCCTTGGCGGCCCATGCCCGAGCCGATCGGCGTGTTGGTTACTTCGATTGGGAAGCTCGTCGCGATAGCACCAACATGTACAGCTACTACGCCGGCACCCCACCGATTTCGCACTTGCGAGGGCTGCTCGAAGCCATGAAAATCATCGAAGAAGAGGGAGGCCTCGAGGCCACCTGGCGCCGACATGAGATCCTGGCATCGGGCGTCAAGGCTGCGATCGAGGCATGGTCAACGCCCGGCGGGCTCGAGTTCAACATTCTAGATTCGGGTAGCCGGTCGAACTGCGTGACCACCGTCCTCACCGGAAGCGTGGACCCAGCAGAGCTGCGTTCGCTCTGTGAGCAGCAGGCTGGACTGATCCTTGGCTTGGGCATCGCCGGGATCGATGGCTTCCGCCTGGCCCATATGGGCCACCTCAATCCTCCCATGATCTTGGGCGCCATCGGCACCATCGAAGCAGCTCTGCATTCGCTCGGTGCCCCGATGGGCAGCTCAGGCGTCGCCGCTGCGGCGGCAACGATCGGTGCCCACCTCTGACATGGCTGGTTCGGCCCCCGGTAGGTAGCCGAGCTAGGCCGGTTGAGCGGCCCAGCCAGAGTGGTGCATCAGTGCGGTCATAGAGCGAGAGGTAGAAAGTTGCCAAAGTGTAAATCTGCTCACCCCGACAGAGCAACGAAGCTGGTGGATAGTCAAGCGCTGGTCTCGCTGTGAGTGACGGGATTGCCTATGTCGGACCAAGGCCGGCGCGATCGTGCATTTGTCGCCTACCCGGTGGACAGGTTTCCCGCATTTCCGGAACGCGACGCGGTGCAATGGGTCGTGTGATGAGTGGGCCAACCCGCTGAATCTTCGGGTCAACCCGATCAGGGGAATCCGCCCCACGTCGTGACAGCCGAGCTGCTGTCTGAACGGCGGCTTGCTCAGCTTGCTGGTGGTAGAGCACACCGGCTTGTAGTGTCGATCTCCAGCAAGTCCCGCTATCTGACAAGCTCGCCCGGAGCGTTCGCATCGAACTCGGCGAACCGCATAGGGCTGGTACCGAAGTACAACTCGACAGACTGCGCATCGGGCCCAACTAGTCCTTGATTGTTCTGGAACCACGCCGCTGCCTCAGTAACGAGATCGCAGAAGTCACGAGGACAGCTCGCTGTGTCGTCTGTCAGGGTTGGGGTTGATACGGCGGTTGGCTCTGCCTCTGCGGGCTTGGCCGGTTCCTCGTCACGAGCGGTATCTGCTGCTGGTTAGGCTTCTGCATCCGCGGTCGCACTGCTCGCTTCGAGGTCCTCGGGATCGAGCGTTCGCCGTTACGTCGTTCGCCGCAGGATCAATTCCGGACCCAGCAACGTCAGTCGATTCGGCGTTGCCGAAGGCGAGGAACCCGGCGACGCCAAGTACTGCGAGGAGCCCGACTATGGACGCGACCAGCAGCAAGGACAGAGCGAAGCCGGACGACGAGCTCGCCGCAGCAGCGGTCGACAGTGAGCTTTCCGACGGCGATAACGATGCCGCAGCCGTCGACACGCTGGCATTGAGCGCGAGCTTGGCGCCAGCGTGTCGACGGTGCCTCAGCAGCGGCAGCGCCAGCAGGCTGCGCTCTGTTCGAACGCCCTAGCGTTTCGTCTCTTCGCACATTTCACCGTTGTCGACGCCTGGCAACGAGCACGTGGCCCGTTCGCCCAGCCCACCGACTCGCCGCTCGGTGCAACATCGGCCCGCCGGCCATTCGGAGAAGCCCTGCCACACGAGGCTGATCTTCGACCCGTACTTGCTACAGGATCCCGACCGCCTGACCAGGCGAAAGCGTGGCGGTGGAGCACAGATTCAGCCCCGTGGCTTGCCGCCGATCTGCCCTGCCCATTCTGCTGGGCAGAGGACAACCTCTGTGACTTACTGCTACCGCTAGCTGACGCGATCGTGGAAGGTCGCGGCCATTGCGACAACGGGACATCTTGCGGTGGGCCCCAGAGCTGAGTAGAACTGCAGCAAGCAGAAACACTTCAGGAGGTCAACCGATGTTTGAATATGAACGGCTCCATGCCGACTTCGCAGCACGGATTACCGGCGTTGATCTGGCGTCAGAGCTGAGCCCCGACGAGATCGCCGAGCTACGTAGGGCGATCGATGAGTACTCGGTGCTGCACTTCCCGGGGCAGAACATGTCCGACGAAGCGCAGCTGGCACTGACCGAACAACTTGGCGAGCCAGAAGAAAGCCATGTCGTCTTTGGTATTACAGGCGAGGTTCAGTACCTCGGCACGATTGGCAATGTCGTCGATGCCGAGACAAAGCGGGACGAGTCGCACCCGCAGACGCTCAGTCAGAAGGGCAACAACCTCTGGCACTCAGATTCGTCCTTCCGGCAGGTGCCGTCGTACGTGTCGATCCTGCACGCGTACGAAGTGCCGGGCCAGGGCGGCGAGACCGAGTTCGTCAGCCAACGAGCCGCCTATGACCGCCTGGACGATGACACGAAGGCCGACATTAATGGGCTGCACGTGCTGCACGACTACGTCTTCAGCCGAACCAAGGTTGCACCGGTGCACGACAACCATGCAGCCTCGTTGCCACCAATCGAGCACAAGCTGGTTCGCACCAATCCGGACACCGGCGCAAAGAACTTCTACGTTGGGTCCCATGCCCGCTCGATCATCGGCTGGTCAGGTGTCGACAGCCGTCGCCTTATCGATCAGCTCAACGAAGAGGCAACCGTTCCCCAAGCCCAGTATTCACACCGGTTTAGCGAGGGTGACACCGTCTTTTGGGACAACCGGTGCGTGCTGCATCGAGGCGCCGGCTACGACGCAGACCGGTGGCGTCGCCGCATGCGCCAGACCCGAGTTCGCGGCGCAGCCATGACGCTGGACGAAGCTTGAGTCCGTCCACAGCATCGTCGCGAACTGAGCGATGAAGACAGACATTCTCGTTATCGGGAACGGCATGTTCGGGTCGGCTGCGACGCGCCACCTGGCCGAGCGAGGTCATCAGGTCATGTGCATCGGAGCTCCCCGTGTGCCGCAGAGCGACGCTGATATCCAGCAGCAGCAATCACGGGTGTACTCGAGTCACAATGACGAGGCTCGCCTGACGCGGCGCCAGGACCGCAACATTGCCTGGGCCGAGGTAACCGGTCGAGCGATCCGAAACTATCGCGAGCTTGAGCGTCGGTCCGGCGTCGCGTTCCTCCACGATGTTGGTTGCATGATCGCGTCCCGGCCCGGTGGTGACGGAATCAGCGCCGACCCGCTGGCCGTGATGAATGAGATTGGTGTCGACTACAGGCTGTACGACGTTGGCGATAGGTCCTGGAACGGGATCTGGCCAGACCTCTCATTGCCGGACACCCACTTTGTGGCCCATGAGCCTGCGCCGGCGGGCTACATCCGCCCCAAGCGCCTGATCCGTGCGCAGAATGTGCTGGCCACCAACGCCGGCGCCCAACTGATCGACGACACGGTTGTCGATGTCGCTCGGGCCGCTTCCGGCTTCCTGGTCCTCACTGCTCGAAACGTGCAGGTCGAGGCCAAACGAGTCGTCGTGGCGGCAGGAGCGTTCTCGAACTTCAACGGGCTGGTGCCACGGACCCTTGACATGACGCTCAAATCAGAGGTCGTCGTGCTCGGCGAGGTCGCGCCAGCCGATGCTGCTCGGCTTGCTCTGTATCCGACGGTGAAGTTCATGATCGACCCCGGCGAGCTCGAGAGCATCTACATGGTCCCGCCCGTTCGATACAAAGACGGCCGCTTCTACATCAAGATGGGTGCCAACACGACACGCGACGTGTTATTGGCCAGGCTCGAAGACGTGCAGCAGTGGTTTGCGACCGACACGGACCCCGACTTCTTGTCAATATTCGGACCACACCTGCAGGCGCTTTGGCCCGGTGTCGATTTCGTCTCGATGCGCACCGAACCGTGTGTGATCACTCGAACGCCCAACAGCCTGCCCCTGATCGAGCAGGTTGTCGACGGGCTATTCGTCGCAGCGGGAGGCAACGGTGCGGGCGCAAAGGGCAGCGATGCGTGGGGTGAACGTATTGTCGACATGATGGAGTCGCAGACCTAGTGATCGGGTCAGGCCCTTAGAAGTTGGGAGGGCGTTTCTCGATGAGTGCCTTCACCCCTTGGCTGTATTCCGGGGTGCTCATCATCTCGTTGAGTAGTCGTAACGATTCGCTGATCGAGTCGCCAACCGGGCGGTGCATGTCGAGGTACACCTGACGGCGTGTCTCTCGCAGCGAGGTTGGTGCGACCGAGCTCGCCAGGTTCTCTGCATAGGCGAGAACTCGGGGAAGGAGCTGGTCTTCGGGAACGACCTCGTTCAGAAAACCGAGCTCGAGCGCCTCGTCGGCCAGGAATACACGCGACGACAACAGAAGTTCCATGGCACGGGTGGCACCCATGATCTTGGGCAGCATCCATGACAGGCCATATTCGGCAGGCAAACCGAGCTTGCCATGTGCGGTCGTGAACTTGGTGCCCTCGGCGGCGAAGCGAAGGTCGCAGAACGCCACTAACGCCAAACCAATCCCAGCGGCTGCTCCATGGACTGCAGCGATGATGGGCTTGCTGAGCCCGAAATGCGCAGCGAATGGCTGGTCGAAGTCAGGATGCAGCCCGTAACCAGGCGTGGCTTGTTCGTCGGCCAGGCCGCGGTCATAGCCGCCCCGTTCAACGTGCCCTTTGAGCGCTTGGCTGTCGCCACCGACGCTAAACCGCTTTCCTGCGCCGGCGACGACGATGACACGAACGCCAATGTCATCGTCGGCCTGTTGCAGACACCAGCGATATTCGGTGTCCATTCGCCCGGTCCACGAGTTGCCGCGCTCGGGCCGATTCAACGTGATCAGCCCAATACGATCGCGCACTTCATAGGCCGTTGCCTTGAGTTCCATGGGTACCTGTCTAGGGGAGGCGGCCTACATGCGCCAAGGCCAGGCGGATAAGCCGGTCGTGGCCTCCCGTCATCTCGGCGATGACTTCGGTGCTTACGGCCTCTTCCGGCGAGTACCACTCCATGTCGAGGGCTTCTTGTGTTGGTTCGCAGTCGCCCTCGATGGGCACCACATAGGCCATGCTCACCGCGTGATGGCGAGGGTCATAGAAGCCCGAACGGTCCGGATCCGGGAAATACTCGACAACGGTGAATGGGCTTGGGTTCGGTGGAACCCGGGGAAACGCGAGCTCGCCCAGATCCTTTTCACAGTGGCGCACGAGCGCTTCGCGAAGTAACTCGCCGAACAAGACCCGCCCAGAGACGACCATGCGGCTAAGTGTCCCGTCGGCTGCCTGGCGCAGGAGCATGCCGATTTCTGTGACCTGACCCAGGCTGTCAACTCGGACCGGTACCGCGTCGACGTACACGATGGGGACTCGGGCACGCGTCGACTGCAGGTCCTCGTTGGACAGCCAGCCGTGGGCCGTTTCTGTGTCTATGTCGTTCTCGGTCTCGCTCGCGACGTCGCTCATACAGATAATTCTCGCACCTGGACCACGGCGCGACGAGGATTAAACGTCGGAGAGCTACTAGTAAGTTCGGTTCACGGGCGCGAAGCAATTCACACAGGCAGCGGACACCGGCGATGTCGATGTCGTGATCGTCGGTGTCGGCATCTCGGGTTTGTATTGCGGACTGTGACTGTTCGAGGCTGATCGGACTCGCCGCATCACACTCGTCGAGCGGCTCAATCGGATCGGCGGGCGGCTTGACGCCGACATTATTGAGTTCGAGGGTGGTGCCAAGGTCCGAGAGGAAGAGGGCGGCGTGCGCTTCAACTTCGCTATAGATGAGCTCATGAACCTGACGAAGCGCACGGAACTCTGCGACGGGATCTATGACCTGGACGAGAACGAGCACGGTCTTGGACCGACCCAGATCGTGGGCCAGATCTTTCGCAACGTGCTCGCAGCGAACAACAACCACCCGGTGCCAGAGACGCCTGAAGAGTGGACGGTATTTCGCCACAGCTGCACCTGGAACGGCGTGACGCTGAACAACTGGCAGATGTGAGGCCTGGTCCGCGACATGGGCCATTCCGAAGAGTGCATCCAGATGCTGACAGAGACGATTGGCATCGATGGTCGCCTGGTGTTCGAGATCAGCGAAGCACCACTTGGGCAGAACTCCAACCCGTTCATCCAGGGCGGGGCGATCAAGACGGTGATCAGACGATGATTGCAATGGCTAGCGCTGGCATGGAGCAGTTGTTAGCAACCTCGCCGGTGCTGAACGCCCCGGCAGGCGCCGACCGACTCTGGACCAGT
>MEHZ011594533.1_pt1 | contig 25220 bp, 15 predicted proteins | sample 897221 | NCBI WGS metagenome assembly MEHZ01 (sample SAMN05514161, study PRJNA337945) | marine metagenome | isolation source: marine surface water | place: Arctic Ocean | collected 2007-12-13
CTCGGGGGTGAGGGCGGCGTCGCGCGCGACAAACTCGGCCGGGGGGGCCTCGGTCGAAAGGTGCTTGCGGCAGAGGTTCCAGCCGGACCGCTTGCCCTTCATCTCGGGTCGGCTCGTGCCGGAGCCCTTGCCCTTGACGGGCTTCGGCTTCGACTTGGAGGACACGGCGGGAGGCGGCGCCTCGTCATCGGAGTCGCTGCACGCGTCGTCGTAGTCCCCACCGACCACCGGCGCCGGGCAGGTGTGAAGCTCAAGCCCAATGCCCATCTGCATGGACTCCGCGGCGGCCTCCGCGTAGAGCTTGTAGAGGCCCGCCTTGTTCTCGGCACCCTCCATGTTGTCGACGAGCTTCTGCAGGAAGAGCTGCAGGTGCGTCCGGGCGACGAAGACCTCCTTGGCGTGGCTCGTCTCCGTGGCCCGCAGGTTGGCGGCACGGATCTGCTGGTTCGTGGTGGCCTCCGCGTGCAGAGCCTTGGCCATGGCCTTGGACTTGAGGGCGGACTTGGAGATGGACTTGGAGATGAGCGCAGTGGAGGTGGGCATTTTGGAGGATGTGGGTTGAGGAGTCGCTGTTCTGATCTGAGAGTGGTAGAGTGCACAAGCCGCAAGACGATGGGGGTCCCAGAGCTCCGAATCGGAGCTTGCCCACCGAGTTTCGTTGCATTCTGGGGTGGGCGGGGTGGGTGGGTTTGGACTTGCCATCAGGGGGGGTGTCCTTTCGTGGGGTCCAATAGGGGGTGTTAAACAGCGGACACCCCAAATTAGGGTGGGTAATATGGGGGGTAACCAGCGGACAAACCACCACCCCCTGGGATGGCCAGTCCCAACCCTCTGCTGGGACCCCCAGTGGCCTACTCATGCCTATTTGGGCGATTTCGAAGCAGTCGTCCTTGTTCTTGCGGCTTGTGTGCTCTATACTCACAGAGCAGCCCCCCCCACGCACAAAACCCACCTCGAGATGCCTTCCAAGACAATCAAGAAGGATGAGCGCACGTTGTACCGTCAGTTTGTGGATGTCCACAACGGCATGGTGACAACCATGAACAATGAGTTTGAGCGCAGCCAGAAGGCACACCAGAATGAAATCGATGCACGCAACCAAGAATACAAGGCCTGCCTGAACATCATGCGTTCGTGTGCGATGCATCACCTGGGCGGGAGCAAGACGTCTCACCGTTTCAGGGCGTACGACTCCCAAGTCGATGAGGCCATGAAAAAGTACAAGAAGAAGAACCCCAAAAAGGTGCAGACCAAGCGCATGCACAAATTCGAGCGTATGGCCACCTTTGAAGAAGGCGAGGGGGAGGAGGAGGAGGCCGTGGGGTCGGAGAGCGAGACGCCTGAAGACGAGCCTTCCGACGAGGCGTCCGACGAAGAGTCCGAGGAGGGGTCCGAGGAGGAGTCCTCGGAGGAGTCCGGGGAGGATCCCGAGCCCGTCCGTTTGCCCGTCCGCGTTCCCGCCAAGAAGCTGACGCTGAGCTTCAAAAAGTAGCCGACACTTGTGTGTGTGTAGGTGCTTGTGTTTTACTGTAAAAACCAAGCACTTTCTAACTCTGGTCAATTCCTTCTAGTTTTGCTTCTAAAAGTGGCATGACGCTTCTGCTTTTGACGCCTCCATAAGTGCTTGCCTTTTGGGTGCAAACTTGCAGTGCAAGTTTGCACCCAAAAGGCGAGTACCATTTCACGCGTCAAAAGCAGAAGAGTTGGCTCCTTTTTAGAAGCAAAACTAGAAGGAATTAGACAGAGTTAGAAAGTGCTTGCCTTTTACGGTAAAACCCGAGCACTTTCTAACTCTGATCAAATCCTTCTAGTTCCGCTTCTAAACGTGAGGCAATTCTTCTGCTTCTGACGCCTCGACAAGTGCTCGCCTTTTGGGTGCAAACTTGTACTTGCCTTTTACGGCACAGTTGAACTTGTAGTTTGAATTGTGTCGGGTCGCTTGAGCCTTCTTGCGTCTTGTGCGCTATACACTTGTAGATCAGCAAGGAGGCACCGCCACCCAGCGCATCAGTTTTTTCATGCAGCACTTTCATTTCCCGACGGACTTCGATTCGATCAAAACATTGGTCGACGACGCCAACAAACTCGCCGAAGACAACGCTCGGCTCAAGCGGCTTGTAAACGGCAAGCTCAAGGGCGCACCCAAGCCGCCTACCAAGCCGACCTCGAAGTCGGATAGCAAGTCGGATGGCAAGTCGGGCCTGAAGCTCTCCTTGTCCAATGGGTGGGCGGATGCGCCTTCGGTGTCCGAGGTGGCGTCAAATTCGACCGGCAAGAAGAAGCGACCGGTTGAATCCGAAGTCGAGATTTCTGATTCGGACGACGATACCCCGTTGCCGAAGAAGACAAAGACGGACAAGTCCGACAAGACCGATAAGACCGATAAGAAGGACAAAAAGGACAAGAAGAAGAAGGCCTTCAAGGGCGTCACGGCCTACAATGTCTTCTTCGGGGTGAGGACAACGTCGATGCGCAAAGAGTCACCTGAGATCGATCGCGGTGAGGTGGCCAGGCTGACGGGTACCGCGTGGAAGGCGCTGACCCCGGACGAAAAGGCGCCGTGGGGCGTGAAGGCAGCCGAGAGAAACGTGATCAAAAGGGCCGAATTCGATGCCAAAAAGGCCAAGGAAGGTGCCAACGAAGACACCGACGAGGACGACGAATAGGCACACGTGTGTGCACATGTGTATTCCGCGCTAGAATGTGTGTGTCGAATGTGTGTAACCCCAAAAAAATCCGCTTCATGGGAAGAAAATGGAGTTTCCACCCTCGCCCCCACCAATGGACTCTCAACCAACACTCCATATAATCGTAAGTATATTTTTTCTGACGGTGGCACTTTTGGGATTCATAACGGCTGCGTGGTTTAGCAACGCGCTTCGATGCTGTGATGACTTCGAGGAGGAACAGGCACCAGTTCTCTCTTCTGGTGGGGCACTCGTGGACAATCCGGACACGCCCGAAAAGGATGAGACAAGTGTCTAGTTTTTTTAAACAACACGCCACGTTTTTACAAAAACCAACACGCACATTTCGCACAGAGAGTACCTGTGCACGCACGCTTTTACGCTCTTATTTGTTGGTTTGCGACGCGAATGGGCTTGACCCACGCGTCGGTGTCGCTCCTGCATCTCTACGACTGTTTATAGTTTGTGGTTCCAAGAAGAAGCCCACCACGACCCGTATTGAGCCAAATCCCAGCCACCGTCCAGTGCATCCGTAGCGGCACCAAGCTGCTCATGCACTCGATCCAGGCCACCGTCCTCTTTGGACGTTCCGTGTCCAAATCTAGAGCCGGTGGCCGCTCCCAAATCTCGGACAGATCGAGCACACACACGCCACCACTGGCATGGACCGCGGGTTGCAAATGTGCCTGGTTGGCCATGGCTACCGATGTTAAACCGGTGGCAAACCCCAGCAATAGAAACCGCCCGCATGGCGAAAATGCGCACGAAGTGGGTGGCTGGGTGACGTTGATCCGCCATGCCGGCCTCGGTGCGTCTCCATCCCAGAGTGCATTCATGAGGGAACGCTCGGTTCGAAAATGGCGAATCGATTGATTGAGTGGCACAGTCGCAAGAAATAAAAAATCCGCTTGCAAACCACGACGCCGAAACACTTGCAGCTCAAAGTCGACGCGTGCTCCATGCACGAGCCGCCCACGCAGTACCACGACCAAGTCGCCACGCGGCCCGAGATAGATGCGACGCGGCATTCTTGTAAACAAGACGTCTGTGATGCACATCATTGGCGTCACTGACCTAACCATGGCCGCGTTGCGGTTGCGATAGGAAAGGTCCATCACCACGGCTTGCGCGACCGCAAAGGGGTGAGAGCCGGGAAACTCGGCAATGCCAAAAATGCAGGCCGCGGTTACATCGGCACAGCCAGACTCGGCCACGGAAATGATGGCCGTCGCGTCTTCCACTGCGTTTGCCAGAACGTCTCCTTGGTCATGTGTGGGAAGCTTGGCTACCAATCCCGCAGGGCAAAGAAGGTGCCCAAACTCGAGTTGTCCGCGTTCCGACAGTTTTGCATTTGCAAACGCGCCGTCCTCGATGCAATACTGGTGGACGTGCGTGGTACAGACGGGCGCTTGCCACGAGGTCAACCTCCCGACTGTGGACCAGCAGCTGGACCGCATAGTCAATGGGCAGCACACGGATCCGTAAAAACACAGCAATGTAGCATTTGTCCGCGCCACGCCGTCGACGGCATCGCGCGCATCCAGGTTGTATTTACGAAACCACAACGTCTGCACCAGCGTGTCCACAAGGCAATGCGAGACGCGAGGCCCACATTCAGAGCTGCCCACTTCATACAAACAAATGTGCGAATCCGGGAAGACCTTGCCGGCGGGCAGGGCTGCGCGTCGTTGCACGACGGCCACCCACTTGCCGCACTCGCTAATGGCGAGGTGGTGGCACACACGCGCTGTATCGGAAATCGATGGCAGGTCTGTATGCCATCGACAACGGAGCTCCGTGTGTGGGTCGAGCGCATCGGGAGTCTCGTCGGACATTATCGACATGCGCACCCGGCCATGGTCCTCGGTTGAAATTAAACAGTCGGAGCGTGCCACGTTGTAGGATATCAGCGCATCGTGCACCACCTTGACGCACGGCCGCTGCGTCCCGAGCGTCGACTTGTTTGAATGCTCGGCGCGAAATTCCGCCGTGCGCAGGTTGTGTGCACGGCGCACAGAGCGGCAGTGCTCCCCTGCGCAGTGTGGCACCATGGCCACCAAGGCACTTTCGAGCATTTGTACGTCAAAGCGCGAGCGCTCCTCGCGCTCGCATTGTGAAAACCACGGAGTCGCGAATGGTGCGGTTTTTAACAAGGGAATTGAGGGCGCAAAGGTTGTACAGCGTGCGGCGGCCATTTCCAGGCGCAGCCTGTGCCCATGCAGTCGCATGCACGCATTCAGAAAGCGACACGTCGACGCGAGGTTGGCCGCGTCGCGTACGGCGGCAAGGACGGCCTCGTGTGGGGCGGGAGGAACACGGTCGCTATTCGTGGCAAGAATCTCGTGTCCCTGCAGCAGTCGACACAGAAGCAGGCAGGCCGTGTCCGGGTCCAAACACCCAAATGAACCCGCCGCTGCACTGTCAAAGGCACTGGCGTGAACTTCTTGGTCTTGCTCTGTTCGAAGTGCATTGACCAGCTGTCCAAGGCGGACGCGCTGCGCCCGCTGTCGTGCAGAGGTCAGCATTCAAAGCTGTCCCGTGCGCTTGCGTCTCATGATTATCACACCTAGCGCGCACCATAATTTACCAGTCCTGCACCATCACTTGATGCAAGAGCGCGCGCGCACCGTCGCGCGCGTGACCATGTCCTTGCGTGTGCCCAAGCCGGCAACGCCGGCAACGAATGGGCATGGCTCGCTGTTTTCAGACGCCATTCGTCTGCGTCCGGGAGCGACAGTTCCGCGCGTGGCCATGTCGACCAATCGTAACTCGTTTAAGGAGCCAGTATTCGTCCCTCAGCACATTGCTCCCACGAGCAACGACTACAACATTGACAAGCTCGTCGGTGCCGCCCAAACGGGCCTGCGCACGGGCGAGGCCATTGCGTGCTGCAAAGTCAACAAACCCAAGATGACCAAGATTTTGCACCGCGAAGAAGAGGAGGAGGAGCCCTGCGCCGCGCCCATGGATTCCGCGCACGCTGCCGAGGAGGCTGTCTACCATGCAGCCTCGGCAGCGCACCGCGTCACCTCGGTGTCCACGGGTCTGCGTCCGCGTTCCGGACCCGAGGCGGAGGTGGACACGCAGGGCGTGGTGCAGGTGCTCGGTGGGATCAAGCAGTGGTGGAAGGCGACCGAGTCTGAGCGCACGCCGCTGCCCGAGGGCAGAGAGGTGGAGCCCGAATCGCGCACTATGATCAAGGCGCATGTCGCCAAGCAAGGCGTCGACCTGCGCCACACCGACCTTGAGACCTTTGCCTGGGTTGAAACCATGGCGGTGGCCATGGAGCACCTTGACGCAATGGCCGGTACCGATTGGGAGGACGAGGTCGACATTGGCGCGCCGGAGTGGTGGGAGCGCAAGAAGAAGCAGGCCAAGGACGTGTATGCCAAGGGCAAGGAAAAGGCCAACGAGGCGGCCGCCAAGGCCAAAAAGATGGCCGCCAAGGGCAAGGATGCGACCGACAATGCCAAAAAGGCACTGGCCAAGGGCAAGGACAATGCCTCGGGCGCACTGAAGAGGGCCAAGGAGGCCGCAGCGGCCGCGGCGGACCGGGCCAGCGAGGCCAAGACCAGGGCCAAGGAGGCCGCAGCGGCCGCGGCGGGGCGGGCCAGCGAGGCCAAGAGCAAGGTTCAAAACAGCAAGGCCGGCAAGCTCGTCGGCAAGGCCAAGGCGGTCGTGTCCAATTTTGCCAAGAACAAATGGGAGCGCTTTACCAACGAGGACCGCATCACGAAAATGGAGCGCTACGACTACACAGTCTACTCTTCACAGCCGCTCAGGAAGGTGGTCCTCGACAAGAAGTCGACGAGTCTGCCGTTTGGGGACAAGCCCACTTCGGACAAGGATGCGCTGCACGATCCGCACACGCGCGGTGTCGAGAAGGACCCATTCTTCTACGGAATGGTCGCCAGCCTCGAGAAGAGCGTCGTGAGCAACGAGCAGGGCGACCAGGCCTTTGTGCTCGACGCCAAGGACCGGCTCGACATTCTCGGCAGCGACAAGTACCGCGATGTCCTGGTGATTCGGCAGCCCGCCGAGGGCGAGGATCCGCTCACTGAGATGACCAAGGACGGCTATTCGGCCGGAACCTACTACGGCGGGTCACCCTACGAGGTACTCGACCGCATCCGTGCGCAAAATGCCGTCCAGATGCACGCGGTGCCGAGCGCCGTCGACTCGAGCCAGCTGGTCTACCCACCCGATGGCAAGCCCAATGGACCGCACCCGCTCTGCCTGGGCCACTCGATGATGGTGCCCGTGTCGTCGCTCGGCCCGCCAAAGCCCTACCGTCAGAATGCGAGTGCTCTTCCCGATCCGTCGATGGGCGAGGCCGACGACCCACTGAGCTTGTTGCACGCGTGCGTCTCGTCCGACTGGTTGAAGAAAATCGAGGCGGAGCTCGTGGCCTCGCCGCTGCGCAAGGACTTCACCATCATGCTAGCGTCCGAGGGCGCCGAGCACACGCCATTCATCATCCCCATGCCGAGCAAGTATGCCACGCCCGAGGACTTGAGCAAAAAGAATGCGGAATTATACACACAGGCATTTCCTAATACTGAGACAAACCGTCCGAATACGTCGATGCGACCGGTGTCGGCGCTGCTCGTGGTGCCGCTCGAGGCCCACATTCTTCGGGACTCGGGTGCCCTCAAGCGCACCGACGAGGGCGGCATCGACATGGAGTGGCAACGCCTCTACCCGTGGGAGATGGTCCCTTCCTACACGAAAAAGTCGGAAAACAACCCCGTCGACCCGGTCAGCGATGCACGCAAGGCCATCAACGAAAAGCTCAAGGCGGGCGAGACCCTGACCAGCGACGATATGGCCGACATGGGCTACGCCACATCGTCGGTGTTCACGTCGATTGAAGGCAATCCGCACGCGCCCGTTAAATTCACGCAGTCGGACGTCGACTTCCAGTCGCGATTCCAAGTCGCCGTGTTCGCCCTCGGACTCGCTCCCGCGTGCGACGCTGGAGGCAACCACTCCGCCTGCGAGCACGCACTCGACGATGCCGGCAATGGTGACATGCTCATGATCGGCACGCATCCGCTGCTTTTTGGCAAGCAGCACGACGGCGTCGAGTACACTGGGTTTGAGGGACCCGATCAGGTCTTCGTCTCGAATGGCAATGGCGCGCCCTTGACCAATGCACTTCCAATCGCGCTCGAGGGCGTGCATTTTGACACACGATTCGTTTGGTCGTCAATGAAGCTGCTGCAGCGCTCGTGGTCCAAGGCCACCAATCCACGCGTGTCCAAGCCCACGCTCGCACGCTTCCGCAAGCTGGTGGGCATGTCAAAAGAACAGTGGCAAAACCCCGACGTCAAGTTTAATCTCAGTGGCTGGGCCAAAAAGGGTGCCGGACGCTCAGCGTCCTTCCAGCGTCGGGGCGCGAGTAAAGACGATGAAATGTTCGGACGCGCCCTCGAGGAGCTCGGGCTGACCAACGTCCTCACGGGAACGCACGTGGACCTGCACGAGCTCTCTAAGCAGGAGCTCTCGATGGCCCTCGCGCACGCCGGCATCGACCTTGACGCACCCGAGCACGACTGAAGAATGAGAGCCCTTTTTGGGAGTAGGGGTGGGTGGGTGGTGTGAGTACAGGGCCGCCAAGCGCAAGCGGGACGCTGCCGGGGAGGAGTGAGTTGTTGTGTGTGTGATTGATATAGTTTGATCTTGCACCCTAACAAGTAACAAAGAGGAGTTGGCTCCCACAATGGACCCCCGCGCACAGAGCGCTCGAGCAGACCAGGCCGGGTCCTACGTGTTGTGCATCGCCGCCAAGCGGGTTGAGGCCAACTTCGAATCCGTATTTTTGACTCGCGGCGGTTCCTTGGGCGCTTGCGCCGCACGTGGCGAGCTCGATCTCTCGCTCTCGCACTCGGACACCTCCACGCACGTGCTTCTCACCGAGCGGCTCGACCAAACGATCGAGATTCCAATTCCCAATGCACTCGTGGAGAACGACACAGCGCTGAGTGCACGCGCCGGGTTTGTGGAAGGACTTGCAACCAACGGCAAGTCCATCGGACCGCTGCTCTTCCTTTCCGACCGCGCGCGGCTCAACATGACCAACTCTCGCGTCGGTGCGTCAATCAACGGGTCGTTGGTGACCACGCTATCGGGACAGGCCTCGATTGCGCTCAAGGACATTTTCTCCGAGCCGCAAGCGCTTGGCGACGTTCTCGCGGTCAATGTCGACTCGGGCGCCAAGCCCGCGTCCGAGAGCGCCACGGGCGCTTCACCAGTCGAGGCCATGGCCCAAATCCAGGGAGACTTGCCCAAGACGGCCAAGGTGCTCGTTGCGACAAATTTCGAGTCGATTCCTTTGAAATACTCGAATTGGGACGCACATCAAGCGGTGGTGTCGGTGCACGAACCTCGAGTGTACCGCGTCTGCGAAGACGGCACGCGCTCGGGGCCCATTAGCATTGTATTCGTCAACGACCAGGCGCTCGACACACAGCTGGCCAAGGCGGAGCCGCTGTTGCAGGGAGTGTACGACTCCGCTTGGGAAACGACCAAGAAGATCGTCTTCAAGGCCTCTCCAAATCTGACAAAGTCGGTCATGAACGTGCCTGCCGGCTACAATGCATCCACATACGCACCCGCCGCAGCCGTCAACGACACACCTCCGGGGTACCCCGACGCGACGCTCGATGCCATTGTCAAGGCGTGTCTGAGCGCCGAGTGCACCGACACCGAGATGACGGACATTCGCAAACGCTTGTCCACGCCCGACGCCTCAGCCGCCCTCGAGTTTTCCGACGTCATGGCCAACGCCATGTCGGCCTTTTCGGCCTACACTATGCCATACCGCATCGATGGTGCGCCTACTATTGAACCTCAGGGGCTCAAGATGATCGAAGCCGAGTCGTGGCGCGCCGAGCCTGTGCGTTCGGCGCTCCAGGCGGACGATTGCGACGGATCGGCCTGTTCGGCCATCTCCGTCGTGACGCGCGCCACGGCCATCGCGTCCGACCCGGTTCTGGCCGAGGAGCATCCGCACATGGCCGCACTGGGCAACTCGCTCGGCGCGCACTATATTTTTGGCACGTGCGTTTTGGCAGCCAACGCCGGCCATGCGGACGCGGCCAATGAGCACGAACAAAAAATCGCTGGGCACGCCATCGCCCTGGCGATTCCCAAGATTGCCTTCTTGGCCGCGCTCGACCGCGGCGCGCGTGGTAACCTCGAGGGCGTGCCCGTAGTTGACCCCGAGAAGCGCGACGAGGCGGCGGCCGCGCGATTCGATGCGCTCTACCCAACCGACCTGATTGGACGTATGAACCTTGCTGAGGACGACGCCGCGGCCTTTGCCAATACCGAGTCGCTCCTCGCCTCGGCGTACGGCAATGTCGCAAGTGGGTTTCAGCCGCTCTCCATGGAAGGAACGACGCTCGCCTCGAGCTGCATGTACACGCACGACCTCGCGGCACGCAAGGCGCGCTCAGAGTCGTATGCGCGCGACAAAATTGTCGCCACGGCTCTCGCACCCAATGTGACCCGCACGCACAAGACCCTGGACTCGGGCGAAGAAGGGTCGCACGCATTTTACAATTCATTCGTCGAACTCAGCCTGAGCATGAAACACACACTCTTCACCAGCGAGGCGCTGCGCTCCCTCGGTCTGGCAAGCCCACACTACCGCTTTGCGCGACCGCGCGAAGACCAACCGATTGAGGTGGCGGGCGCCTCACCCGAGGACTTGGCGCTGGGCAACTGGTCGGCCGTGCCGCTGTGGCGGTCGGGAGCGGCGGAGGCGGCCGTGATCGACGTGGCGCACGCCGAGGCGGCGTCCAATGTGATGCCGATGCGCGGCAAGCCACTCGTGCTGCAGCCGCCGCAAATGGAGGGGTTGGACACGAGCGTGGCGCTGCTCCAGGCGCTCGAAGCGGTCTTGTCCAAGCGTGCCGCCGTCCCTGAAGTGGCCGTGCACGGCTCGCGGCACTTGATTTCGGCCGCGGCACTGATTGGCAACCCCGAGGCGGTCAAGGCGTTTGCAAAGACGGTGGTGGCCAACAAAGGCATCACCGGCGAGGTCAGAGGGCTCGACGAGATTGTCCCGGGCGTGGCAGCAAACGGTGACGGTGTCGACGTTGGCCGCTTCATCGTCGTCGAATTGCGCGTGCCGCATTGACGCTGTACAAACTTTTTTTTAAAGTGTGTACCTTGAACACACTAAAAAAATTACAACCCTAAGCCCCGAGGATCGTAAAGAGCATCTGGAAGGTTGCCGGTTGGCGTAGCCGTTCGACATCCGAGAGCATGTAGGCCGACGTGATCGCGTTGAAAAGATCATCGACTTTCCAGTGCCGGCGCCACGGCGCCGCGTTGTAAATCTTGACCACGTCGGGTTTGATCAGCTCCAGCCACCCTCTGATGCCCTTGTCCGTGTCCTCGATACTGTCTTGTGAGTTTACGAGCAGCGTGTCGAGAATAGACTGCCGCGAATAGACGCTGCAGAGACGTTCCGGGGTGGGAGCGCCAAGTGACCGCACGACTTCTTGCACGACTAACCAGATTCCGTACTCGCAATAGTACTTGTGCGTCTTGTAGTGCCGCCGAAAGTCTGCGTGGTTGCGCGCGTTCAAGAATCGAACCGTCTGTTTCAAGAGGTCGGTGTTGCAGTCGAGCAGAGGGTGCGTGCGCAAGGCAATGTCGATGATTCTGTAGTCTTTTTTCATAGACTGCGAGAATAGGACCACATTCTCGTCATGCACCTTCTTCACCTCATACTGCTCGCGTCTCAGATCCGCGTAATTGTAAAAGAAGCGAGTGCCTAGCACCTCGGCCTGTCCCGCACGCGCGATGCGGTCAAAGCGTGGCATGGGCGTGATGAACTCCGTCATGAAGCTGTCATCGTGCACGCCAGAAATGGTTAGGTTGGGCTCCGAGAGCATGCGTTCGTACGTCTTTCTCAACAGCCTTCGTTCAGACACGCGATCGTTGCCGCCGTTTGTGCCCGTCTTCACCGCCTTGCGCTTGAGCGACTTCCACGTGTTTAGAAAGATGGCCTCGTTTCCCGGCGTGAGCGGCGTGTTTACGTCGGTGTGCATCCTTTGCACATAGGATAAAACCCTTGCCATCAAAATATTATCGTCCAGGATGTTCATCAGGGCTGTGTAGTCTGGTTCTGGACCCTGTGCAGGAGTCGTGTCGGGGTAGATGCCGTTTGCGCGCACGGGAAAGCGCACCGCGCACGCATCGACGGCCGCCTCAAACTGTTCGTGGATGAAGCGTACAACGTCGCGCTCGTCCTCCAATGCGAGTGGAAACTTTTGGCGAGGCGGGAGGCCGCCTCCTTGTGGGTTGAGCACGGCGGCCATTTGCTGCCACGTTGCGACGCGTTGACCGCTGGCGTCTAGCTCGCCGGGCTTTTTCTGGAACTCTCTGGCGATTTGGGGCCCGAATGCATCCAAGGCGGCGATGGCATTGTTGAGATGCGTTGTAAGATGCGCGTACATTGACAGGTACCGCGGACGTCTGCCCACATAACCTGGGTCTGTGCCCATGGCCACTTTGGCCAACCGGAGGCGGTCGACGTTACGTTGCATACCCATGCCGGTGACTTCATACGTGTCAAAGTCGGAGCGCAGGTACTCGACCTCCTCACGGAGAATGTCTTGTTTGCAAAGGGGACACTCGAAGCGATTGATCGATCGCGCCGAAAACATGCTCTTGAGGCATTCGCGATGGCACTGATGCCCACACACCTCCAGCTGCTGCACAACGTACCGCGACTCGTTTGCGTCGAAAATCGACAACGGGTCGATGACGGCTTCGTAGCCCTGAAAAAAGGCGGACGTCAACGTATTCGAGCTAGCCAATTCGGCGATGCGCTTCATGAGCTGCCGCCCATTGCGCTGGACCTTTACTTCGACTCTGACCCATGTCTTGTCGGTTCCCGCATAATCCGAACTGGTGCTGACCGACTGGGAGTATTGTTCGTCATATCCGAGCACCGATTCCAATGTTCCGATGAGCGCGACCGCATTTGACTCATCGACATACTGAACGTAAGATCGCTCGACAATGGCCTCAAACGCAATGGTTGTCTCCTCCTCCTCCTGGGCCGGTCCGTCCAATGGACACATGCAGATTGAGCAATTCCACTCTTCTGGAGGCGGCTGGCCTTCGACTTGCATGGCATTGGGTGACCAACCTTCTGGGGCCGTGAGCCCGAGCGGGTCGGGTCCCGTTGCACGGTACCCGTCGGGGCCCTGGAGGGGTCTGCCCACGGGTTGGCACTGCCGCGCATTGTCGAGCATGGGCAGCGCGCCAATACGTGGCAACTGCGACTTGCGTGCGCGAAGAGAATTCATTTCCACTGGACTTTCACGTCTCTCTACACACTCTTCTCTTTTGGAGGTTATCGACTCAACAAGAACACTCTACATTCTTTAGGTCACAACAGCCGCGAGCGCGCGCATTGCCTGACAGAGCATCATGACATCGACGCCATTGTCCTCGATGCACGTCTTGAGATCATCGATACGGCGCGCGTCGGTGGGCACCATGCCTCCAATGACGGCCGACAAGCACCCCTGCGCATCCGATGTGCGAAAGAGCGCAATCGACGCCGCAACGCGCGTCGTGGCGCTGCTCCGCCACAGCTTGCCCTGCGCGTCCTCCTTGAGTGTGGTCACGAGCGCATCCTCGAGCAGCTTGCGCAAATCCCGCGCCTCGGCGCACGCCTCGTGCTCGGCAATCCGTGCATTGTGAGGAGCGTGGGTTGTTGTGCCATCCGCATTCGGACCGCTTCGTGCGTACAGGGAGGTAAAGTCGACATCGCTCAGCGCCAGATCCGTCATCGCCGCCAGCGCATCGTATTGCACAACACCGTCGTGCAAGTATTCAACCAAGGCCGTCGCATCCACAGACCCAGATGCCAATGCGATTGTCATGGAATCCAAGTCGGAGAGTGTAATGGAAAGGTGGTGCCGCGTGCGGTCGCGCACTCCTTGCAATACACTGTTCAGCATTGGCGAGACGACTGGTCAGGATGCGCGCGCTAAATCCCCACAATAAACTTGTGGGGATTAGCGCGTGACTCTGTCGCCACCACGATGCCATTGGTCGTGCGCTTCCTGTTGCTCGCCGTTGTCTCTTCCAGTGGGGCATGGATCTCGCCCGCATTCGTCGCGCAGTCTGCACAGCTGGAGCGTGCGGGCGGTGGCGCCGTGCGCAGCCTGCTTGCGCGCATGGTCGCTGACGAGGTGCAGCATTTTCGGGGAAGCATTTACGGTGTTTCGGCGAGTGTCGCACTCAACCTGAACACGCGCCACGCCGAGATTTCCCTTTGCGGCGCGCCCATGGGCGGCACTCTCGTCGGCAGCGGCTGGCTCAAGGCCGATCAGGCCAATTCCCACAGTGGAGGCGTCGTGCTCGATCCCGACTTTGCAAAGAAGCTATCAAGACGATTTGTAAGCATTGAACACGCGAGCCTCGACAAGAAGACAAACACTGTCACGGTGGCAGTCATCGTTCCCATCTTCGGACGCAACGTGCTCGTGCTCAAGCGGGTCGAGGGGCCGTGAGTGTGGGGGTTTTTAAAAAAACGTCCTTGATTCCCCTACGCCACACACACACACACACATGATTTTAAAAAACGTCACGCCGAAGCCGCCACGGGAGCATCGAGCGCATATGCGCGCGTGCGCACCTCGACTTCCATGGCATCGAGGAGCGTGGCTCGCTGCGGCATCAGGCGTCGCGTCGCCTCGCGCATGCGCGATTCCTCGACGAGAAACGATGCAAAGAGCTGCGTCGCGAGAGCAGTGTGTATTCCGCTGTGGCTGCCGTCAGCCAAGGCACCCGTGGACATGCCCAAGAAGGAGGACACCGAGAGCGACGTACCATTAGACTCGCGCCGATTCGCAGATGATCCCCTGCGAATATCACTGGCCCGCCGCACAGTGGCGCTATCGCCTCCCTTGGCCTCGGCCGCGGCCTCGGCCGCGGCCTTCTGACGTTTGACGAGCGGGTCTGCGAAACCCTCATTTGCCCTCGCCTCCGCCGCCGCACTCTTGGCTTTGATTTCGGCAAACAGGTCTTTCTTTGCGTCACCGCCACTGGCGGCGGGCTTTGTCGTATTCTTCGCCTTGCCAATGGATCCAACGCCCGGACGCTCTTTGAAGGCGGCTGAAAACCAGTCCGTAAATGGACATGTAGCATCATACGTTGTGATCAGCGGAATCAGCCACACGGGATCCCAATCTGGGTCGACGGGTGCACTGTCGCCTCCAGGAAAGGGCGGCGGCGGCGGCGCCTTGAGCGGCGGCGGTGGCAGCGATGGCGGCGGTGGTGGTGGCGGTGGCGCTGCTCCCGGTGGTAGCGGCGGTGGCGGCGGTGGCGGCGGTGGCGGTGGCGCTGCTCCCGGCGTTACTCCTGGCAGTGGCGGCGGTCGCAGTGCTCCCGGCAGCGGTGGCGGTAGCAGCGGTGGCGGTAGCGGTGGCGGCGGTGGGCCCGCCGCCGTCGGCAGCGACATCAAAAGCGGCCAGGCCATCGAGGAGGCCATTGGCACCATCTCGGAGGTGCGCATCGTTGGCATCCTCTGCGCGCCCGTCGGCGCGCACGCATCTTCGCCAGGCGCCTCCAGCATCACCGGAGCGAGCAGGCCCAGCAGCCATCCCGCGCGCGCCTGCACCTCCCCTTCTGCCCAAGCGTCGCGTTGGGTCATCAGCGTGCCCTTGTCGTTGAGCGGCACTTTGAGCTTGCGTAGCGCGCCCGTTTTTTGACGCGCTCTGGCCGCGTTTTGAAGCTCCACCTTCCGCATTTCGAGCTGCTCTGTAAGCGCTGCGATGGTGACGTCCAACTCGACAGTCTTCACTACCCCGCCCTCTCCGAGATTCTTGAGACTCTCGTTGGACTTGACAAGCGTTGCGTTTAGCGTGTTGACGCGCACCTTGGCCGACGCCTCATTGGCCATCTCCTCGAGCCCGTCGATTATCGTGTAGCAGCGCTCCGACGCTGAGTCGCTATTTGGACGCTTCCATTTGACGTTGACATAGGCCGTGAGCGCATGTCTCCATGAGCGAGCCGTCCACGGCGGATCGCTCTCAACTGTGCGCTTGGGCATGATCGCAACCTGCTTGTAAACCTTTTGCAATGCACCGTTTGGGTTTTGCGGGGTTCCCCACAGGGCGTCTCTTTGTTTTTCATTGTAAAAGACGTCCAGGTTGCGGTCCATGAGAAACTTGACGCGGTGGCGCATCGCGCGCACAAACCACGGAAGGTCGCCTCCGAGTTGCACCCACGCCGCCTTTTCACCAAACAGCGTGCTCGGATCTGTGAGGCCCTGGTCCATCCGAAGCACATGCCAGTTGGCCAGGTGGAAGTTGTCGCGGCAAAAGTACCGCCACTCGTCGCTCTGCACGGTCGTCTCCGGATTCCACGGCTTGCCGAGGACGCTCTGTGCGAGCGCCACCTCGAGCCTTTGCGCGACCAGTGTATCGATTCGCTCCTGGGTGGGCTCTACTGCGTCCTGACACAGCTCGTCGCGCGCCTCAACCGCCATGGTGCGGTTCAGGCGCGCCTTCAGGTAGACTTCGCGCTCCCCTGCCGTGCGCTCGAAGAAGTGCGCGTCGGCCACGAGATCATCGATCGACTCCATGGTCTCGACCGTTCTCGTCTCGATCATGACCACGTTGCCGTCCTTGTCATTGCGCACAATATCTCCCACCATATCCTGTTCTCGCGTCACGATCACTCGCTGGTAGGTTTCCCACCCCTTCATCGTCTCGAGTGCCTTTTGAAAGCGCCTGCGCAGCTCGCCGCTGTACCCGAGCAGATGGCCCGTGCCTGTGCTCTCCACCTGCTCAAGCTTTCCCTCTGTGTTTTTACGACTCGTGTATTGGACCACCGTGTAGTCGCCCGCTGAGAGCTGCGCCATGGTCTTCTTGGGGTCTTGCCACAGCCAGCGCATGCCGTGGTAGATGGCCTCGTCTTCCTCCTCGCGCGCCGCGATGCGCTCACGGTCGCGATACTGCTCTTCTTTTTGCTTGCGCCCCGTTTCTATGGCCGCGTCCGCCTGTTGCTTGCGTGCGATTGCACTCTCCGACCCCTTTTTGCGGTTTTCAATCGTGCTGTAGTCGGAGCCCTCGGGAATGAGCACGATGGCAAGGCTTTCCCATTTTCCGTCGAATGCTTTCACGGCGTCCTTGTATTTTATTGGTGGATCTCCAGCCTTCCACCCATCATGTCCAGCCAGTGCGTTTTCCGGGAATAGTGTCGCATTTTCCGGGTCGTAGTAGAGGCTCTGTGTTTTGAAGACGTTTTCAAAGGCAATAACCAAGTCGTACAATTCTGGCCACGCCTTATAGTCGCCCTCGCCGTCTTTGTAAAACTTATTCTTGAACTCTTGGCCCGCGTCGATGATTTCTTCGCCGCCGCCGCTCGAGTTTGTGATGGCCAATAGCAGGGCGTAGTCGGCATCGGTTCCAGGAGCGAGCATGAGCAAAACGGCATCCTGGAGCGCTAGCTTTGCATCGTTGACTTCGATCCTGTCGCGGGGATTGATCTTCTCGAGGATGCTTCGAATGCCCTCTGCCAGCTCCTTGCTGTACGAGTCGTCTGCAAATGCCACGAGCTGTGCGTTCATTTCGTCCTTCTTGATGGGAAAGCGCCAGGAGCTGCCCTTGGGCTGGAATAGAAAAATGCGGAGCGCGTCGATGACCGCCTCGCGCTGTTCTATTCTCGGATCGACTCCCGAGGCCACCACGATTGGCACACCCTCCACCGCCGATGCGTGATCCCGGGCAACTTGCAGCTGCCGCACCTCGTCTTGCAACGCGCGCACCTCTTCGCGACAGTCGACGCGCTTGTCCAATTGAGGTGTCGGTTGCAGTGTCGGTAGTGGTGGTACCGGTAATGGTGGTGGCGGATTGTGCAAATGTGCAAGCTGCAGCGCCGCGTACAGCTCCGGTGCCACGGTCCCAGGCACGCGGAGCGCCTCGGCGCCCTCGCCCGCCACGCTCGCAGCGAGGCGCAGCAGCGCCTTGCCTTGCCACTTTCCATGCTGGCACGCGGCGTACAGCATCAAAAATGCGAGCGATGGCGCCGGCAAGCCATTGGCGCCTACTAGTGCGTCGCTCAGCACGCCATTCCCTTGCAGCTGCGCGTAGTCGCCATTGGCAAACCACAGCGCGTCCACAAGCGTGTAGGAAGCACTTGGAGACGCGGGCAACAGGCACTCTCCCGCTCCGGCCAGCTGCTCGACGAGCGTGACAAAGGCCGCCGCCTGCGTCGCGTCGGAGGCAAAGGCGGCTCCCTTTGCCGCGCCCTTGGCTTGCAGCTGAAGGCTCTGCCCCGTGCTCGACAAATAGAGCATCGAGGGCAGCACGCCTAGCCGCGCCAATACCGCGTAGCGAGAGACTTCAGTAACCGGGATTCCGTCCACCAGCACGATTCCAAACCGGTTGGACGCAACGTCCGAGAGTCGGCGTGCCACGAGCCGCGCGCTCAGCATGGGCTGTGGTCCCAAGAAGTCAAGCGGTGTGTCGATTCGAGTGAGCCCATTCATCAGCGCCCTGTAGACGTCGTTCGACTCGAGCAGCTCCTGTCCGACGCGATCGGCATCCTTCCACTCGGCCGCCAGACCCACGGTCGCCGTATCGCCCGCCAGTGCGCAGTAGCCAGTATTCGTGCCCCTGTCCAAGAAGACCTCTTTTGCTTCGACGCGCACGTCGTCTGTGGAGGCGCACACGAATGCCATCTGCACACCCCTTTACTGTTTAACACCACCGTACTGAGCAAATGTAATGTACCGTTAGCGGGTCTGTACCACCCTTGCCAATGCAGATAACCCGCTGGGTGATGCCTTACAACCAGGTCCAGCTATGAGCATACGCCCGCGTCAGGTTGCAGAAGAGGCCAACCGCTTCAGTCTGCGATCGGTATTTCGCACACTCGAGTCTGCGCCCGAGGACGCATTGGCACCCACTGCCGCACCGGAAGCGGTCGCTCCCGTTTCGCCCACGCTCATGGCGACCGGTTCCAATGTGCATTTTGACCTCAACCTACCCTACAAGGCGCCGCTTCTCGCGCTGCCAACAAGCAGCAATGGTCTCAAGTTTACGCTGCCGCAGATGCGCGCGCCGCAGTCGGAGAATGGCGGCCTTCCCGTCAAAGGCACCTCGGCCGAGGCGGGCGGGAAGATGCTCCGTGCCGGCTATATCGTAGGCGGCAGCCATGGCTCGCAAAACGACGTGATGAGACTCAATGGCATCGTCGACGACTTGCAGTCCAAACTCAAAAAATGCACCGATCGTTTGACCACGACCGAGCAAAGCGTCGCGCGCGGCAACGCGGCGCTGCAATCGGAACGCACAACGTCGCACGCGCGCATGGTGGCTCTTGCCGGCCAGGTTCGCGACGCCCAGGAACGAGAGACGGCCGTGCGCGCCGAGATGGCTGCCATACCGCGCGTGAGTGACTACGACCAAGACCGTTTTGCAATGCAGACCCAAGGTGCGCTTCAGCTCGAGCAGCGGTTTGAGCAGGAGATGGCGCGTGTTGCCGAATTGGAACAAGTGCTCGCAACGCTGCGCGGGGAGCAGGAGGCGGTGACAACGGAGCACAGCGCGCTGCAGTCCCAGCTAGAGGCGACCAAGATGGAGCTCGAGGCGACCGAGGCGGCGGTGGAGGTGGCCGAAGCCACAACGACGAGCGTCAAGCGCGAGGCTCTGGCTATGGTTTGCGAGGCCGAGGCGAAGACGGATGCATTGTTGGCCGAGCATGCCAAGGCGGCCGAGGAGGTGGTCACCGCGGCACAGGCTGGGGTCTCCGACATGGACGACTTGAAGGTCGCGCTCGAGGAGGCGACTGCAGAGCTGGAGCGCTCACAGGCGGCAGTGGAGGCCGAAGCCATCAAATCGGCAGAGGCGGATACGATCATAAAGGGAATGGACTTGAAACTCATCGACTTGCGCAATGCGGTGCGCGCAAAGGAGGAGCAGAATACCAAACTTGCCGAGTTGGCAACGGCGACGGCTGCGCGTGCAAGCGAGGCCATCTTCGAGGCGCAGCAGGCCACTTCATCCCTTCCGACGCCCGAAGACATGAACGCTTCGGTGGACGCGACCATTGTCGAGGCATTCGAACGCTACTATGAGCTCAAACAGATTGCCGAGCGCTCCGTCGGATCATCCGACGCCGCACACCACCACGCAGTGGCGTTTCGGTCCTACGAGGCGCTCGCGCACGGTGTGCCCGAGACGCCCTTGGTGTTTTCGTGCTGTGCAGAGTCGACCAACGAGTGCCGCGATGAGTCGGCAGATATTTTTGCCACCTCGATGCGCGCGCGTCGTACCCTATGCACGGCGCTGCCAGCGCCACGCCTTTGCGGAACGAGCCGCGACCTCGACTGCCCTGTGGACCTCGATGTTCCCATCGGTTCGACAACCACCGAGACGGCGCCGCTGGCGCTTAAAATGCGCACGGAGGCATACGTCAATGCCGTGTCCATGGACTTGCGAAGGGGCCTCATTCACGCGAGCCGGCGCTGGATTTCCGCAGCGGGAGGCGAGCTGCCGCCCATGCCCGAGGAGTGCACCAAGCATGCAGCAGCGCCACCCGTTGCACCAGTGGAGGCCTGATGGTAATTGTGCTCGGGTTTTTTTTACGTGAAGAGTGTGTGTGCGTGTGTGGGCGTTTAAAAAAAAACGGGGCACAACGCTAACCCGTTGTCCAACCCCAAACCCCAACCCATACCACACCCTTTGGCCCATGAATTACACACTTGTCAAAGGGCTTTGCGGCCGAACACATCATTTCCAAAATGACTGCGAAGAGGGTGACCGTGGCGTGCTACTGAGGCCCAAGTTTCATTTCAATGGCGGTTGGGACGAAATGGCGCGCGAGTGCGCAAACTTGTGCCTCGCGTGCGCGCGCTGCAATGTTGTCTCATTCTCGCTTGCGGAGCGCGAGTGCGATTGGTTCCACGACTGCGACCTGGGCGTTCTCGAAACGGTGGACAAGCCGTGGAAGACAATGATGGTAAACCAGCTGGAGCCGCCGCCCGAACGCATCGTCAGTGGTCTGGTACCGCTTCGGTCGCACACGTTTGTGCGCTGGAATGGCACCACGGTACGTCTGTACATTGTAGATGACTGGGCGGCCGAATGGATTCTGCAAGAAACTCATTCCGAGGCCATGGTCACACGCGTCTTTCGGCGCTTTGCCTCCGACTGCGTCGACGACCCGGACATTCTCATATTGGACGTGGGCGCCAACAGTGGATATTATTCGTTCATCTCGGCCGCCTTGGGGTGCTCGGTCGTCGCCTTTGAGCCACAGCACGGGTGTCTTCGCCGCCTACTGCCGGCGATTGAATTCAACCGCTTCCACGAGGCGATTCGAATTGTTCAACGCCCAGTGGGCTTTCCACAACGTGCACCGGTGGCTATGAGTCCCAATGGATGTCGTGGCGATTTGCAACTAACCCCAGGTACAGAGGCCCGTAACACGCTGCCCTCGGACGCGCACATGGTGCGCTTCACCACGGTCCAGAATGCACTTCAAAATTCAGAACGCTCCAAACGAATCGCGCTCATAAAAATCGACACGGAAGGTGCCGAGGGCATGGTGTTGTCCAGCCTCATGCCGTATATGGACCGCATCGACAACCTCGTGGTCGAGACAACCCCATGGCGTTGGCCACTGGTGAGCAACATGACACGCGTGGCCGTGGCCGACGCGTACGCTTCTCTGCTAGATCAGGGACGGTTTGCGATGGCATATATCCACTCGCCCATTGCTCCTGCTCGATGGATCAAAACTCCCAAGCAGATGCACCGGTACATTGGCACGACAATGTCCCTCGATTTCTGGGGCATGGTGGACATCTGGTTTGGACGCGACGCTCTTCTTATGAAGGATGTCTACCCGTTTCGAAGCGCGTGAATGTGTGGTGTTTAAAAAAAAAAAATTCTTGAAATAAAATGCTTTTTTCAGAGCTCCACGCACCTCTGGAGTTCTGGACGTGCACAGGGAAGGATTGTGAGCATCCCAATGGGCTCGTGCTCTTCGAGCCAATGCGGCTCCGCGCCCAGCGCCAGAGTGAGTAAGACGTGAATCGAACCACGACTGTCGCAGCTCAGGTATTCGGAGTGTGTCACAACCCGCCGCTCGGCCAGCGAGCGCGAGCCTGTGATGTGCGCCACGAGCATAAACGGCAGGTCGAGCTTGACCCCAGTGTCCACGAGTTTTGGGATGCCGGGCACGAGCTGCACGGACTCGATTGGCAATAGCTGCATGGAAGCAGCCCCAGTGGTCGCGTAGTCGGGGAGAACCGCATTCGGTGCGAGCTCCACCTCGATGACCAACTCTTCGAGTGGGTTGGTATTAAGGTCTTCAAGCGACCCACCGATTGCAGTGTCCTGGACTTGGCCCCACACGACTTTAGACGAGAAGCCTCCCATTGGGCAGATATGCAATTGGTGTCACATCGCTAAGTGAGCACCGCTGGGGGTTAGCGCGCACGCGCACTCATACGCGCGTACGCGACCCCACAATGACTCCGCTCGCAACCGAGTGTGCCTTGGTGGAAACAGGTCTTCGCGCGAGTGCCTTTATTTTTTCAGAAACCCGCAAAAGGGTTAGGGAGAAGGATGAATTCGTAAGTCTAGACGACTTGAAGGCGGTCAAAAAGGCCGCACTCGACGTAAACCAATGTTTCGCAAAGTATGTGAAGCAGTCGCGAGGGCAAATCGACCGTCTTCTGATCGAACTCCATCTGATGCGGCAAACAATCCATCGCGAGGCCACCGACATCAATGCCAATCGCGCGCGTGCGTACGACATGTTGAGACAATACCGCCAGCAGGATGCCACCTCGGGTAACAACGGCAGCGAGTTGCCGCCATTAGTGGCGCAACCTCACTCATCAGTCGGCGCGCTGTCGGCGTCGCTGGCCCCCGTTTCTGCGGGGTCGGTGGCAGTGGACCGGGCGATTGCGTCCACGGTGCGTCTGGAAACCTCGATTCTCGGGCTCTCGCCGACGGGCGTCTCGCACTTGCACGGCGCTGGCATCTTGGCCCAGTTAAAGGGTCGTGCGTACACGACGTCTTCGACCGCGGCGCCTCTTCCTCCTCAACCCTAGACCCTAACCAAGTGTGTGTGTGTGTGTATTCGAGTGTGTTTGCAAACGCACCCCAACCTTTGAAGGAAACGAACGAATGAGTGATTTTTTACCGTCGAATGAGACAATCCGACAGGCTTCCTGGTTGAATTCGACAATTTTGTCCTTGCCACCTGCCAATATTATGAATTCGACAATACGCTCGAGGAGCTTGCGAGAGGCACGTCTGGCGGGTGAGAAGACGACAATCTCCAGGCCGAGCGCAAGCGCCAGGCAGGCGCAAAAGATGGCAATGCTGCCACGTGTACACATGCGCGCGTGAGAGAGAGCGCGCGCACAAGCGAGTGGAGAGAGCGCACGAAAAGGTCTTGCCAAAACGACGAGGCGTGCTGATCAAGACCTCAGAGTTGCAGCGGTCCCAGCCATACTTTTCCATGATCATAGGCCGATCCGTCTCCCACGAACCCTTGTAAATCACACGCGCCGCCGCCTTCATGAAGGCTTCATGAAACTCGAGCTGCTGTGCCGAGCGCTCGAAGCCGCGTGCGTCGACACGCGACAATAGCTTTTGCAAGGTGCGCATGTTTGTGTCGCCTTGCCACTGATCGGTGGGCAGTTTGACGCCCATGCCGTCTAATTCGTCTTGGGTTTGGGTGCCACCACCCGGATCGTCGGCTCCCGCCGCGCCACCGTCTTCGATGGCCGAACGGAACGCCAAGGCCTCCTGTCGCCGCTTCCGTGCCTGAACCAGCGCTTCCACGTGATCGTCAAACCCCGCATACAATGCATTCGATACGAGTTTGCAGTGACGGTTGACCTCCTCCTCCTCATGAGGCGGCTCGTCGTCCTCGAGCACCTCGATGACCTCTTCTTCCGCTTCCTCACCCTCACCCTCGTCCTCTTCTGGGTGTTCCATTTTGGTGTGTAAAAAACCACCCTCACTGTTTACAGGCTACAACGGATACCTTGTCATGGGGTGGGTCCAAGGGTTAGCGCGCGCTCTGGGATTCACTTTTGCTTCTTGGGCGGTGGCACGGGATCCTCCTCGTCGTCTTCTTCTTCGTCCAAGCTCGCAAGGCTATTATCGTCGCTGTCCTCGTCTTCCTCGTCCTCCGAAGCGCTGCGATCCCCGATACTCGAACCCTCGTCAACGCTCTCGCTCTCGCTCTGGTGCTCGTCTGCCAGATCAGCACCTTCGCAAAGTGAAAAGGCCTGGTTGAGGGGCTCGTCTGGGTTGCACAGCGCCGCCGTGATAGCAGCACGGACCTTGGTCTCCACAAACTCGCCGCACGTCGGGGGCAGCAGCGGTGGAAGGCAAAAGGGCGGTTCGTCGTCCTTTGCGCACTGCCAGCTCTTGGACGAGTCGCGCTGGTCCTCCCAAAAGCGGTACAGCTCCTCGGCCTGCTTGGCGATGCGTTGGGTGGCGATGCACATGGCCTCCAGACGCTCCTCGTTGCGCGTCATCCAGGAGACTGGAAGCTCCGTGTTCCAGACCACCAGATTGTCCTGCGCAAGACCTTCTTTGAGGTTGTGTGCAATCACCTTGGCATTCAGAAGCTCGGGCGCGAGGGAGCTCCAGGACTTGGGTGGTGTAAAGTCGGTGGCGTGTGCGCCATGATCATGGACGCAAATGACCTCGTGGGCCATCCGTTTGGCCACCTTGTTTACTTGCATTGTGCTGCGGGATGATGACGACGGTGACGCACACACCTTTCACAAGACGCAAGAATGTCTAGCGGCGAGTTCCGCTAGAGGTTATAGGCGAAAAAACTCCACACACGCGCACACGCGCACATGAAGCGCACATTCGACCTTGGCGAGTGTCTGGATGGCGCGCAAATCTCATTGGCATACGCGGCGAGGCGCGCGCAATCCGAGACCACGCCGCCGGACGCGATGGCCGCGCTGATGCAACGCATTGAGCGCATGGAAGCAACCATTGAGAAACTGAGTAGCACGGTCAGCGCCCTCGTGGCACCAGACCGCACCACCCCACCAACACTGGAAGCTTGCCAAGGAAACCCAACACCGCAACCAGAAGTGCCACCAGAAGAAGCGCCACCAGAAGAAGCGCCACCAGAAGAAGCGCCACCAGAAGAACCGGAGCTCCTGCCCGCCCTCGCGTCTGAAGCGCCCACTTCTTCCGAGACGCCGCCGCGGTGCGCCACACCCGACCCACTGGACATGCTCAGTCCGGAGCAGGCGATGCTTGCGTCGTTGCTCAACGGGGGCGCGCTCGGCGATGGCGGCGGCGGTGGGGGGAGAGGCGGCGACGACGGAGGGTGGGGGCGGGGGCGGCGAAGTCGATGGCGAGGTCGACGCGGCGCTCGGGAATCGTTCGATCGATGTCGAGGTCGAGAAGGATGTCGAGGGCAACGAGAGGGACGAGACGCGTTCGCCGTTGCCTCCACCGAAAAAGCGTTCCCATTACAACCGAGCCTAGCTAG
>MEHZ011528227.1_pt1 | contig 25157 bp, 23 predicted proteins | sample 897221 | NCBI WGS metagenome assembly MEHZ01 (sample SAMN05514161, study PRJNA337945) | marine metagenome | isolation source: marine surface water | place: Arctic Ocean | collected 2007-12-13
CGTGTCCTCTTTCTGCGGCCAGTTCGTGTCCTGCGGCAATGGCTCTGTCTCGCTGAAAGACACCGATGAGCAGGTAACCAATAGCCCATGCGAAAGCCACGCGTCCGAACCAAGGTTTTTTTCGATATAGGCCAAACGTGACCAGTCCGAGGATCGGCAAGGTAAACAGCGGGTCGATAATGGACACGTTGTTCCAGGAAAAACGCTCTGAACTAAAAGGCCAGAGCAGTTGGGTGCCGTAAGTCGTGCAGGTATCCAGCAAGCCGTGAGTTGCGTAACCCAGCAGGCAAAACAGGTAACTTTCCCGGAACCGAAGGCCCTTGCCAAGCAATCGATGCATCACGATCGCAACCAGCAGGGCGCCGATTGGGATAAACACAAGTGAGTGGCTGAATTGACGGTGAAACTCGAGGAAAAGTAACGGATCCGTCGACGAAAAAATAAAGATATCCAGATCCGGGGCCAGTCCGGCGAAACAACCTAGTAGGGTGGCTGCCTTTATTTTTTCTGGGTTACTCCCGCTCTGCGCTAGAGCAGCGCCCAGCGAGCCCTGACTTATTGGATCCATTGGCTAAACCTTAAACGATGGATGTTAATTGCTGGGGGCAGAAATACAAAGTCTGTCTTCAACACTCTGTCTTCAACAGGACTGGGTGTCCATATTTGACGAGCACTCTGGGAAGCGCTAGCGTAGCTCGACACTATTGGCTGGGCTGAATCATGGGGAAACTAGATAACCGGGTCGCACTGGTGACCGGCGCAAGCCGGGGTATTGGGCAGGCAATAGCGGAATTGTTTGCCGCTGAAGGAGCTCGTGTCGTCTGCGCGGCCAGGACAATCAATGAAGGCGATCATATGCTGCAAGGTTCGCTCAGCAACACGGTTCGCCGGATTGTTGAAGCCGGTGGCAGCGCCACTGCGGTGGCGGCGAATATTTCAGAAGAGGAAGACTGTCGAGCGCTCTTTGATGCTGCTATCGACACCTACGGGAAAGTCGACATCCTGGTTAACAATGCTGCGCTTAATTATTACGTCCCCATCGTCGACTATGACGTCAGTAAATGGGTGCGGGCGTTTGCCGTGAATGTTCACGGTCCTTTCATGTTATCCAGGCTCGCTTTGCCCGGCATGATGAAGCGCAACAGCGGCGCGATCATCAATATTTCATCCGGTTCCGCGATTGGTCCTGGCCGCGGGCCTTACGAAGCAGAGGGCCATGGTGGCACTATGTATGGTGCGAGTAAGGCCGCGCTGGAAAGAATGACTCAGGGCCTTGCGCAGGAAGTCCAGCATCACAATATAGCGGTGACCTGTTACTCACCCTCGCAGGTTGTACCAACACCCGGCACGGTTTATCACAAGCTGGTAGAAGGAATGGATGATCCCAAAGGGGAACCGGTGGAGATCATGGCAAAAACCGCATTGTTGCTTGCCACCGAACACGCGGAAAAGGTCAATGGCCGAGTGACCTACAGCCAGCAGATCTTGGCAGAGTTTGGCTGGATTGATGATGGTAAGGGTATTGGCTTTGGTCGAACGGGTTCCGGGTATTCTCAGATATGACATTAAGGCTTAAAACTTATATCGACTTCAAAAGCCCGTACGCCTTTATCGCGAAAGATGCGACCTACCAGCTTGAGCAGGATTTCGATCTGGAAATTGACTGGTATCCACTGACGCTTAACATCGGCAGCTACCTTGGCACCGCGAAGAAAGATGACAGTGGCAAGGTGACAGAGAGTAGCCGCTCACCCAGGCAATGGCTTGCGGTGAAGTACGCCTATAAGGATGCTCGCCGATACGCCGAGCTTCGTGGGTTGACCCTTAAAGGTACCCAAAAAATTTGGGAGAGTTCGCTTTCTGCGATTGGGTTGTTATGGGCTAAGCGCCAGGGAAGGGTTTGCCTAAAAGCCTATATTGACGATACTTATGACAAGTTTTGGAAGCGGGAGCTTGATATTGAAGACCCTAAAGTGATTGTTACCCAGTTGCAGACATCCGGATGTGATGTAGAAGGGTTCGAGGATTTTCTGGCAGGTGAAGGTCGTGATTACCATGACAGCCTTCAGGATGAGATTCTCGACCGAGGATATTATGGCGTCCCAACCTATGTGATCGACGGTGAGTCCTATTTTGGCAGGCAACACCTGCCAAGAGTGCGCTGGCACCTGGAAGGTAAGGCTGGGGCCATGCCGGATATAGCCTATGACGTCATTCTTCGTGAAAGTGTGCCCGAAAAATGATGACTATCTATGTCAATTTCGCGGAATTACCCTCATGGTTAATGCTTGCGCCGCTAAAAGACCTGTGCCAAGGGGTAAAGATTGACGTAACTTGGAAGCCAATGCTCGGTTCTTTGGGCAATGTCGCGGGCTCTAACATTAAGCCAGGTGCGGACGATCCACTGGAAAGTTACAAAGCAAGGCGAGCTGATGCTCGTCATAAGGCCGCTCAACGTGAAAACGAACGGATGTGTGAGAGGCTTGGGATCAAGCCAGCGCAGGGCGAGAGGAACATAAACCCCTTGTATTTATCGTTGGGGATGAGTTGGTTGACGAGCGAGGGAGCTCAGTTGCAACAGTATCTCAACTACGTCGAGACTGCTTTTCTAAAAACCTTTGGTGATGGCGCTGACGTTGAGTCGCTTTCTGGTCTAAAAGTTGTTTTGGAGGAAGCTGGATTCCCGATCGCTGGTCTGGATCATTTCCTGGAAAACGAGGCCCCGGACCTTGAGGCAGCGCAGGAAGAAATAATGAACAGTGGTGTGTTTAATGCGCCGGCATTCGTGGTCGATGGCGAGATTTTCCATGGCCGTGAACATCTTCCATTGATCCAATGGATGCTGAAGGGAAAGCAAGGGATACCGCCCGTGTGAAGCGCTGGCTGAGTTCTTCGTTAATTGATGCTATTTTGACTTTTCGGCTTTACCTAAAGGAATAAAAGGATGACGGATCAGCCACTCATATTAGGCGCAGTACTGTACGAAGGGTTCGAGTTGTTGGATATGTTTGGCCCCCTTGAGATGTTTACCGCCGTTGCGCCTGAGGTATTGCAGGTTGTCATGATTGCTGAAAAAAAAGGAGCAGTGAAAGCCGGCTCGATGGCGAACAGCCCGATGCCAACGTGCATTGCAGACTATGGGTTTGATGATGCGCCGGATCTCGACTTGATCCTCGTTCCGGGTGGTATTGGTACCTTTGCTGAGCTTGAAAACGACAAAATATTGAGTTTTCTGAGAGACCGCGCCGAAAAGGCCCAGATTACAGCCTCGGTATGCTCTGGTTCAGCTTTGCTGGCAAAGGCAGGTCTTCTTGATGGACATAGGGCAACATCAAACAAAATGTTCTTCAACCTTGCCGTGACACAATCCGATAAAGTTGAGTGGATTGAAACGGCTCGCTGGGTAGAGGACGGAAAATTCGTGACTTCCAGCGGCGTTTCAGCAGGCATCGATATGGCGCTGGCTATTATTGCGAGACTATTTGGAAACGAAACGGCAGAGGCAATTGCGACAGGGGCTGAATATACATGGCACCGGGACGCCAATGTTGATCCTTTCGCGCAGTACCTAAATGAAGGCAGTATCTAAATAATTTAGAATAATTAAAAACCGAAAAATCTAACCAAGAGGTAAAAAATGGATTTTGATATCCCCAAAGAGATAGCCGACTACCTCGTCGTGCTGGACGAATTTATCGAGAAAGAGATTAAACCGTTGCAGAATGAAAACGATAACATCCGTTTTTTTGACCATCGACGTGAAGATGCAAGAACCGACTGGGACCGTGGCGGTTTGCCGAATGGAGAATGGGAAGCTTTGTTGTTCGAGGCGCGCATGAGGGCAGATCGGGCCGGTCATTATCGATATGCAATGCCTGAGGAATTTGGTGGTCAGAATGGTTCCAACCTAGGTATGGCCATTATTCGTGAACACTTTGCGTCCCAGGGTCTTGGTTTGCACAACGATCTGCAGAACGAGCACTCTATCGTTGGAAACAATGTGGGTGTTCTACTGATGTCTGAATACGGGACTGAAGAACAGAAGGAAGAGTGGATGCCGCTGATGCTAGAAGGTAAGCGCGGGTTTGCTTTTGGTATTACAGAGCCGGATCACGGGTCCGATGCGACTCACATGGAAACAACCGCGGTTCGTGATGGCGATGGCTGGCGGATCAATGGCGCGAAGACTTGGAATACGGGCATCCATAAAGCGCAGTACGACATGGTGATGGCTCGAACCAGTGGCAAGGCTGGCGATGGCGACGGTATTACAGCTTTCCTGACGCCGATGAACTCAGATGGGTTGAAAATCGAAGAATACCTTTGGACCTTTAACATGCCGACCGACCATGGCACGGTTTCGTTCAAGGATGTCTATGTTGATGATGGTGCGATCTTTGGAGGCGAAGGAACAGGACTGCAGATAGTGCAGCATTTTTTTAATGAAAACAGAATCAGGCAGGCTGCTTCAAGTCTCGGGGCTGCCCAGTACTGCGTCACCGAGTCGGTGAAGTATGCAGGTGAAAGAAAACCATTTGGTAAACCGCTTTCTGTGAATCAAGGAATTCAGTTCCCGTTGGTTGAACTGCAGTCCCAGATTGAGATGCTGCGCGCATTGATTCATAAAACAGCTTGGGGCATGGATAATTATGGGGCGTTCTCTGTATCGGACAAGGTCAGCATGTGTAACTACCAGGCGAATCGTCTGTGTTGTGATGCGGCAGACCGAGCGATGCAGGTTCATGGGGGCCTGGGTTATTCCCGGCACAAACCCTTCGAGCATATCTATCGTCATCATCGTCGTTATCGAATTACCGAAGGTGCTGAAGAGATACAAATGCGTCGTATCGCGGGTTACATGTTTGGCTTTATGAGCCAGCAGGCGCCAAAGGGTGTGAAGAGTGTCAGCGGACGATAGCTTTAAGGAAAAACTTACTGGGGTCGTGCTGGCGCATATCACCGATTGTAAAGGCTTGGTCTCGGTAGACAGGCTTTCCGGTGGCGCAAGTCAGGAAACTTATAGGTTGGTTGTTGAGACCTCTGTTGGGGAAAAGCGGTTGGCACTAAGGCGAACGCCAGGTGGCGAGTACGCGGAAATAACGCCGCAGCACCCTGGTCTTGATGTGGAAGCATTGCTGATGCAAAGCGCCCTGGCGGTTGGGGTGCCAGAGCCAGAAGTTTATTACGTTCTTCAACGTGAAGATGAACTTGGTGATGGCTTCCTCATGGAGTGGTTGGATGGAGAGGCGCTGGGTGCAAGGATTGTTCGATCCCCCGAGTTCGAAGCCATTCGTCCGAAGCTTGCCTACGAGTGTGGCAAGGTACTGGCGCAGATCCATTCTATCGATCTTGACGCGACGGGTCTCAGGTCCCGACTTTGGGAAATTCCACCTGCGGAGTTTGTTGAACAGACCTGGGAGCGATACCGGCTCCTAAATACGCCCCAGCCCATGATTGACTATGTTGCTCGCTGGTTAATGGAAAACTTGCCGAAGAAGCACGAGACCGCATTGGTTCACAACGATTTCCGAAATGGCAATTTCATGTTATCCCCGGACGGTATTGTTGCTGTGCTTGACTGGGAGGTTGCTCATGTCGGTGACCCCATGCGGGATCTTGGTTGGATGTGCACCAATTCCTGGCGCTTTGGTTCCAGTGACCCGGTTGGTGGCTTTGGTAAATATGAAGACCTGTTCAAAGGATATGAAGACGAGTCCGGTAAGATCGTCGATCCTGAGCATGTAAAATTCTGGGAAGTATTTGGTTCATTCTGGTGGTCCGTAGGGTGCCTCGGTATGGCGGAACATTACCGAAGCGGCCCGGACAAAACCGTAGAGCGACCGGCGATTGGTCGGCGTACCTCTGAATGCCAGGTTGATTGTGTCAATCTGCTGATTCCAGGTCCCGTTGAGATGGTTGAGGAATCACTGGGATTCTCGAGTGTGGATATACCGCGCACCGATGAGTTGCTTGTCAGTGTCAGGGATTTCCTTCGCAACGATGTCATGGACGAAACGACGGGCAGAGCAAACTTTTTGTCGCGGGTGGCCGCCAATTCACTGGACATTGTTCTGCGCGAATTATCGTTAGGTCCTATGCACCAGTCGTTGGAGCTTAAGCGGCTTCAGGCGTTGTTCCAGTCGAAAGAAGGCCTTGATGCCCTTAAATGGCAGTTGGTGACACAACTGCGTGATAAGCAAATCTCGTTGGACAACGATGCGCTGCAGAATCACCTGCGTCAGACGGTGGTTAACCAGGTTGCGATAGACCAACCCAAGTATTCCGGGCTCAGAAATGCGCTGGATAATGGCTAGATTATTTCTGCTGGCATTGTTTTTGGTTTTCAGCGATACGCTATTAGCTGAGGCGACGCCAGTTAAGCTGCAAATCGGCGTCGAAGGTATCCTTAATAGACCTGATGGATCAATAAAAGGTTCCGTGCTGCTGCTACATGGCTGGAATTCAGATATGAATGAAGTGGGCAACCTTTACGCCGATTTGGCAGGGCGACTCGCAGAAAGGGGTATCGCGAGTTTTCGGATTAGTTTCAGCGGTGAAGGGGCCAGGACGGGGTATATGGTGAGCTCCACTTTTGACTCTCGCGTTGCGGAGGCGGAAGCCTCCCTGCAATTCATGAAGGCAAAGTTTCCGGAGGCCTCACTCGGCGTGCAGGGGTACTCCCTAGGTGGTCTAACGGCGATGGGTTTGGTTGGACGATATCCTGATGCTTTTAAGACCATGGTTCTATGGGCTGCCGCTGCCGAGATGCGAATCAATGGAGACTCTGCTTATGACGCTGCTGTTAAAAAAGCAATGAAAGACGGTGCAGCGGTATACAAAGACTGGACTGATATCACCTTAACTCGCGAGTTTATATCCAGTTTTATAGGTGTGAACGTCGAGAGTAACCTTGAGCTTTACACTGGCGCGTTACTAACCATACGTGGTGACCAGGACTTCCTGCCAAGGCGCGATCCTGAGTGGTTGAAACTGGCGCCAACTAACGACAAGGCATTCATACTGATGGGTGGCGCGGATCATATCTTTCACGTGCTGGATCGCGCTAAGCCTGGGCATAGCGAACGCTTGCTGCAGTCCACCACTAACTGGTTTGATCGAACTCTTTAATTTCTGAGATCGTTAAACTCTGATAACTTCAACTGCTGTGGCCTTGAATCCGGGCGTTTTACTTCTGGGGTCCACCTCCGTTGATGTGATGACATTTGCTTCAGGGTAATAGCACATAAGGTTCCCTTCCTGAATATCAAACGGTACTACCTCGAGTAGCGGCATTTCTCCGATCGCGGATTTCAGGGTTACTCTATCGCCAGATTCCAGGTTTAGTTTCTTCATGTCCTTGGGCGACATCATTACGCACCAGCGAGTAGTTGTGCCTCGATAGACATCTTCATCTTCGTATACAATTGAGTTGAATTGGCCTTCGCTGCGAACAGTGCAGAGCGTAAATTCAGAATTGCTTTTACCCCGGGTACAAACATTCGCGAAGCTGGCTTTCCCGGAATCTGTGTTGAAATCTGGGGAATGCAGTATCCGTCGCTTGATGTGAAATTCTTTGTTTGCAACATCAATGCTCGCGAGGTCAGCAAGGTCAGGTAGGATTTTGGCGATGGCCTCTCGAATTGATCTGTGTGATTCAAACTCTGCGAAGTTTATGGGGCAATCAGTCAGAACCGATTGCGCCATCCTAGAGATAATCCATGACTCCGGCTTCACATTATCCAATCGCTGAATGCCTCCGTCGGAAAGTCTCACGAAATTGAACATGGATTCCTGCGTTGTGGGTTGCCATTCCTCATCTCGCGCTGCAACAGGCAAAATAATGACTTCGGTTCCCTTGGCGCCGTTGATATGGCCTCGATTTAAGGTTGTCGTCAGAAACACTTTGGTTTCTATGTTTTCGAGTGCCTTTGCTGCCCAACTGGAGTTAGGGTTAGATGCGTATAGATTACCGCCAACAATCATTGCAAGGTCGATCTCTCCGCGTTGTGCTGCCTTCATAGAGGACATGGTGTCGAGTCCCTTTGATTTAGGCATCTCAACACCAAAATATTCAGACATGTTTCGGAGTACATCCTGAGCCAAAACAGGTTTAACGCCAATGGTCCCGATACCCTGAACATTACTGTGGCCGCGCAACGGTAGAATACCTGCCGACGGTTTACCGACCATTCCGCGAAGCAAGGCAAGGTTCGCTATCTGTTCGACATTTTCTACCCCGTGAACATGGTGAGTGACGCCCATGCCCCAAGCAAAAATAGTGTTTGAAGATTCGCCGTAAATTTTTGCGATGTGCTCGATTGTCTCTTTGCGAATGCCGCATGTAACTACGTCATTCCAACTTAAGGATTTTAGTTGTTCGACGTAATTATCGAAACCTTCAGTATGTTTATCGATAAATAGTGCATCTGCTCGCCCTTGAGCTAATACCGCCTTTGCGATTCCCTGTAATAGTAGGTAATCCGTGCCAATGTGAGGCTGAAGATACTCACTGGCGATCTCTGTCCCCCCGGTAATCAGCGAAACCGGGCTTTTCGGAACTGCGAATTTAACCAGACCAGGCTCCTTCGCTGGGTTTATGACAATAATTTTTCCACCGCGATCCCTGATTGATTTCAGTTGATGAAGCAGGCGAGGGTGGTTAGATGCAGGATTAGCACCGATAAGAAAAAACAGATCACAACCCGGCAGATCATCAAGCTCGATCGTGGCTGTTCCTGTTCCGATTGTGCCTGCAAGTGCCACACCTGTTGCCTCATGGCAGTAGTAGGAGCAATTATTTACATTATTTGTGCCGAAGAGGCGGGCGAACAGTTGCAGTAGGAACCCCGCTTCATTTGATGACCGGCCTGAACTGTAGAAAAAACTACGATTGGCATCGACCGCACGAAACTTTGCGGTCGCTTTTTCCATTGCTTCTTCCCAGGTCACGGGGATGAAGCGGTTGCTTTCAGGAGCTTTATATAGAGGTGTGTTCAATCGACCCAGTGATGCCATCTCTCGCTCACTTAACTCCATCATGTCATCCAAGGAGTGATGGAAAATAGGATCTGGAATAGCAGGCTGGATGTCGGTCGACTGGGCCTGAACACTTTTGTTACAAACTGAAGGAAACTCGCCGGACTCATTCGTCATGCCCCCGAGTTGGCCGCCCATTCCCAACCCGCAGGCCTTGCAGGTGTTTTTACTCATAAGGGCTTTCGTCGCTTTAGCGACACCGATTGAGCTGACTTTCTCAAGTGTATAAAGAACTTTCTTTATCCCGCCGCCCACATTGGTGTTGGGTAAATTTGATTTACTCATTGAGTTGCTGGCCACCTGAGGTGTTTATTACGTATTTTTAACAGGTCAGTTTTAAAATGTCTTTATCCTCTTCGGTCTTAGTCTTAGTAGTTAGAAGACCTACTTGCCGCAACTCCGCCCTGCTCTCGTATCATTGAAGGGGATTTTTCTGAGTAAGCGATAGCTTTTTCAGCTTATGAAAGGTTATTCGAAAGAATTTCCACGGTTTATTATCTGAAAACGAGTGCGTCAGAGCTTAAAGAAGAAATTTTTCGAGCGATCCTCTTTAGACGTGAGGCCCCGAGCCTTTTTGGTTAAATAAAACAAGGAATTCTCGTCTTTCTGCTGGGTTCTGGTCGGCAAGTTATAAGGGTATTTGACACCAGCATCTTGAAAACGGCACAACCATTTGATTCTATAGCACTCTGATCATTAGAATTAAGGCTTTACTGTGGATCTGTTTTCGCTCAAAGGTAAAAATATAGCAATAACGGGTGCGTCATCAGGCTTTGGACACCATTTTGCGGGCGTGCTTGCTGATGCCGGTGCTAGGGTCATTCTGGGGGCAAGACGAACCGATAAAATTTCAGATCGCGTTACTGAGATTAATGAAAACGGTGGGCAGGCGATGGGTATTCCTCTCGATGTTACTGACCCCGATTCCTGTGCAGCTTTCCTTTCTAAGGCAGAGGAGACTCACGGATCTGTTGATGTCCTTATCAATAATGCGGGGGTAGAAGCTGGGGCAAAAACCTATGCGATGATTGATGAGGACGACTGGGACTATGTACTAGATACAAATTTGAAGTCAGTGTGGCGACTTTCCAAGATGTACACAGCGGCTGTCGTTAAGAACACCCAAAGTGAGGGCAACATCATTAACGTCGCCTCGATTTCCGCCTTTAGAACGATTAAAGGCCAATTCCCTTACGCAGTTTCTAAGGCGGCGCTGGTTAAAGCGACTGAAATAATGGCTTTGGAGGGTGCTCGCTATGGTATCCGTGTGAACTCTCTATCGCCTGGATACATCCTTACAGATGTAAGTCGAGTGCTGCTTGAAAGTGAAAGATCGGATACCTTTGTTAAAGGTATCCCGATGCGTCGCTATGGAGAGTTTGGAGACCTTGATGGTCCGCTGCTGTTACTGGCTTCAGATGGTTCGCGTTATATGACTGGTTCAACGGTGGTTGTTGATGGTGGTCATATTGTCTCCGAGCTTTGAAGCTGTTTGTTTTGGCAGACTCAAAAACCTAAGAAATTTAGAAATGAACTTGCAAATAAACGCAATCAAAAAGTTGCTAGAGGATCACTCCTTTAAATTAAACAGGAAGATCACCAGTCACTTTCGTAGAAAGGGGAGTGGGATTGCCAAGCAGAGAGCTTTTAATTTTTTTGGTACACGGATTGTGTTTTTTATATCAATAAAGCGATAGCTTACTTCAATAAATAAACCTCAGGTAAAGTCCTAGAAGCTATTAGAATCTCGATAATGGCCTGCGTTTTTGTTTCATTGTGTTCATCAGAGTACGATAAATTCTGCTCGCTGTTTCTCAAGCGAGTTAGGATAGATTTGAACTGGCAGCGCCATAAGTTATAAGACGGAATTTTTTTAGTGATAGGAAAAAGAAAAGGATTAGGAATGACTATTAGGAGGACGAAATGAAACGCGTTAGCGATTTATGTGGGTTAGTTGGGTTGATTCTATTATTCATGTCAGCGGTCGCTGTGAGCGATGATAGCCTGTTAGAAAATGCCGATACGGGTGAGAGTATAGCCATGACGAGAATGACCGATTACGCGTTAAAGCTTGGTTTAATAAGAGGGCACTTGTGGGTTGCTAATGAACTGGTTGTTCAAGGTCATTTAGTTTTGGGAGGCAAACATTCTAAACACCCTGCCCAAGAGGTATATAAAGAACTAGAGCCCCTTTTCGAATCCATTAACTCGGAAGGGTTTGCCGATAAGTTAGAGCTCATGGCGATTAGTCTGCAAAATAAAGAGGTTGAAGATTTTCAATCCGCCTATCTCGAAGTCGTCACTGCAATTAGTTTAATCTATCCGAAAATGTCACTTACAGTGTCGCAAGAGCTTGAAGTAACTCTTGGACTGCTCAAGCAGGCTCTCACTGAATATAAAGTAGGTGTAATTGAGGGCGCTGTAGTAGATCTTCAGGAATATCAGGATGCTCGAGGCTTTACGCATATCGCGGAAGAAAGCATTCGTCTGATGGGTGATAATGCTCAGACGCAAATAGATAAGAGGCACTTGTTGAAATTGCAGGCGCAGTTTTCGACGGTTTATAAGCTTTGGCCAAGCCTAATAGGAGACGTCGCTATAGAGTCTGACCCAGACCCTCTCTCAGAGTTAGTTCAGCGGGTAAAAAAAGCAAAAAGGTCTTACGGGCCTTGATTCCCCAGATTGGGTAAGCGTGATAATTAGTGTACTAAAACCCTCTTATTGTAGTCCGGTAGCAGGAGAACGTTGCTGACATCTTTCCCAAGCACAGGGCTAGCTTAGGTGACTGCAAATAGTGTTTATCAGATCGGCATGATTGGTCATTAGGCTCTGTCCTTCTCAACCACTTGATTTTTAGCACCGTTGCATCGTTTATTTGCGGTAGCGTTTCGAGGCTTGTGTGCTGAAAGTCAATTAATATCAGCCTGATTGACGTAGAGAGGTTGACGTGACGAAGAGGCTTCAATCCCCGCTCGCATCGTGTAATGATTAGCGTGATTTTTAATAGGCATCAATAGTGGATATCCGTACACGCCTTTCTCTGACACTGGTTTTTGTGTCTCTTCTTTCCATGATGCTTCTCGGCACATTTGCTTACTACACCTCATCGAATCTGCTTCAAGAAATATCACTTAGGCAACTGGATGCGTTGGCTGAGAGTAAACGGCGCGATCTCAACAAATCCTATGAAGGCTTGGAAGCTAATCTGGGTCTGGTGCGCGAGATAAAACCTCTTAGTTATGCTATTCGGGACTATTTAGAAAACGGTGATCCCCAGAAGCTTCGTACTATTGAGGATACGATCGAGGGCATTACCGTTGCGGTAAAGGAAATAGACAAACTCACTATCTTTAATGTTGAGGGTAAAGAAATTGCCTCGTTCGGTCGTTCAACGGTAACGCATCCAAAGGTGCCGGTAGACGGTGGCGTTACGTATCTAGGAACCTTTCTTTCGCAAGAAGGCCCTCGGGTAGTCATGAATGCCGGCGTGCATCTTGATGGTGAACTTGTCGGTGGTATCGAACTCATCATGGATGCCAGTTACGTTTTAGATGTGACCGATGATTACACAGGGCTTGGCGAATCCGGGGAAGCTTTCGTGGTGATGAGCGTTGGTGAAAAACTGGTCGTGTTGAATCCACTTCGCCACGAAGTTGAGGGATTTTTCGGAGAGCAGGTGCGCGAATTTGCTTCGAGTGATTTTAAAGCAGTGTTTAGTTCTGTCGAAGTAGTTCCTACGGAAGCACAGAAAGATTATCGAGGCGAGTGGGTGTGGCTCGCAACTCGATACCTGGAAAAAACGGGTTGGGGCGTGGTTGTAAAAGTTGATGTTAGTGAAGAAGGAAAACGTGCACTTGTGCTAAGGGAATCCTTGTTTGACATTGCCGTTGCGCTGTCTGCTTTTGCAATCATTGGCGGTGCGTTTCTTGGGTTTTATCTCGCTAAACCCATCCAAGGCCTAGCAGTAATGGTTGAACGTATGCGTCACGGTGAAGGTGGCTTGCGAGCCGAGATCAAAGGTGATGACGAGATCGCTTACCTAGCCAAATCCTTGAATGAGTTTCTTGACCATGTAGAAAAAGAGCAGCGAGACAAAAATGCCTGAGTTTTTGGACTTCCTAAAGGTGTTCGGTGGCTTTGTCTATCTGCTGATGGGAGGGGAGTTATTGGTTCGAGGCGCACTGGGTTTATCTAAAGAAAGGAACATCTCACCTGTTGTTGTTGGTATGACAGTGGTTGCCATGGGTACTTCAGCACCGGAACTTATGGTTTCTACTTTCTCGGCGTTGTCTGGCTATCCGGGTATTGCGATCGGCAATGTCATAGGCTCTAACATCGCCAATGTGCTTCTGGTCATTGGCTTGCCGGTAATGATTTATCCGATCTCTTGCGGGCAGGACGGACTTTCACGACAAACAAGCCTGATGGTTGCAGTATCCCTGATGTTTGTTGTCATGTGTGTGTTCGAGCCCATTACGTTCCCGGAGGGTGTTTTACTGGTTACGCTTTTGGTGATCTTCCTCATTATGGCGACAAGGGGGGCTGAACTTATTCCAATGGATGATCCTGAGGAAGAAATGGACAGAGGCCTCGGGCTGCCCACCTACCCGAGCACCATAACTCTATTTATTGTGCTGGGTGTTATCGCGCTTCCACTGGGGGCGAATCTGGTGGTAGAAGGTGGGGTTGGTCTTGCTTCCTCTTGGGGAGTATCAGAGGCGGTAATTGGTCTTAGCATCATTGCGTTAGGTACTTCCCTGCCAGAGCTAAGTACAACGGTTATTGCGGCGCTTCACAAGAGTTCGGACGTGGCGATTGGCAATGTGGTTGGGAGTAATATTTTTAATATTCTAGCGATTCTGGGCATCACTTCGTTGCTAACGGATATCCCCGTTGACCCATCGTTCTTGCGATTTGACCTTTGGATAATGCTCTCCTGCGCAATTTTACTTTGGGTAATCGTTATAACTAAAGGAACGATTGGCCGGCTAGCTGGTGGCTTTTTCCTTGCGGGATACTTTTCTTATCTCGCGATTATCTTCTAGATCCGATTACTAAACCCGGATTGCGCCAATAGAGTCAAGCTCTCTAGACATATGGGCGCTGCGTTTCGCCATCGCCATAAACATATCGTTGCCGCGTTCGGTTTCTCCCACTAACATGGAAGCGATAACCGCCATGATCATCCCTGCAGGGGCGTAGTGTCGGTAGTAATGCCAGCATTCTTCCCAGGTCATGGATACGTTATAGGCTGATAAAGTGTCGAAGTACTGCCTGACCAGTTCTCCTTCGAGTTCTCCACGTTCGTCTTCGATGATAGATGTTCCCATAAAATAACTAACATCCCCGAGTGCGCAATCAAATGCGGGGGATTGCCAATCCACGACCGCCAAGGGGTAGGGTCCCCCAAACATCATGTTGTCCAGCCGGTAATCGATGTGTATCAGCGTTTGTTCTCCAGGGTAACTGGATATGTAAGCATCAAGATTGTCACCAACGAGCTGAACCATTTGTTTTTCGTCATTCGTTAAGCGTTGCCCGTATCTCTTAAGAAAGCCTGGGCTCACCATGGCGTATAGCTCTCTAATTGCATCAGCACTGTCTCTTCTGTTGCTGATCAACACGTCATCGATAATAGAGCGGTCACCCCATAGTGGCCCATGTAGGTGGGCGAGTTGTGTCATAGCAAGGTGGGCTTGCTGGTACCCGCAACCACCTAGCTGGTCACCCTGTTCCCCCGGAGCGAGATCTTCCATCATGATGACAAAGTCGTGGCTCTCATTATCAGCGCCTGTAAAGAACACAACCGGAGTCTGGATTGAAACCCTTGACTGGAGGTGTTCGTAAAAGTGAACTTCTCTGATGTAATTGGATGTGTCGATACCGGTCTGGCGACTTACTTTGTCCGTTGACGGGAACTTACCGACAACTGTCTTTGGGATATCACCTGATCCGTTTAACTCAAATCGAACATTCTCCCCCACCTGTCCTGTTCCGATTGATTTAGCAGTGAACGCGGAGACAGTCCCGTCAACGCCTGCTTGTTGAAAAATATCTGAAAGCCACTCGGCAGTAATGTCACCAGGTTGACTAATAAGGCGCGGTTTAGACATCATTTTTCCGGAGGGCAAGGGTGTTTTACTATAGGAATCGTTGACCGGTCCTGCAAGTCGTGTAGAGTCCTTAGCTGTTCTGTAGCCTACAGTGTATGTCTATCCGTAAATTTTCCTTTACTACTGCGATTGCCATCGTTATTGCCAATATGATCGGCACTGGCGTGTTCACCAGTCTGGGGTTCCAGCTGCTAGATATACAGTCAACGTTTGTCCTGATGATGCTGTGGCTGATCGGTGGAGTGACTGCGCTCTGTGGAGCTTTGACCTATGCGGAGCTGGGTACGCGGCTACCCCGGTCTGGCGGGGAGTACAACTTTCTGACCGAGATTTACCATCCCGGGGCCGGCTTTGTGTCAGGTTGGATATCTGCCACGGTTGGCTTCGCGGCGCCTACCGCGCTGGCTGCCATGACTTTTGGAGCATACCTTGAAGCGAGTCTTCCTGGATTATCCGGTACCGTTACGGCGTCAATTCTTGTTATCGCACTGACAATGGTCCATGCCTATTCGCGCGCGGCAAGCGGTGGTATTCAGACTGTGTTCACCATTATCAAGGTGATACTTGTGCTGGTCTTTGTTGCGATGGTTGCGATGTCGGTGGAATCTCCCCAGGCAGTCCACCTACTTCCCTCTGAGGGTGACGGAACCTTGTTGTTGAGCAGTGCTTTTGCGGTGTCACTGATTTACGTTAACTACGCATTTACCGGATGGAACGCTGCAACTTACATCATCAGTGAAATTGAAGACCCGCAAAAGAACATACCCATCATTCTTTCCGTTGGAACGGTTACCGTGCTAATTCTTTACCTGATGCTTAATTACACTTTTCTCTATGCTGCACCCATTCAGGCAATGGAAGGCAAGCTGGAGATAGGTGTCATCGTCGCGCGGTATGCTTTTGGAGAAACAGGCGGCATTATCATGGGAGTCGTGCTGGCGACATTACTCATATCGACGGTCAGCGCGATGATTATCGCAGGGCCTCGGGTGCTGCAGGTCATTGGTGAAGACTTTCGTCTGTTTAGATTCCTGTCCAGAAAGAACGATAACGATATTCCTATGGTAGCAATTGTTGTTCAGTCAGTCGTAACGCTTTTTTTCATTCTGAGTTCGACCTTTGAATCGGTATTAGTCTTCTCAGGCTTCGTGATGGGGCTGAATACTTTTTTTGCGGTAGCTGGCGTCTTTGTGTTGCGGTTTAGGGACCAAGGTGCAGATGGTTACAGGACCTGGGGATATCCGGTAACGCCACTTATTTTTCTTGGCCTGATGGCTTGGACGCTGATTTACATTCTGATCAACCGGCCAGAAGAAGGGATTGCAGGCCTGATTATTGTGAGCGTCGGGGCCGTTTTGTATGTTGGCACCGAACGACTCAACTGGAAACCTGCAGCCTAGACAGTACGTTTACTTTTCGGCAATGGCGCGAAATCACCGGGCCTGTTTTCTGCATTGGCGGGCAATGCTTCCTGGATTTCTTCCAGCTTAAACATACTCGCGTTGCATATGCCTATGTAATCCAGGCCGTCAGCCGTAGTGTGGTCGCGGGCATAATTGATCATCCGCTTACAACCGTAGACTGCGAGCGAAGCTTTATTGGCGATATCTTTTGCAATTTGCATGACTTCCTGAAGCATGATTATCCTGGTCCGGATAAACATGATTAACCAGTCCCATGGATTTAGCTTCGCTCGCGCTTACGCGTCTTCCGGTGTAAGCCATTTCTCGGACATAGCTTTCAGGTATTAATTTGACGAGCCTCGGGAAAGTACCGACGTCTGCTGTCATGCCGATGTTGTTTTCGATATTTATATTGAAGCATTCTTAGGGCATTCGGGTTCCAAGTGTTGTTAATGTAAGTGCAGAATCAAGAATACCACTACACAATCGATGATGGGTCGGTAATCCCAGGGAGGTAGAAACCGATAATAAGAGTGGGCAAGACTTGCCAACCGCTCTGACCGGTTAACAAGCGCACATCGGCTAAGCGCCGCCTAAAAGAACGTAAGACGTCAAGGCAATGCACCTAACGCCAGACTTCCTGTCTTCGGGTGTAGTAGCTTTGCAAGGATTTCGAGGCTGTCCACAAGCCTTGGTCCAGGTCTGCTAAAATAAGCGTTGCCATCAAGAACATAGACCTGACCCTTTTTTGCGGCGGTCAAAGAGCCAAAATCAATACGTGCCTTGAGCGATTCAAGATCGCTGGTTGCTCTCTCCGCGTCAAATCCACAAAGAGCCACGATAAGGACATCCGGGTCTGCTTTGACCAGGGCATCGTCAGAAATCGTTTGTGAGGGCTGGTGCTTATTGCCAAAGCTGTCTATCCCGCCCGCATACTCGATGATTTCGGGCGTCCAGTGTCCAGCATTAAATAAAGGGTCGATCCATTCGAGGAATCCCACCGTTGGTTTATTCCTGGGCTCAATTTTATCGGTCATACTCCTAACTTTGTGAACTCTACTTTCCAGTGATTGTCTGTAAGTTAACGCTGCTGCTTCACAACCGGCAACGCGTCCAACGAGTGAAATTGTGTCGAAAACTTCAGTCAGCGTCATGGGCTCGAGATTGACCAGTCCCGGGCTTCCGGGTAATCGGCCAATGACTGAAAGGACCTCGTCTTCTGAGACTGCACAAACCTCGCAAAGCGCCTGGGTCACAATTAGATCGGGTGCTAGTTTCATAAGCAGAGGTTCGTTTAGGGTGTATAACGCTTTGTTGGATGCGAGATGGTCGCGAATAATCGAATCTATTTCTTGGCTTGGAGTGTTGAGATCGATAATGCTGCTCGTTACGTGTGGCAGTTGGTCGATCCCTGGTGGGTAATCACATTCATGAGTGACTCCGACGATCTTGTCACGCAGCCCGAGCTCACAGACTATCTCTGTGGCACTTGGGAGCAAGGTGACAATCCGTTGAGCTGACATATCCTATAGTCCTTTGGCGTTCATGTGATTCCACAATACCATTGCTCTCGGCAATTCAGAAAAATTCATCAGCGATTTTCCGGAGTAGGCATGGCTGGACGAAGACAGGTATCATTCGGACATTGATACCTAACACGAGGTGGCTCACCATACTTTAAAGGAACTTGAACAAGGGCAGGTAGCTATTTAGACATGAAAAAATTACTTGAACTCATATTTCCAGTGATGACTTGGGGTCCGAGGTATTCACTGGGTCGTTTCAGGTCTGACCTTGTTGCCGGGAGTGTTGTGCTTTTTATCACAGTCCCGCAGGTGATCGCGTATGCCTTTCTTGCAGGCATGCCTGCCGAGGCTGGCCTATATGCCTCGATGATGTCATTGGTTGGTTATGCGGTTTTTGGATCCTCGAGAGCCCTGGCAGTTGGTCCGACGGCGATCGTCGGCATCATGACGCTCGAAGTGGCTTCTTCTTTCGCTATCCCAGGAACTATCGACTACACAGAAACGGTTGTTCAGTTGTGTGTCGTTACCGGCATCGTCTTGATTGTGCTTCGAGTTGTTAATTTCGGATCTGTAATCTCGTTTCTAAGCCATGCGGTTGTTACTGGTTTTATTACGGCGGCTGCCATCCTTATTATAAGTAGCCAGTTTCCGTTAATGATCGGTTTAGCCTCATCACCAGATACGAGCATTGTGGGTGTTTATAGTTACCTGGCCGAAGAGGCGGGCCAATTCAATCAGGAAGTTCTCAGTGTTTCCCTAATAGCAGTAGCTGTCCTAATCTTTTGCAGAAGCTATCTCGGTTTGCTTTTGAAGAGAGCGGGGCTTGCTGATGCCGTGATTGACAGCCTTGTAAAAAGCGGGCCGATGTACGCAGTGGTTATTGGAGTGGTGTCGGTGCGACTTTTTTCATTAGATACGGTATTTGGAGTGCCGGTTGTAGGGCATATTCCGACAGTGCTGCCCGAGATAAATATTGTGCTGATGAGCCTAGAACGTTTCCAGGTTCTGTTTCCATCGGCACTTCTGCTTTCTATGGTCATTTTTATGGAAAGCGCCAGCATCGGAACAGCGATCGCGAGTAAAGCTAGGGAAAAAATCAATCCTAATCAAGAGTTAGTGGGGCTAGGAGTGGCGAATCTGGGTTCATCTTTGGTAGGCGGGTTTCCCGTTGCAGGCAGTTTTTCACGTTCAATTATAAACTTCTCTTCTGGGTCTGTTTCACCTGTCGCGTCTCTCGTCACTGCGTTTCTGGTGATGATCACTATTCTTTTATTTGGCACGTTGTTTTTTCACTTACCCAAAGGGGTGCTGTCGGCCATTATTGTCATTTCGGCTTGGCAACTCATTGATTTTCAGGCGGTTCGAAAAATTTTCGGTTTTAATACGACTGATGCAGTGACCTTTACCTTTACTTTTCTTGCGGTACTAAGCTTGGGCGTGGAGTCTGGCGTGTTGATGGGTATTGCGATTTCGTTCGTGCTGTTGATTCGTAGCAGCAGTAAGCCGCACATTGCAGTTGTTGGAAGGGTCGGTGATTCAGAGCACTTTAGAAATATTGAACGCTATGATGCGAGAACCTCTCCCAACTTGCTTGCGCTCAGGGTTGATGAAAGCCTTTACTTTGTTAACACTCGGTTTATTGAAACGTTTATTCTTAACGACGTTGCAGACCGGCGTGAGCTTGAGCATGTCTTGTTAATTTGTACAGCGACTAATTTTATTGATACCAGTGGGCTTGTAATGCTAGAAGAATTGTCCGAAAACTTAGCCGAAGTTGGAGTCACTCTGCATATGGCGGAGGTCAAGGGGCCCGTTATGGATAAGCTTAAGGGAACAGGTTTTTATAGGAATATGAGTGGCCGGATTTTTTTCACGGCCGATATTGCGATGAAGGAACTCACAGGTGTTTAGCAAGCAGGGCGGGTATTGAATATGCATACTGAAATGATTGATTGCCGGGTCCGCGACACTCAGATCGAAGGCTATGTCGTGTGGGAGGGCAATATTTCGGTGCAAAGGCCGGCTCTGCTGGTAGCGCATGATTGGACAGTAAGTAATGAGCGTTTATGGGATACTCTCTGCGGGTGAAGTCTCTAATGAAAAAAATTAATGTTCAGAGTCCTTTGCCTTCATGGGCGGGATGACCTAACGGTGCGACCTGAGCAGGTACTGTATTTTTAAAATGAAATGAGTGCAGCAGATGCCGCCTGAGAGGTACACGGCTATGTTGGAACCATGAACGCCTTTATCAATTCGGCGTCAAATAGTCTGGGCTTTGGTGCACTTCATAATCATGTTGCGAATCTGCGCGCAACTCAATCCATCAGAAACTTCTTTGAAGAAGTATCCGACTAATTATTATGTGTAGCATTTTTGATGCTGGGAGTCTGTATGAGTAGAGTAAGATTAAAAGAAGACCACGAATTACCCTCCAAGGTTCAGGCGCTGGTGCAAGACCTAGATGGCAAAGGCGTCGACACTTCTAACCTGCGGGGTTTTGCCCATTGTCAGGAAATGTTTGATAGTTACTTTCAGTTCTATGGGCCTGCACGAAAGGGTAGAGCTGTAGAGGAAGAGCTGATTGAACTGGTTCGATTAAAAATCGCGCGCCACAACGATTGCTTTACGTGACTTAATGCACGGCTTCTGCCGGGTGCAGAACATGACCTAAGTGAAGGGAAAATTTCTCAGCTGGACGAAAAAACCAATACGTTTACAGAGCGAGAACGGAGTGCTCTCGAATACGCAGATAAATTAGCGCTGGATCACCATAACATCGATGATGCTTTCTTTGACCAGCTCCACAAACATTTTAGTGATGAGCAGATCATCGAACTCGGCATGATGATTGGACAGTTTATCGGTTTTGGTCGACTGCTTGCGGTTCTTGACCTTGAGCCTAAGTTCTGTTCGGTTGACGGGGATGAATCTGAAAACCTCTAGTGCTAATCATTCTATTGCAGGGTGGGAAGCACGAAAGCGGTCGTTGCTCCAATTATCCACATTAAGCCTGAAAACCAGATAAATCGTCGATTCCAGCGGTCTGTCCGTTCGCAGGCTGCTGCCAGTTCGGGGTCGGTGGGACAGCTACGATCGGGCCGATAAACAAACCAGGCAGAGAGCGCAATAAGGCCACCTGAAATCGAAAAAACCAGGCCCTTGTGCATGCTCAAGGTGATAAGCCACGGGATATTCGATGCCATTGACGCAACAACTGCACCCATACCCAGGCTGACTAAGGTGATGGGTATTGCGCAACAAATCAGGGTGCCGGATGTCGTGAACAGCAGAACCCAGCTCCAAGTCCGTGGTTTCTTTAAGACGGCCCGAGGTGTATCCATGTTTAACTCTATATTCCCAGTAATTAGTAGACGAAACCAACGCCAACGCTGAATTGTCCGCCTGACCAGTCGCTGTTATGTTCATACACCAACGCTTTGTACTCCGCTCTCAGCATCATATTCTTTTTGAAGTAGACGAAGACAGGGCCTGTCTGAATACGGTCACCTTTATCAGAGGTTAATGCGGAAATATCCCATAGCGCGAACATGCCACTTCCCTTCCCCGGGAATGCGAGACCCACATTGATGTCGAGTCCGACGCGATCCTCCCAGCGATAAAGATCGTAAAGCTGGTAAACCTTCGGTGATTCGGAACTGTAGGAAAGGCTAAGTCCGGGGTCCCAATCGGCATCATTACCGGATGGTAATTGCAGAGAAGGCGTGATGCTCCAGTTGGAGGTTTTTGCTCCGTCGTTTCTATATTTCTTTAGGGGTAAACCGAGTATCAGTCCTCCAAAGTCACCGTTGCTGTGCGGTAGTTTGAAAGTGACACGTACTGACTTATCAAAGGTGTACACGCCTTCCAGCCAAGTGGTCGATTCTGAGTTAAAGTATTCGATGCGGGACTGTACCCCATAGCCATCGGACCATCTGGGTGCCATATCCATAACTGGTTGGTGCGCCACTGCGAGATCGGCGCTAATGAGCAACAGGAAGAGTGCTAGGTGCCTCACGGTTGAGCAACTCTCTCTCCGTTAGGCATCAGTTTCCAAATGGCGACCGGATTGTAACCTCCTGATTCAATAGCGGAAAATAGAGAACTTTTTTCCATTGAGGCATCTTTTTTGACGGCGATAGTGACGATTTGGTTTTCGATATCAACGATTACGCCGTTGTCGTATTTCTCTCGGTCGATGAAGGATAGACCTCCAACTTTTTTTGCAACGCCGATCGAGCAGAATTCGCAAACCATGCCATTCACATTGATAACGTAATCTTGTGCTACAGCGCGTGTTGAAGTAAGAGCAACGACTAGAGCGAAAATAGTGATTCTCATGTTTTTTTCATCGTCCTAGAGGCTGATTAAACGTTTTTTGATTGTTATGCTTGTGATGGGTAGTTTAAAGCTTCTAGTAACTTCAGCCTCAAGGTATTTTCGTCAGAGTGTTGCTAGCATCTGTGGAAATACAGTTACAACGCACTGTTTTCTAACAGCTTTGGTATAGTTTACCTTCAACGGTTTGGCTGAATTCTCGAATTTTATGGGGGATTTTCCTGCTTCTAACATCCGGGCCGGATAGAACTCGTCCATATGCCTGAGGTTCCAGGGAAGGTCTCCCTGGCTGAATTGCAGTTGCCTTGGAACTTCTTCAGCTGTTGTGGCTTTAGAAACGAGGAGGGTAAAAGGAATGGCATCAATCGATGCAGAACTTGTTTGAAGATAGGCATGGGTTTAAGGGCCTTAATTAGAGGTTTTCTAAAAAGTGTCTTTGAGGCGCCGGGTTTCGGCAAACACATCAACAAGATCCGCGCCCTGTAAGTTTAGGTTGGTTTGAAGGTCTTTACTCATTGGTCGTAGAAATGGGTTGGTTGCTTTCTCAAGGCCAATTGAAGAGGGCACGGTAGGCAGTCCCTTGGCGCGAAGGTTATTTATTTCTCTTGAGCGCTCTTGCAGGAGGTTGTTTTGAGGTTCCACTGAAAGCGCAAACGCTGCATTTGCTTGGGTGTATTCATGAGCGCAGTAAACGCTCGTCGCCTCCGGTAATGCGGCCAGCTTCTGCAGGCTGGTCCACATTTGTGCCGGTGAACCCTCGAACAAGCGGCCACACCCGAGAGCGAATAAAGCATCCCCACAAAACAGTTTTTCAGCGCTAGGAAAGTAATAGGCTATGTGACCGATGGTATGACCGGAAACGTCAAAGATCTGCGCCTCGTGGCCACCGAATTGATAGGTGTCCCTATCGCCTACCCGCACGTCAATGCCTGGAATACGAGCTGCATCGTCTTTTGAGCCGACGATTAAACAGTTCCACTGTTCCTTTAATTCCAGATTGCCGCCGGCATGATCGAAATGGTGATGGGTATTTAAAATGTGAGTCAGTTTCCATTTTTTTTCTGTCAGCGCAGCATTAACGGCCGCTACCTCGGGTGTATCGATAGACGCGGTAACACCGTTTTTTGGGTCGTGGATTAAGTAGCCGTAGTTATCGGATAAACAGGGGAATTGATGGACTTCGAGAGTAGGCATGATCTTTACCGTTAGTTAGCGTTTACGTAGATGATGTGGGTTCTGTTGCCGATAACTTCTTGCGCGTTTTCATAAATCGCAATGAGGACGACGTTGCAATTGATGATATCGGATATACGTTATTTGTCAGCTATTATTGGTTGGCTCTAGCTGTAGGTCGTCTTTTTTTTGTTAAATGGGCAACTCAGGTTGAGTCGTTTGATCAGCCTTTGATCTCCTGACCTCGGAGAGGACCGGTCTGTTTTGAGATGAACCACCTCATTTTTCATGAGCAGGAGGTTGTTAGTGCTGAGTTTGGCTCAGATAACACGCTTGTTGTTGAGCAACGATACCCTGACGGTGCTACCGTTCTTTGAGCTTTCGCACAGATCACAGGGTCTGACCGATGATGATGGTTAGCAATAAATTTGAGGCGCAATTGTGACGACCAAGCCCTAGTTGATGTTATGCCGCATCAGTGGATTCATGGTGGCCATGAAATAAAAGCCGTTTAACAGCGGTTACTCTGCAGTAAATTCTACGCTGTAATCGAGCATTGTTTCTTCCACGAAAGTGAAGAATCCACGAACACTTTGCCCGGAGAGAATCTGGGGTAGCCAGAGTCGATCGTCGTCCCACATTTCGTCAAACGGTAATTCGTCGAGCTTAAACCAAAGGGGAATGGCCTCGTCAGTTTCCGTGGGGGTGCCCTCATAATCGGTCGCAATAAATACGTGCCCGTGAATTCGTGGCATGTCCTCTGCGTGAAAAAATAGTTCTCCCGCGGCTCGGACATTTAGTGGGTTAACCACAAGTTCTTCATTTGTCTCTCGAATCGCGCACTCTTCGGGAGTCTCGCCCTCTTCGAGTCGGCCACCGGGCCCGTTGATCTTGCCTGCGCCTAATCCTCGTTTCTTTCTGATAAGGAGTACTGAGTCACCCTGAATTATAAACATAAGAGTGGCGACTTCTTCTGGCTGCCAGATGCCCCAATCAATGTCGCTGACTAGCATTGAAATATCACTCATTAAGAAACACACCCCTATTAGTTGCCCGCGGTCTTAGCTGGAAGATTCTTTTTTCCCTGACGAGAGCAGGGACCTTTGAATTAAGGGGAAGGCCAAGGTCGTTTAGATCTGTGCACATCTTGAAAACGCTAATTGGAATCGATGCAGACTAGCGACTTTAGCCTAGTCCCGCAATGTTTTGATGGTCTTCAAACCTTTAGGTTTTCCAGATTCTGGCAGCTTGCGCAGTAGTGACTTTCGTCTTTTACGTATCGGATAAGTTGTATCAATTTTCCTGTAACCCGCATTTGCGGATAGAGCTACTAATAGCGAACCAAACGGGCTTGGGGTCCTGGCCCGATGCCGGTTTCCTCAGTGATGCGAGCCCGTAGCGATTTAATATAGTTGGTTCCCTAGGGAGTTTTCGCAAATCAGGAAATGCTGGCGATGATGTTGCCATTACTAACAGTTAATTCGGGAGCTGCTGGCAGCGTGCAATCTGCGTGTTCGGGGAATACACATTGGCCTGAGTTAATAGCAAACTGGTACCCATGCCACGGACAG
>MEHZ011563388.1_pt1 | contig 25086 bp, 24 predicted proteins | sample 897221 | NCBI WGS metagenome assembly MEHZ01 (sample SAMN05514161, study PRJNA337945) | marine metagenome | isolation source: marine surface water | place: Arctic Ocean | collected 2007-12-13
GGGGCGGAAAACTGTGGTGATGTGCCAGAATTCAGGCCTCGGCAACACGGTCAACCCACTGACATCGCTGAACCATCCGTTCAAGATCCCGACCATGATGATCGTCACATGGCGCGGCCAGCCCGGTATTACGGACGAGCCGCAGCACGAATTGATGGGCCCGATCACCCCGGATTTGCTGGATACCATGCGTATTCCGCATGCCGTATTCCCCCAAACGGAAACCGAGATAGCCGGCGCCCTTAGCCATGCGAAGAAAATCATGGACGAAACAGACCTGCCCTTTGCCTTTGTGATGTCCAAGGGCTCGGTCGCACCGGAAAAACTGGACGAATCTCCCCGCGGACTCCCGCCGCGCGGCACCCTGACCGATTATTCGGAAGACGGAGACCGCCCGACGCGCTACCAGGCACTCGAATGCCACCTTGCCCATGTGCCCGATAGCGCCGGGGTTATTGCGTCCACCGGCAAATCAGGGCGTGAGCTGTTCACCCTCGATGACCGCGACCAGCATCTCTATCAGGTCGGCTCGATGGGCTGCGCCAGCGGCATGGCCCTCGGGCTTGCACTCAATTCCAGCCGCAAGGTGTTCGCGCTCGATGGCGACGGCGCCATACTGATGAAAATGGGCGCGCTGGCCACCGTCGGTGCGTATCAGCCAAAAAACTTGATCCACGTCGTCCTCGATAACGGCGTCCACGATTCCACTGGGGGCCAGTCGACGGTCTCCGCCTCGGTCGAATTTGCCGAAATCGCAGTGTCGTCGGGCTATGCGACGGCGGCCAAATGCGATTCCGTGTCCGGGCTTGGGAAAGCCTACACGGCCGCCCTGGCATCGGACGGCCCGCATTTGATCCACATGCGCATCCAGGCGGGCTCGCTCAAAGAGCTCGGCCGCCCAACGGTGAAGCCGCCAGAAGTCGCCCGGCGGTTTAAAGCGTTTATGGCGGGCTAGACGCGACAATTTAGAACATCATTCCCGCGTAGCCGGGAATCTTCCGATCAAAGATTTCCGCCTACGCGGGAATGACAACACTGATTTACCGATGGCCGTTGACTCCCTCGCCCGACAGAGCAAAAAATCCGTTCAAACAGGGAGAATGAACCATGGCCGAAATCACGCTTTATAATTTCCCGCAATCGACCTGCAGCCAAAAGGTGCGGCTCGCAATGTGGGAAAAGGGCATTCCGTATACCGACCACATCGTGATGCACAAGGAGCGCGAACATCTCAGCGGCTGGTACCTGAAACTTAATCCCAACGGCGTGGTGCCGACAATCACCGACGGCGATGATGTCGTAAACGATTCCTCGGTCATCCTGGAATACATCGAAGACGTTTACACCGATCACCCGATGTCGCCGAGCGACCCGGTCCAGAAGGCGCATATGCGGAAATGGATGCGCTATCTCGAAGAAGTGCCGACCCCGGCGATCCGCGTGCCGTCTTTCAATCAGCATCTGGCGAAACGCTATGAGACCATGGAAGACGACGCCTATAACGCGATGGCCGACAAGCATCCGATCCGGAAGCATTTCTACAAGCGCATGAACAAGACCGGCTTCAGCGCCCAGGAGACCGCGGAATCGCTCGACCAGCTTGATTCCGCCGCCCAGCGCTTTGCCGAAGGGCTCGACGCCCACGGCAAGGACTGGATCATGGGCGACATGCTGACCATCGCTGACGCCGCCTACCTGCCGACCGTCGACCGCATGATCGATCTCGGCCTCGGTGACATGATCTTCGAGCGCCCGGCGCTTAAAGCCTGGTATGAGCGCTACGCCGCCCGCCCCGCTTTCGACAAGACGTTCTATAAAGGCACCCGGCTGTCGGAGATTTTCGGCAAGGACGCGGCTTAGGCGCGTCACCCAGCAGGTGCACTCGCAGACCGCACCAATCCGAGTCGTGATGCGCCCCTGACGAGAAACACAGGGGCCAATCCATGATACAGAAAATCGGGATGATCGCCGTCGGGCGCATGGGCTAACCATGGCGCGCAATCTTACCGCCAAGGGATATCCGGTCACCCGATATCGCCGCAACGCCATAGACGACTTCATCGCCGCCGGAGGCATCGCCGCCACAACCTCGGCCGAGGTTGTGGCCGCCGCTGACATCGTCTTTAGCAGCCTGCCCGAAAATGCCGCCGTGAGCGAGGCGCTCAACCGCACAGACGGTATTCTGGCCGCGCTCAAACCGGATCAGGTCGTCGTCGAGACTACCTCGTTGTCGCCCGCCGACAAGCGCATCCATGCTGCGCTTATCGCTGACGCGGGTGCTGCTGCCCTGTCAGCGGCACGCCGGGCCTGCTCGAAACATGCCGCGCTGCGTTCTTAGTGTCGGGGCGCCGCGCGATATCCGACAGCATCAACGATGTATTGGAAACGATCTGTCCGCGCAGCACGTGGGTCGGCGACGTCGGTGCGGGGGCCGCAAGCAAATCTGTCGCCACAGCGCTGGTTGCGATCCACAATCTTGCCGCCGCCGAAGGCTTGGCCATCGCGGCACGCGAAGGTGGCGACATCAAAGCCGTGCACGCAGCCATCGCGGGCAGCCCCGCCGGGTCAGCCATGTTCGAGATGCGGGGCGCGCTGATGGCGAAACGGGAATATGTTTCGGGCGGTGGATCGCTGGACCGATACCTGAGGGGGCTTGTCCCGGGTGCTCGGCGATGTCAGCGTGGGTAGTTGCCCGCCCCTGCTCGATGTCACGCAGGCGTGGCACCAGGCCACCGTCGATGCAGGTCATACCGGCCAGGATCAGGCGTCTATTTTCGAGTATTTTCTGGGGGCGGAGTAGCGTGTCCTAGTCCTCTCAATACATCCAAAAACTTATTCCTCCGGTCTTGTTCCGGGCGTCCACTTATCCATCTCGCGTAATTCTGCCATGAACCCTTGGTACAAGCTCGAGGGAATAGTGGCTTGTGCATTTGGAACTCACCAACAAAGTTCCTAAACGTGTTCACTTGTTCAAAATATGAGCGGCAATATCTTTCAGTTCGCGGCGCAGAACCTTGTTCGCGGCATTGCGCGGCAGGGCGTCGAGAAACACGTAGTCCCGCGGGCGCTTGTAATTGGCGAGCGCTGAGCTCTGACACCATTCATCCAGCGCAGAAGCATCGGCGCCGACCCCATCGATCTCGCCCGTGACAACACAGGCGACAACGCGTTCGGTCCACTGATCGTCGGGCATACCAATTATTGCGGCATCCCGCACGGCATCGTGCTGCATCAGCACGGTTTCGATCTCTTCCGGATGGATGTTCTCGCCACCGGATACGATCATGTCGTCCACCCGCCCGCACAAGTCGAGATCGCCGTCCTCTCGTCGGGCGACGATATCGCCGGTCCGGTACCAGCCATCGACCAGTTTTTCAGCCGAGGCATCCGGCCGGTTGAGATAGCCGAGGAAGGTCGCATCCGCCGTAGAATCGATCAGCAATTCGCCCTCCTCGCCGACCGCGCAGATATCATCCACCGTCCCGCCGATCCGCCCGACGCGTACATTCGAATAGAATCCGGGCCGATACCGTGTCGACCAGCCGACCGGATCAGGCAGATACAGCGCATTCATGGTCTCGGTCGTGCCATAGATATTTGTCATGCAGGCACCGACATACGCCTCAGCGGCCCTCTCAAGCAACGCGCCCGGCATGACCGCCCCGGCATAGGCCAGCGTTTCGACCGACGCGACATCGGCAGGGTCGAATCCCGGCACGGCCAGCAGCGCATGGAAATGGGCCGGCGCGCCGAACAGGAACGTGATCCCGTGATCGCGGATTGCTGCATGCGCCGCCGCCGGATCGAACGCGGAATGAACGTAATAAGTGCCGTTCATCGACAGGGTGGCGACAAAACAGGCGTAGAAACCAACTGCATGAAACAGCGGCATCAGGCCGAGCCCGCGGTTATGGGTACCGTGGCGCAGCCCACACTGCAGCGGCACGAACAGGACCCGCCCGTCGGTGGCGCCGTGCGAAATCATCACCCCTTTGGGCAGGCCAGTTGTGCCCGATGTGTACATTACGAAGGCCAGTTCATCTGCTGCCGGGGTCGTCCACGGTGCGAGCGTTGCCGCATCCGCCCGGCAGGTGGCGAGGTCCTGCGTATCGTTCACCGTGCCACCAAAAGTAAAAACCGGCGGCCCTGATGGCCCCGATGATAACGCCATGCGCGCCGCAGTGACGATTTGTTCGTCTACCGGACAGACAAGACCGGTTATTTCTCCGTCGGCGATAAGTGCCGCGGCTTCATCCGGTTTCAGGCGAGGATTTATCATACAGACAACCGCGCCGAGCCGGTGGAGCGCCAGGATCGCAACCGCATGTTCGAGAACATTGGGCAGCATCGTTGCGACGCGATCACCACGGGCTACACCGGATGCGACGAAACCGGCCGCCATAGCTTCGGCCTCGACGATCAGCCCGGCAAAAGACAGCTCTCGGTCGCTGCGATCATCGACAATCGCCGGATGATCCGGCGTCCGCGCGGCGGCCAGCCGTACGTGGTCCCAGACAGTTTGCATGTTTTTGGCCTTCCCTCAGTTTTCTATCGTTTTGCCGCAGTATAGAGGCGCGTTTTCCGATCTGCCACGGGTCTGGCGCAGCGAAATACGTGGTCAAGACTCCCTAAATCCTTGGCGGCTACTATTCTGCCGACTGAACAGCAAACGTCGCGCAGAATGCTCCGACGCGAACGAATAACAGGCATAGTGATGTAAACAATCCCGCTTCCGCCGCCGGCGCCGCTTCAGAGCTTGTCTCGAACGACCCGTACGACCAGGCCTTCGCCGCGATGGACGATATCGAGACCGGCACGACGGGTCTCGAGGAAGACATCAAGGCCGTCGCCAATGTCGCTGACCAGGTGCAGCCGATCGCCAAGCAGACCAACCTGCTGGCACTCAATGCTACGATCAAGGCCGCCCGCGCAGGCGATGCCGGCAAGGGCTTCGCCGTCGTCGCCTGCGAAGTGAAACAGCTATCGGACGAGACCCGAAAAGCGACAGACAAGATCGGCGCAACATTGAAATCACTGCACAAAAAGCTCGCACAGTTCGTTGCGCAAACGGAAACGGTGCGGAAATCCATCGACCGTGCGCGCAGTCAGGCGGAAGTGGTGGTCGATAATACCCCCGTCGCCGAAGCGATTTCCGTGCCCGCTCCTGAACCTTCACCCGAGTCCGCCCCCAGGCCTGCCACGGCTCCTACGCCGGTACCTGTGTCAAAAATTACGCCGGCGGCACTAGCGCCATCGCTGACGGCCAAAGATAGCGCACCGGTCAGCAGTGAGGGGCCGATCAGCAAGGCAGATATCGACCTCGTGCAACATAGCTTCCTGCGCATTGAGCCGATTTACATGGTTGTCGGGCGCACATTTTACGAGCGTCTGTTCGAGACAAATCCCGAAATCCGGAAACTGTTTACCGATGACATGGAATCCCAGGGCGAGCGATTTATGGATATGATCAGGGCGGCTGTTGCCGGGCTCGACGACCTTAAGGCACTTCTGCCCGTCATCCGGCAACTTGGTGCGCGACATCGCAAATACGGCGTTGAAACCAGCCATTACGGCGCGTTTACCGAAGCCTTGATCTGGACGCTCGAACAGGGCCTTACCGACGCGTTTACGCCGGAGATTCGCACCGCATGGACTAATGTATACGGCGTCCTCGCCGAAACCATGATCACAGCACCCGACGCCTGAAACCCAACTTAAACCCAGGCGTCAGCCGACCCGGTGAAAGTCGGGCGGGAAAGTGTGTATCCGCTCATAGCCGTCTTCAGTAATCAGCAGGCATTCGCCGGTCTGCACGCCCGCCTTGCCGTCTTCCGTGGTCACGTTTGGCTGCACCACGACAAGCATCCCTACTTCCAGCGCCATATCCGGTATCTGTCCGGCAGGGCGGCTCGCCGACCCACCCACGGGTAGCAGATAACCCCCGCCATAGCCATGCAAGAGATCGTCGCAGGTCGTGAAACCTGCATCCTCGATCACGCCCGACGCGGCTACGATATCGGCCACCGGAGCCCTGGCTTTCAAGACCGCGCAAATACTCTCAAAGGCAGCCGTCGCGGTATCGTGTAGGTAGCGGTAGAGCGGCGTCAGATCGGCAGCTACGGTGAAGCTGCGCAGGATTTGCCCGGGATACCCCCGGAACGCGCCCGAAATCTCACAGAACACGATATCACCGGCCGCAATTTCACGCGCGGACGGAATCTGGCGCGGCACACGGCAATCGGGGTCCTCCATCGGGATTTAAGCCGAAGAAATGAATGCCGGTCTCCCCGCCCGCCGGGACCCAGGCGCGTTCGCAAAGATCGCAGAGGTGGCGCTCGGTCAGGCCCGTAATTAGGTTTTCGGCAACCGCGGACATGGCGCGATCCGAATACCACGCGCCGAGGCGCATCCAGTCGATCTCCGCAGCCGGTTTGACCAGCCGTATCCGGGTAAAGGCGTGGTTCAGATCGACCACATCGGCCACGGCCGTCCGCAACTTTTCCGCCGCGCCGAGCCCCAGGAGGCCGATTATACCAATACGGTCATTGGCGGTGGCGCCACGAGACTGAAAATCGGAGATGACGGTCGCAATCGTGTCTTCGCCGCCCCGTTCCACTGCGCACCGTAAACCATTAGGTGGCGGATACCTGCTTCGGCCATCAGGCCGTCAATGGCGGTGTAACGGCGCGTCATCTCGGCATCTGAAAACAGCGGCCAGTCCGCTGCCGTCAGCGCGGCAAGATGGCTGGACAGGTTTTCGGGCGGGGCGACCGGCATCATCCGCGTTTCATCCCCATCGCGGCGGTCACCTCGGCCACGGCGGCAATCGCGGCGCGAATATCATCCGGGAAGACCTGGCCGATACAGCCAATGCGGAACGAGTCCGCCCTGGTCAGTTTGCCGGGATAGATAGTGAAACCGCGCTGCTGTAGCCCGTCATAGAATTTGGTGAAATCGAACGCGTCGTCTTCAGGCGTATGAAACGTCACGATGATCGGCGCCTGCAGATTGTGCGACAGATAGGTCCGGAACCCCATCGCGGCCATACCGTCGACTAGGATCGAGCAGTTTTCGCTATAACGCGTGTTTCGGGCAGCCACCCCGCCCTCATCCTCCAGCTGCTCCAGCGCCGCATCCAGCGCAGCGACCACATGGGTCGGCGGGGTGAACCGCCATTCACCGGATTTCTCGAACCCCGCCGCCTGTGCCTGCAGATCAAGCACCATCGACGACGCATTGCCTGCGGACGCCGCCAGAATTTCATTGCGCGCCACGACAAAGGCGACACCCGGCACACCTTCGAGGCATTTGTTCGACGACGAGATCAGCACATCCACCGGGGTCGCGTTCACGTCGATGGGGATGGCGCCGAACGAACTCATGGCATCCACGATCAGCGAGCGGCCCCATGCGGCAACAATTTCCGCAATCTCCGCCAGTGGGTTGAGAATGCCCGACGTGGTCTCACAATGGACCATGACAACATGGGTAATGCCCATGCCCGCGGCCAGGCGCCGGTCTATTTCTGCCGGGTCTGGCGGCGTGTCCTCTCCGGTCTCGTAAATAGCTACCTTGCGGCCGAGGGTCTCGCAAATTGTCGCTATCCGGTGGCAATAGGCGCCATTGGCCAGCACCAGCACGTGACCGTCCGGCGGCACGAATGTCGCCATCGCGGCTTCGAGCCCGTAGGTGCCACTGCCCTGTAGCAGCACGCAGCTATGGGTGCTGGTGCCGCCGGCAAGGGCGGTTATGCGATCACGCACACGCTGTGTCAGCGCGATAAACGCCGGGTCGCGGGAGCCCCAATCGCGCAGCATCGCTTTGCGCGTGGTATCCGATGTGGTGAGTGGACCGGGCGTGAGAAGTAGTTGTTTACAATCATTCATGCGATCCTCTTTAAAACAAATCGGGCTTTTTGTCCGCCGTATTGTCTGCGGTCCTGAGGCGGCCTGCCGGTAATGGCCGCACCGGGTGTTGACGCCGTTCGCCTCCACTTGAACAATCGGGTATCCGCCGATAGCTGGGCCCAGCCCGAGCGCTAAAAAGGAATTTCCATGTCCACCGTGTCCACCAAGCCGTTCTTTCATGCCGATCAGGTCGGCAGTCTGCTGCGCCCGCAGAACCTTCTCGATGCGCGGCTGGACTGAAAATCCGGTAAAATGAAACGCGCAGATCTGCGCACGGTCGAGGATGAGGCCATCGCCGGCTGTGTCAAAATGCAGGAAGACGTGGGGCTGGACGTGGTCACCGACGGGGAATTCCGGCGTGAGAACTGTTGGATCAATTTTATTTCTGCCATCAACGGCATCGAGATCAGCGCCCCCGATACCGATAATGTGTTTCAGCAGAACCCCGAACATGGCGGCAATTACGTGCCGAAGAATGTGCTGACGACCGGCAAGATCGGCGGCGGTTCCGGTCACGAACATTACCGGCTGATGGCAATCGGCGACGAGGTCGAGCTGGAGATAGAGAAGATCGGCGTGCTGCGGAACAAGGTGATAGCGGGCGGTTAGGGGCCGTCGATTTTTTCCTGAGTGTCACCCTGGACCTGTTCCGGGGTCCAGAACGGCAGCCCGATCATCAGCCGGGAAGACTGGGTCCTGGAACAGGTCCGCGATGACAACCGAGTTATGCCAGCAAAGATCTCCCGCCCTAAGTCAGATCTTCGCGTATCCGCACCAGCTCTTCCATCTGGCCGGCATCGTCACTGCCGGTGAAACGCACGCTGACATGCGAGGCACCGCCCGCAACAAATTCACCGAGCCAGTCGACTGCGCCGGCCCGGGTACCTGCGAAGCAATATTGCTGTGTGCGGATTTCCGCTGCCGGGCGCAAATAATAGCCTTCGAGATACGCGTCGAGCTCGGCATCGGCGCTCGCCTGGTCGTCGTGGACCGCCAGCGTGACATAGGCCGCCCCGGTGATCGTCAACGGATCACGCCCCGCTTCCTTCGCAAACCGCTTCACGCCGTTCCAGCCCTCGGTCCAGTCCTTGCCGGTGCCCGCACCGGACGGAAACCAGCCATCGAAATAGCGGCCCGAACGCTTCAGCGCGGCCTCTACCCCGCCGCCGGACCAGATTTTCGGCCCACCCGGCGTATAAGGTTTTGGCGCCAGCTCACCCTGTTTGACAGTCCAAAGCCCATCCCAGTCGACCGGCTCTCCCGACCACAGCGCCCGACATAGCCGCATCTGTTCAAGCATCCGCCCAATGCGCTTTTCGAACGGCACACCGGCGGCTTCGAATTCAGCCCGGATGGCCGGCACGTCGCGCGCGGTGCCGATACCGAGGATCACGCGGCCTTCGCTGATCTGGTCGAGCGTAGCCACTTGATGCGCCAGCAACATCGGGTTGCGCAGCATCGGCAACAGCACCGCGGTGCCTATTTTCACCTTTTTGGTGCGTGCGGCGATGGCGGCGATCAGCGTCAACGGGTCGTGACGCGGCTTGGCGAGCAGTGAATCGCCAATCCAGACACTATCAATGCCAAGCTGATCGGCAAGGTCGCCGAGCGCGATGATATCGCCGGTTTCGTGCTTGCCGACCATGATGCGTTCACGGGTCGGCAGAAGGTATCCAAGTTCAAGAGGCATTTCTTATCCTTAAAGTCGCTATGTGAAGCAGACTATCTCGTCATCACGATGAAACGTGCATCGCCGTCGGCGACAATCTGCGCCGGCAGGTTTTCCTCCCATTCGAGATAGGCGCGGGCCGCATCGTCGCTGCCCATGTGGCGGCGCGACACCCAGAACAGGTAGTCGATACAGTTGGCGTCCGGCGGTATGTCGGGCGATACCTCAAAAGACAGGCCCGCCACCTTCCAGGTCTCGCGTCCGCCCTGTAGCACCGCAACCGGCGTGTCGGTGACCTCGGCAAGGTCGATGGCCGCAAGGCGTGCTCGGGTTTCATGTTTGGAATAGAACACCACCTGCACACCTGCCGGCACATGTAGCCGGTCAACACGCGCGCGTGGGCACCAGACAGCCCCGGGCAGATGTTCATCGCGATAATCCATGGATTGATCGACATCGACGACCAGCACTGACCCTGCATCGATAGCCTTCGACAGCTCCGCCGGGGTGACGGCCGGAAGATCGGCAATGCCCGCGACCACGCCCGACGGCATTCCCTTTTCGATCGCTTCGGTATCGCTCAGGCCGCCGTCCAGAATATGCACATCCCAGCCCATCTGTTTGAGCCAGTGACCGGTGATAGCAGCTCGGGCACAGGGCGCACTATCGGCAAGCACGACACTCGCCCCCCAGACACCGCACCATTGATCTGTCGCCTGCACAAGCTGGCCGCCCGGCGCATGAACCGATCCGGGCAGATGGCCTGCCGTGAATTCATCTACCGCGCGGACGTCGAGCACGAATAGCGTGCGGTCGTCATCTCCCTGCCAGGCCGAAAGTGTGCCGCGGTCGACAGTGGGCAGGCCGAAGGTCTTCATCACGTCCGCCGCATACTCGGCCGCCTTTACCGCGCCATCATCCGACATATCATCCGGGTAGCAATGCGTTGAGCCGTTTTCGAGCTCAAACCCGGCCAGCGTCCAGCCCATGGTGCCGGCCTTGAGCGCCACGACCTTGTTCGGTAGGCCTGCATTGATCAGCGCCTGCGCGCCGATGATTGAGCGCGTGCGCCCGGCGCAGTTCACGACCACCGTGGTCTCTGGGTCGGGCGCCAGATCGTGGATCCGGTAGATCATCTCTGCATTTGGCACGCTGATCCCGCCCGGGATCGACATGCGGTTGTGCTCCTCGGGCGTCCGTCCATCAAGGATCACCATGTTTTCGCCACGGACGATCATCGCGTTCAGTTCCTCCGCCGGGATGCGCGGGGTATCGGCATCGTGCTCGACCACCTCGCCGAACGCCTTCGACGGCACGTTGACGCCCTGAAAAACCTCAAATCCCGCCGCCGCCCAGGCAGCGTTGCCTCCCTTAAGAATCGAAATGCCGGTATAGCCAAGGCCCGCCAGCCGCCGCGCCGCCTTTTGAGCCGTACCGTCACCGGCATCGATCAGCACCATCCGCACGGATTTGCGCGGCACCAGCGACATTACCCTGGTTTCCAGGATGCTATAGGGGCACGGAATGGCATGTAGCATGTGGTCTGCGCCGAACTGGCCGGATTCACGGACGTCGAGCAGGGCCAGTTCGGCGCCGGACTCGCCGACATCCCGGATCATGGCTTTGAGCGCAGGCGCGTCGATAAAATCTGTCATGGCAAACCGTCCGGAGAATGGGCGCTATAGTTGCCATTTGACCCGACGGAACGCAACATACCGCTGGCGGGGGACACACCGGCAGGCTCAGCTTCGTTCATGTATTTGAAATAGATTTTACAGATAATACATTTGTATTGGTTGTTTGAGCGGGCCGGGGAGATATTCCCGACCGTGTATTTCCAGGAGAGAAAACTATGGGCCGTCTTTCATTATCCAAGATTATCATGGCCTTGGCTGCTCTGAATCTGTGTGCAGCGGCATTCATGGTGGCGTCATTTTCGTTCTATCGTTCATCACAGAACGAAGTGACGATGGCCCATACGACACGTAGAAATCGTATCTGCCGGCGGACGAACTTCGGCAGAGTTCCGATGACCTCACCCGGCTTGGCCGGACCTACGTGACAACCGACGATGTTCGGTATGAGAAACAGTATTTCGATATCTTCGACATCCGAAACGGCAAAAAACCGCGCCCTGAGGGGCATCACAGAATCTACTAAGATTTTTTCACCGTTGATAGGAAAAAGCTGCGCGCGGACACAATTAACGCTTCGTTGAAGGATCTTATGGTCCAAGCCGGCTTCACAAAAGCGGAATTCGATTTCCTGTCGCTGGCCCAGGCCAACTCCGATGGACTGGTCGGGCTTGAAGTTAAGGCGATGAACGCAGTCAAAGGCAAATTTACAGGCGCCGACGGCAAATACACGATCACCGGTAAACCCGACTTCGATCTGACGCGGAAGCTCGTAAACTCCGGGGAATATCATCGGTTCAAATCAAAAATCATGAAGCCACTCGACAAGTTTTACGTCGCGCTTGAAGCTCCGACAGGTAACGCCGCCCGCACTACAGAAGCACACTCCATGGTTGCAGGTCTTGTCGCGATTGCCGGCATCGTCATCATGATCCTGATCGGCGGTGGCACGCTGTGGGTTATCCGGTCACGCGTTCTGCGCGCCCTGCTCGTCCTCAAATTGTCGATGGTTTCCCTGTCCGACAACGATCTTGAAGTCGAAATCTCCGAAACCAACCAAGCCGATGAAATCGGCGAAATGGCCAAATCTGGCTTCGTTTTCAAGGACAACATGATTGAGGGCAAACGCCTCACCGCGGAACAACATGAATCGGGGCGCCTTTAGGCGGTAGAGCGCGATCGTGCAGCGGCCACGAAAGCTGAAGCAGAACGTGAACGCGCCGACGCTCAAGCTGAACAGGCACGTATCGCCGAGGAACGATCGGAGATGCTCGCCACGCTGACCAATGACTTCGACGCCACCGTTAGACAGGTACTTGTCGTTTTCGGTTCTGCAGCCCATCAACTGCAATCCTCGGCATCTACGACGTCGAGCGCAGCCGAACAAACCACTCAGTAATCAGCGGCAGTCGCCGCGGCCACCGAAGAAGCCACGATGAACGTCTAGACTGTCGCGTCGGCCGCGGAAGAACTTTCTGCCTCAGTCTCTAAGATCACTCGCCATATAACCGATAGCGCAGTAATCGCCAGCGCTGCGGTGGGCGAGGCGGACAGTACAAATTCGAAAGTCCAGAGCCTGTCGACCGCAGCACAGCAAATCGGCGAAGTCGCGGAGTTGATTAACGATATTGCGAGCCAGACCAACCTGCTGGCGCTCAACGCCACCATTGAGGCCGCGCGAAATGTCCGGACCGCGCAACGCCCCGAACGAAAGGCGCGAGAAATGGCACCGCGAGAACAACTCAGAAAACAGGTACTTCTTATCGACAACGACCGGTTCAGTCTGTCGGTTCTTAAAAGACTGGTGGACGACCTCGGGTACGAGCCGTTGATCGGCTCAACCGCCGAGGCGGCCCGAATCCTGCTCGAGACACAGACCGTTAAGGTAATCGTCTTCAATCAAGACCTCGAAGCAGAATGGGGCCTGTCGTTGGCAGATCAGTTACGCCCTCCCGGTGCGTCGGCCGGTATCCCGGTCATCCTGCTGAGCCAGGCATCCGTCCGGCTCTCGCCGCGCATGGAAAACACCGAAGACGACCGCGTCTGCTTCCAGAAGCCGATCGCAATCGAACCCTTTGTTCAACATTTCAGCAGATTGATCAACGACGCGGTCGCCCCGCTTCGATAGGCTTTCTTCAAGAGCATTTCCGGCAGGCGTGCCGGCGCGAGGCTTGTTTAATAGCCCCCCTCTACAACGCCCCTCCAAATAGACTATTCTCTCCCCTGTAATACGGGGAGTTTTTTATGGCCGAACGCGTATCGATAACTGCATTAGACGGACACAAGCTGGACGCATGGCGTAGCGCCCCAGTCGGCGAGGCAAAGGGAGGTATCATCTTCCTCCAGGCGATCTATGGGCTGACGACGCATCTGGGCGACGTATGCGACCAGTTCGCCCGCGACGGGTATGCCGCTATGGCGCCTGCGCTATACGACCGCGCAGGGCGCAACAAGGTGTTCGCCTACGATCAGGAAGGTTTGAAGGGTGGCATGGCGTTTCGGGAACACCTCGCGGAGGAAACGGTCCTGCTGGACGTCGCTGCCTGTGCCGAAACGTTGCGCCCAACCGCCGGCAAGGTTGCCGTCGCCGGTTTCTGTACCGGCGGCACCTGGGCGTGGGTGTCGGCGTCGGCACTGGATCTCGATGCGGCGGTGATTTTTTACGGGAGCAATATTCCGGACTATCTGGATCGAAATGCCAGATGCCCGGCGCTCATGCATTACGGGGACCGCGACCATATCATGCCCATCGAAACCGTCCGACAGATTGAAGCCAATTACCCCGATGTCGGCTTCCATATCTATCCTGGTGCGGGGCATGCGTTCTTCAACCCGGAACAAGCGAACCATAACCCCGATGCAGCGCGGTTAGCCTATAAACGCACAATCACTTATCTAGACCAACAGTTCGGGGCGTGAACCGCCAAGGTCGTCTAGTCGTCGCATCACCCGAAACAGCTGACGGGCGTTTCTGTGTTGATATTTTCCGTAATGCGCAGGGTGACTATGCGTGGGACGAATGGCGCCGCGAACCGGAGGACCCGTCCGGTTGGCAAGCCACCGGGCGGGCAAGCCCAGATACTTACGATACGGAAGACGCCGCAAAGGCTGCGGCTAACGCAACAGTCGAGTGGTTGTCTCTCCGCTGATGTTAATTGGCCGGTCGCTTTTTGGCTGATTCCATTCGGGCGATAAAGCTGGTGCAGGCAACGATGATCAGCGCGCCAACAATGGTCCATATGTCGGGGATTTCGCCGAATATCAGCAATCCGAACGAGGCCGCGAATATCAGCCGGATATATTCGGTCGGCCCAATCACGCTGGCCTCTCCAACGGCGAACCCCCGGATGAAACCGATCATGCCGACCGCCGTGAGTAATCCGATAGCGAGCGCCATCAACCACGAAATAAGGTCCGGCGGCGTCTGCCAAAGAAGAATTGTCGGGATTAAAAAAACCGCGATTCCCCCCAACTGATAATAGAATAGGATTCGGTTGGGTGGCTCAGTCGTCGACATTAATCGAATCATTACGTTGGCAACGGCAAACGTGCAGGCAGAAGCTATTGCTACGAAGACAATCGGATCGACTTCACCGCCCGGCCGCACCATGATGATGACGCCGACAAACCCAGCAAATGTTGCAGTCCAGCGACCACCGCTTACGACCTCGCGCAAGATAATTACCGCGACGATAGTAGTGAACAATATCCGAGAGAAAGCTAGCGCCGTCGCATCCGTAAGCGGCAAGTAGACCACAGTTGTGTAGACGCCGACCTGTGCGATGCATGCGAGAACCAGTCGAGCACCGTGAATACCGGGTCTGGACGTTTTAAGCTGAACCGTTCCCATACGCAGGAAAACAGGCGCCATAATCAGAAAACCGATTCCATAGCGAAAAAATGCCATCTGAAAGGGAGACATCGCCTTGCCTAACGATTTTACGAGCAGGTCGTTCAACGAAAAGGCAAGACTGCCCATAAGCAACCATAAGATCCCCCGCACATTTGGCGGTAGCTCAAGCCAGCGCGTCTCTATGGCAGCTAAAAGCTTCATCAGACATTCGGCCCCTCACTGGGGCAAAAAAATATTGATACGTTCACTCTGGATTTTCTCAAAATCGCGACCCTAAACTTAACGCACAAGAAGCTGGGACGAAACAGCGGACACGATGACTTTTGATCAAAATTCAAAGGAATTGAGCTTTCCACCAAAAACTGCTTCTATCGCGGTTCGGTTATGAATCCAACCGTCCAAAAAACTATTAGTGATCGGAGGCAACATGTTATTCAAACACATTACCGGGGCTGCACTGGCTGCGACGTTCGTTTTCGGCACCATGACAGCCGCCAGCGCGGAAACCCCCGCAGAGTTTTACAAGGGTAAGACTGTCGAAATTTACATCGGCTTTGGCCTCGGCGGCACGTATGGCAAAAGCGCTTTGACTATGGGCGAATATCTCAAGCCTTTGCTGGGAGCAGATGCCGTCATCGTCAAGTCCAAGCCCGGCGCCGGCGGGCTGAAAATGACTAACTATTTTTATAACATCGCCCCAAAAGATGGAACGGCACTCATCCTCCCTCCAGATACGCTGGTCATTACCGAGCTTTTGAAACCGAAAAAGGCAAAATATAAATCCAGCGGACTAACATGGCTTGGCTCAGCCGTTCGCAGCAACTCAATGGCGGCCGTGCGTGCGGATAGCGGCATAAAATCATGGAAGGACCTGCTGAACAAAGAGGTGCCGTTTGCATCATCCGGCCTCGGATCCCAGACGTATCAAATTCCAGCGCTCATCAATGGCCTGCTTGGCACGAAGATCAAGATCGTCAAAGGCTACAAGGGATCACGCAAGATGCTTCTGGCGATGGAACAAGGCGAAGTCGCCGGCATCAATCTTTCCTGGCTGGCGTTCAAGACCAACCGAAAAGAATGGTTCGACAAGGGCTTTGCAATTCCCATCATCCAGATGGGACCAGCAGCCGAGTCTGACGTGAACACTGTTCCACTGTTGGCCGATCTCGTTAAGAAGGAAGACTTACCGATTGTTAAATTCATGTCATCACTCGTATCAATCGGCCGCAGCCTCGCAGTACCAAACCAGGTGCCCGCAGACAGGAAGGCGTTCCTCCGGGCCGCGTTTGAAAGCATGGTAAAAAATCCAAAATTCTCCACTGACATGAAAAAACGGAAGTTGGAGGCAACGTTTACCAACGCTGACGAAATACAGAAAATTGTCACCGAAAGCCTTGCAATGACGCCAGAAATCGTTGCCCGGACGAACAAGATACTTTTTGGCGGCGCTTCCTGATAGCCAAACCATAAACTAGACTGCATCGCCCCGGCCAATTTTGGCCGGGGCGTTTTCTTTGGAGTCCCCGGCATATGCAACGCGATCAACGGAATGTTCTTGTTCTAAGCACCTGCCAGATGCTCTTCGGCACAGGCCGGGGCCTCTTTATGGTGACGTCTCCGGCCGTCGCGCTCAGCATTGCACCACATCTCGCACTGGCGACCCTGCCGACGGCGCTTGTCGTCGTTGGCACTGCTCTCGCCGCCATGCCCGCTTCGCTGTTTTCGCGACGTGTCGGACGCAAAGCCGGCTTCCTGAGCGGAACTGTTCTTGCTGCTGCCAGCGGTGCTGCGTGCACCGCTGCAATTCATTTTGAGAGTTTCTGGCTGCTGGCCCTCGGGGGGTTGCTGTTCGGCCTGTTCGCTGGGTTCGCCCAGCTTTACCGCTTTGCGGTTGCTGATGTGGCCTCCGAAGCCTTCCGTCCCCGAGCTATTTCGCTGGTACTCGCGGGCGGTGTTTTTGCCGGTTTAGCTGGGCCCCAACTGGCCGATTGGGGCGAATACCTCGTTTCCAGCCAGCAGTTTATGGGTGGCTTCCTGTTCATGATTGCCGTCGCCCTGTTGGCAGCACTGGCCCTGATGTTCCTCAGTATTCCAAATCTGACGAAAAAGCAGATGGAAGGACCCCAACGGCCACTGCTGGAAATCATAAAACAGCCGGTATTTATCGCCGCCGCCGTCTCCGCCACGATTGCCCAGACGGTTATGAACTTCCTGATGACGGCAACCCCAATTGCGATGATATATATCTGTGGTCACAGCTTCGGCTCAATGACCAGCGTCATCGGCTGGCATACGGTTGCCATGTTCGCGCCGGGCTTTTTTACCGGGAACCTGATTAAAAAATTCGGCGAAATCAAAATGATTACCGCTGGGCTCATCCTCGAGGGCGCCTGTATCGTCATCGCGCTATCGGGTATTGAGATCATGAATTTCTGGCTCGCGATGTTCCTACTCGGCATCGGTTGGAATTTCACGTTTACCGCTTCAACCAGCCTGATGACCACGGCCTACACCCCGGCGGAACGAGGCAAGGCTCAGGGCATGATGAACCAGATCATTTATACGGTCGTCGCGATAGGCTCGCTGTCATCCGGTGCGTTCGTGCATTTCTTCGGCTGGAACTGGGTAAATGTAGCCGCCATGCCGCTGCTGGTTGTCGCGGCGGGTGTGATCTTCTGGTACGTGCGGCGCGCAAAGTATGACCTTGCGGTGACAAGCTAATTTCATTGGACAGGGCAGGTGCGCCCCTTATCGGAGCACAAATCTAAATCGGAGCACAAATCTAAAATTCGTGTGCATACTTGCGCCCGGCCACAAAAGTGGCGACAATCTCGCTAAGAAATTAAAAATGTTTACAATGGGGAGAAGATATATGAAACGCACAATATTGGGTTTAGCTGCTGTTGCAACGGTCGGCATTATTTCCATCGCACCGGCGGTACAGGCGAAAGAGGTAATTCTCAAGGGTATTTCGGGTTGGCCAAAGAGCTTCCCTATGGTCTCAAAAGACTTCCTGCCGTTTATCGAAGAAGCAAACAAACGCGGAAAGGGTCACTTCAAAATCAAATGGACCGGTGGCTCTGAACTTGGAAAGCCAGCCGCCCAAGCAAAAGGTCTTAAATCAGGCATATACGATGTCATGTACACTGCGGCCTCTTATCTCCAGGGTACCATCCCAGAGGTTGACGCCCTTTCAGCCAATACAATCAAACCTTGGGAAGCGCGCAAAAGCGGTGGGATGGCAGTTCTAAATCAGGCTGTCAGCAAGCGATTAAACGGGATTATCCTCGTGCATAGCGCCTCAAGTGTTCAATTCCAGCTCTATCTGAGAAAAAAACCCACGATTGGTCCCGATGGAGTTATTTCACTCAAGGGCTTTAAAATGCGCTCGGTGCCGATTTATGATGGATTTCTCAAGGGTCTTGGTGCGACGACGATGACCGTTCACGTCCCGGAGATATATGAGGCGCTTCAAAGAGGCGTTGTCGACGGTTTCCCCTTCCCAAATCTTTGGACGCGGAAGTTCAAATGGAACAAGTTCGTAAACTATACAGTTCACCCCTCTTTCTATCAGATCGAAGCCTGTAGCTTTATCAGCAACAAGGCGCTCGCCAAGCTGAGCCCTGAGGGCAGAAAGATTATGATAAAGGTAGGGGAAGACTGGGAGAGAATTTCTGCTGGCATCTGGGCACCCCTCGTCTCCAAAGAGAGAGAAATTTATAAAAAGGGTGGCGCTAAGGAAATCGTAATGTCAGGGGCGGCAGCAACGAAATTTATTTCTATGGCTAATCAGTTACCGATTAAACGCCTCAAAGAACTAAACTCACCTGAAGCGAAAGAACTGAGTAGACTTTTCCACGGTCAATAGACCAAGGTCACCAAGTGGCGCCCCGATAATCGTAAAGGTGTCGGGGCGCACCATTACTCTTTAACGATATGAAACAAATCATCAACGCATACAACAAACTGATTTTTGGCTTAGCCGTAATCGGAGGGATGCTGCTCGCGCTAATATTCGTCGGCATTATCTGCGACGTCACAATGCGGACGATAGGGTTCAACTCCCTTCAGTGGTACAGCGCTGTCGCAGAATACAGTCTCTTTTTCTGCACAATGTTTGGCGCTCCGTATCTGGTTCGGCATAAAGGGCATGTCGTCGTAGAGTCTCTCAGGCTTGCAATGCCTCCGACGGTGCGAAAAATTTTAGAGAAAATCGTTTACGTTATATGTATCCTTCTATCTCTGCTTTTCGTTTATTACGGCGGAATTGAGACAATAGATGCGATAAAAACCGGCGAACAGGACCTTCGCTCGATCGATATGCCTAAATGGTTGCTAATGGTGCCATTCCCGATTGGCTTCTCTCTCATCGCAGTCGAATTCTCGAGGTACCTGCTCGGTTTCGACACCTACTATTCTGACAAAGCTAGTTCGGGAGAATCTCTGTAATGGAGATACTGACCGAGTGGCCTTCTATTGCTGCGTTTCTCGTGGGAATGATCATCACATTGATGTTGCTTGGTCTTCCTGTCGCATTTGCCTTTTTAACCACGAATATAATTGGCGCAGCCATTTTTATGGGGGACGGGACTTTAACGGGCGGGCTAGACGCGATGCCCCTTCTCGTCTCCAACGCGGTTGATTCAGTGGCTATTTTCGCCCTAATTCCAGTGCCACTATTCATTATTATGGGAGAATTATTCTTCCATACAGGGCTAGCCGTTCGCGTTTTCGATGCTTTAGATCGGTGCTTCGGTCGCTTGCCCGGACGCCTTTCCTACATCACAGTTGCCGGTGGAACGATTTTCGCAACTTTGTCAGGTTCGACCATGGCAAATACTGCGATGATGGGGTCGCTTATGGTTCCCGAAATGACAAAACGGGGATACAAAGGCCATATGTCCATGGGACCAATTTTGGGCACGGGCGGCCTGGCAATGATCATTCCGCCGTCAGCGCTTGCAGTCCTTCTTGCAAGCCTCGCCGAAATTGATATCGGGGGCCTTCTTATTGCCGGCGTAATACCCGGCCTTATATTGGCGATCTTATATTCTATCCTGATTTATGTTCAGGTTAAGCTCGACCCGGAAGCTGCCCCTGAATATGCCGTTGAACCGTCTACTGCAAAAGAAATAATCTGTTCTCTCATCGTCAACGTTTTACCTATGGGTTTCATCGTCTTTTGTGTAATAGGTCTGATCCTTTTAGGCGTGGCGACACCAACCGAAGCTGCTGGGTTCGGGGCGTTCGGAGTTCTTATTTTAGCTGCGCTTTTCAGGGTCCTAACGTGGGATGTCCTTGTAAAATCATTCGCCGGCGCACTGCGAGTGACTGCAATGGTCCTGCTCATCATCCTGGCATCGACGACGTTCAGCCAACTTTTGGCATTTACCGGAGCGAGCGCCGGTCTAATTGAATGGGCCACTAAAGTCGACTTAACGCCCCTCATCGTACTTCTGATCATGTTTGGCGTGCTTCTAGTATTAGGAATGTTCATGGATCAGGTTTCCATGATGCTGTTAACGGTACCAATCTTTTTTCCTCTTGCTGAGACTTTCCAGTTTGATCTGATCTGGTTTGCATTGATAATGCTTTTGGCGCTGGAAATCAGTCTGACGACTCCTCCATTCGGACTTTTGCTATTCGTAATGGTTGCCGTTGCTCCAAAAGGAACAACTTTGTGGCAGGTTGCGAGAGCGGCAGCGCCGTATATATGCTGTGCCCTGATCGTATTGGTATTACTGATAATATTCCCGGGTCTAGCCCTCTACCTACCTAGTTTGATGGATAGTTGACGGACCTGAACCCGCCTCCTGATCCCGCAGCTCCCGGAACCGAAATAGGAAAATCCCCCGCCCGGCTGATGGCTAGGCGCGCAGTAGAGGGACGCGGCACCTATGTCGACGATCTTGTGCTGCCGCGGCTTGTGGATGTGGCGTATGTCCGCAGCCCCTATGCTCATGCTGTCATAGCCGGCATCGACGTCAGCGCAGCCGCTGCCGTTCCCGGTGTCATTGCCGTGGTGACCGGGACGGAAATCGCTGAGCGGATGACACCGTGGCTGGGGGTGATGGAAAATCAGCCCGCTCTCAAGACCGTGCCGCAATACGCGCTCGCCGTCGATCGTGCGCGCTGGCAGGGTGAGCCCGTTTGCGCCATCGTTGCCGAGACCCGGTCGATTGCCGAGGATGCGGCCGATCTCGTCGCCGTCGACTGGCGCGAGCTCCCCGCTGTCACACGTATGGAAACTGCGCTGGACGCGGACACACCGGTAATCCATGCCGAGTTCGGCGACAACAGGATGTATGAGCGCAGCGTCGAGACCGGGGAGCCTGATGCCGGGTTCGCTGCGGCCGCGCACGTGGTCGAACAGACCTATCATTTCGGCCGACATACCGGCGTAACGCTGGAGCCGCGGGCCGTTATTTCGTCCTACGATCCATCCGAAAAAAGGCTGAGCATCTATTACGGCGGTCAGGCCCCGCACATGATCCAGACGCTGTATTCAAAGCATCTGGATATCCCGGAACGCAACATCCGCGTGCTGACCCAGGATTGTGGCGGCTCCTACGGCATCAAAAGCCATCTTTATGGCGACGAGTTCGCGACCGCCGTGCTGTCGATCATGCTCGGTCGGCCGATCCGCTGGCGTGCCGACCGGATCGAATCTTTCATGTCGGATATTCATGCCCGGCATCATCGCCTCCAGGCGAAAATGGGCGTCGACGCCGACGGGCGCATTCTCGCCTTCGAGATCGACGACCTGGTCGGCGGCGGACCGTTTTCGGCCTATCCGCGGACAAGCATCGTCGAGGGCAACCAGGTCCTGAACATTGCGGGCGGCCCGTATCGTGTCGGCGGCTTTCGCGGTAAAACCACCGTGGTATTTCAGAACATGGTGCCGATTTCGCAATACCGTGCGGTCGGCCACCCCATGGGCATCGTCGCCTGTGACAGCTTGCTGGAAAAAGTAGCCGGTGAAATCGGTATCGACCGTCTGGAAATCCGGCGGCGCAATTTCATTCCCGATGACGGCTATCCCGCGAACTCTCCCGGCGGCATACCGCTCCACGATCTGTCGCATCAGGCCTGTCTGACGAAGCTCGAAGAAACCATTGATCTCGAAGTATTGATGCGCGATCAGGCGGAAGCAAAAGAACGCGGCGTCCATCGTGGGATCGGGTTTGCGTCCTTTATCAAGGGTACCAACCCCGGCGCGCTGATCTACGGCCCGGCGAAGGTGCCGATCTCCGCCGTGGACGGCTGTACCATCCGGTTCGAACCGGCCGGCGGCGTAACCTGCCAGATCGGTGTGACCGAGCAGGGCCAAGGCACCGAGACCATGGTCGCCCAGGTCGTCGCCTCCGCCATCGGCATGTCTTTTGATGATGTCCGTGTGATCACCGGCGACACCGACGTGATGCCCTATGGCGGCGGTACCTACGGCTCGCGCGGTGCCGGAATTGGCGGCGAAGCTTCATGGAAAGCGGGGCTGACGCTGCGCGGACAATTACTGGAACTCGCCGGAATCCTGCTCCAGACCGAGGCGTCGACGCTGGATATCCGCGATGGCGTCGTGGTCGATACAGAGGGCGGCAGCGAACGCATTACGCTGGCGGAGCTGGGCAACATCGCGTTCCTGCGCTCCTACGAACTGCCGGATGACTACCACCCGGTTCTGGTCGCGACCGAGCGCTTCCGCGTGCGCGATTATATCTTCACCAATGCGGCCCACGCCGCCTATGTGGAGGTCGATACCGATACCGGATTTGTCAAAGTTCTGAACTACTGGCTCGTCGAAGACTGCGGGCGTGTAATCAACCCGCAACTCGTCGCTGAACAACAGCGCGGGTCCGTGGTTCACGGGCTTGGCGACGCGCTGTACGAGCATTGTATCTATGACGACGCAGGCCAGCTTCAGAATGCGACCATGGCAGATTACATAGTGCCGATGTCTTTCGAGATGCCGGATATCGTGGTTAAGCACGTGGTCACGCCAACGTCCAAGACCACCCTTGGCGCAAAAGGCGCCGGAGAAAGCGGGATGGCGGGTGTTCCGCAGACGGTCCTGAGCGCGGTAAACGATGCAATTCGCCCGGCCGGTGGCGGCGATGTGACAACCATTCCGGTGACGCCCGAAAACGTCTTACACGCGCTGGGTAAGCTATAACGCCGCGGTAGTATGCCCCGTCTAGCTCAGCGATGCGCATTTAGTCTGATGTATTGTCCCGAAGGGATATCGAGATTAACGCTTCCGCCACAAAATTCTATACGGATATTCCCGTATTCGACGATTGCTCGAAAGTCGTCGACGATAGCGTCTATCGGCACATGCCGGATGACTGGTTCATCGACCTTACCGACGTCGTCGATTCCACAAAAGCAATCGAGGGCGGCAAATACAAATCGGTCAACATGGCCGGGGCAGCCACTATTTCTGCGGTTATCAATGCACTCGGCCACCAGAATTTTTCGTTCGTGTTCGGCGGAGACGGCGTGAGCTTTGCCGTGCCCGCCTAATACCGCGACAAAGCTGCAGACCCACTAGCGCGCACTGCACGCTGGGTCGAGGAAGACCTCAACCTGACGCTCCGCGCCGCTATGGTGTCGGTGGCCAACATCCAGTTGGCCGGGCATGACGCGCCGTGTCGCACGCCTCCGGAACTCGCCCGCGGTGGCCTTTGCCATGTTTACAGGCCATGGCGTGGAGTGGGCGGAAGCGGAAATGAAACAGGACCGGTTTGTGGTCGATGCCGCCGCACCGGGCGCACGCTCAGACCTGACAGGCCTGTCATGCCGATGGAAGCCGATCGACAACACTCTGGGCTGTATCCTGTCGCTAATCATCGGTCCTGCGGACGGGGCCGAGGCCGGGCCGGGGCATATGACCTTCTTGTCAGCCAGATAATCGGTTTGTTCGACGCCGACGGGCGCGGCAGTCATCCCATTCCCGAGCAAGGTCCAGATTTCGGCTGGCCGCCGAAAGGCCTGGAGCTGGAAGCACGGGCCGCCGCGTCGGATGGCAAGCGGCGCAAAGAGAAATTCAAAATCGCGCTGGTTTCAGCAATCGGCTGGGTTCTGTTCAAGACCGGTTGGAAGACTAAAAATTTCGACCCGGCGCACTATCGCCGGATGACCGGGCTTAATACCGATTTTCGTAAATTCAATGACGTGTTGCGCATCACGGTGGATTGCACTCCGCAAAGCCTGGCCCGCGCGAAGACAATGCTGGAGGCCGCCAAGGCCGACGGCACGATCCGTTACGGGATTTACGAGCAGGATGTGGCGATCATGACCTGTATCGTGCCGTCGATCGAAACCGACTACCACCTGCATTTTCTGGATGGCGCAAGTGGCTGCTGCGCGCTCGCTGCCAAGATGATGAAAGCCGGCTAGACGGGGTCTACGCGGGGTCTGCCCCACACCCAGCCGGCTTCAATTTGCTAGACCTTCATCGGCAGGACATTCAAGGTCATCTTCGGCGGATAACCGGCCTCGATAAACAGGCGGCTAATCGGGCAACGATCCTCGGACAGCTTTTTCAGCCGCTCGATTTTCTTTTCGCTTTCGTTGGTCTCGATATCGATGATCAGTTTAGCTTCACAGAAATGCATCACGCCGTTCGCGGTGAATTCCATGCCTTCAATCAGATCGGTCGTCGCCGACCAGTCGATGTTGATATCACCGTGCTCGAAACGCATGGCTTCGGCGACCTTGTGAATCTGGACCGTCTGGCAGGCCGCCAGCGAGGCGGCGAGGTGATACAGCGGTGCGGCGCCGGTATTCGTGCCGCCGCCCTCTGCGAGTTCGTCGGTGACGATGGTGTGGCCTGCACCCGTCGTGACTTTGCAGCCAACACCGCCTGCCTTGCAGGTGGAGCGTACTTCGTGCGCGCGCCGGTCGAACAGTTCTTTCTGTTTAACTTCAACCATGACTGCTCTCTCTTTGAAAAATATACTCTTATCCTGAGGGCTCGCCTGCCCCGGACGAGAAAAAAGACGGCCCGACGGGACCGCACTTTGA
>MEHZ011596157.1_pt1 | contig 25050 bp, 26 predicted proteins | sample 897221 | NCBI WGS metagenome assembly MEHZ01 (sample SAMN05514161, study PRJNA337945) | marine metagenome | isolation source: marine surface water | place: Arctic Ocean | collected 2007-12-13
ATTTCTGGAGATTATTCAACTTGCGCCGATCTGGGTGATGCTGATTTATCAGCAGGATTAGATCACACGATAGCGCCACCTGCTAAAACAGTTTTGAACACAGGATCTATTGATGTCCCTGCAGGCGATTACAATTATATGGTTGCGATTATTTCTAATAAAATTTCGATTACGCATACTCAACAGTTTGCAAATGATTTGATGGGTAGAACGGGTCTAGGAAAAACTTGCTGGACAGTTAGTAAAATCATAGCAAACACTGGGACCTTAGGAAGCGCAGGCTATGTTCATGATCTATATGGAAGCTTGTCAAATACTAATACCCGCCTCGGGATGTCATGGGAGTGTGGTGATGCTGGTAATGAAGATCCTGTCCCCTCAAATACAATTATTGCTTCATTTGATGGGTGTGATGCTTCGTTTTCTGCGACTAGTGAAGGGACAACATCAAATGGCACTGTTGGTGGAAGGTTACTGAAGGCTGATAATACCGATGCAACCGATTGTGAAAATGCAAGTCGTATCAGGTGGGTGATTAATTATTCATCACCGCTAATTGTTAAATCGACTTCAACCTTTGATTTATCTTTTAAGACTACCAATGCTTTTGAAATTTCACTTGGTGATAATAGTGGAGCTATAGCTTTTGCGGTAGCACCAGCGATAAATCCTCCTGAGGCGATTTTAGTAACGAAGCACTAAATATTCATAGTCAGATTTTTTATTATCTCTAAGAAATAAATATATATTATTAGTGAGCTCATTATGAACAATTAACTGTTGGATTCTTTTATCTTTAAAGTTGTTGCTTGGCTGTGACTGCCAAGCAACAAAACCTTCTTCAGTTATTCCCTCATCAAAACTATGTCTTCCTTGAGATGCTCCATAAGTGACTATAAAAACAAAGTCATTTTGCCTGTTATTGCATTCAAGTAAAAAACCACTTGGACATCTTGAAGAATTTATAAAATGTTTCTTGCAGATCACTGCTTATTAAAAATTTTAATTTAACCGCGGCCTTTATTTGATAATAATTTCTATAAGGTACATAGCCTTGATACCAGCTACTCCATTTTTATCTTTTTTTTATAATTTACTGTATATTTAAACAGTTAATTATATAATTAAGACTTTATTGTTCATATAACTCATATATCTTGCAAAATATTTATTAATTACAGCTATATGATTTTAACTTTATGTATTGATAGGCTGATCATTTGATGCAAGTAGTATGGTTTAAAAGGGATATTCGAATCTATGATAATGAGGCGCTTTATGAGGCTAGCAAGGTTGGAGCTATCTTACCGATTTATATATTCGAGCCTGAATTGTGGCATCAGGCTGATTTAAGTCACCGTCATTACGTGTTTCTTTGCGATTGTCTGGTTGAACTAAAGACAGCACTCCAAAAAATTGGACAAAATCTAGTCATAAAAACAGGTGCCGCTGTAGAAATTTTACATCAAATTCACGAGAACCATCAAATTGATACTCTTTGGTCTCATCAAGAAACTTGGAATGACTGGACATATCAGCGTGATCGAAAAATCAAGAAATGGGCTTTTCAAAATTCAATAAAATGGAATCAACCAACACAAAATGGAGTAGTTAGAAGCCTAAAAAACCGTAATGGATGGTCGAAGAATTGGTATGCCAAGATGCAGGAGCCCATTTATAGTGAACCAAGGAAACTTCGAAATCATATATATAATTCCGATGACACTCCAAGTGCAAAAGAACTAAGACTTAAAGATGATAACTGTTCGGTTATACAAAAAGGTGGTCGCTCAGAAGCATTAAAAATGCTGAATAGTTTTTTTTCTGAAAGAGGGTGCAACTATACAAAACATATGTCTTCGCCAGTTACAGCTTTCGATAACTGCTCAAGATTATCGACCCATCTTGCTTTTGGAACTATTTCAATACGTGAGGTTTTTCAAAAAACTGAAGCAGAAAAAAAAGCCCGTGTAGGTGCTTCAGTAAAAAGTAATGATTTATGGGGAAGATCGTTGCGTACTTTTTCTAGCAGGCTTCGTTGGCATTGTCATTTTATACAAAAGCTTGAGGATGAACCACGAATTGAATATGAAAACATGCACTCAGTTTACAACACACTAAGACAAGACCCTATTAATCGGACATACTTTGAAGCTTGGAAAATTGGTCGAACTGGGTTTCCAATGGTGGATGCTTGCATGAGAGCACTCATTTCAACCGGTTGGCTAAACTTTCGCATGAGAGCAATGTTAATCAGCTTTGCTAGTTACCATCTATGGCTACATTGGCAAGAGCCAGCAATTTATCTAGCTAGGCTTTTCACAGACTATGAACCAGGAATACATTATAGCCAAATCCAAATGCAATCAGGTACGACTGGAATTAACAGTATTCGTATATATAATCCAATCAAGCAAGGCATAGATCATGATCCAGAAGGAAAGTTTATTCGTAAATGGGTTCCCGAGTTATCCGCTCTTGATGCTAAATATATTCATAAGCCATGGGATAGTCCAATATCGGTAAATGAATACCCATTGCCTATTATCAACGAAAGATATGCGAGAGAAGCAGCTGCAAAAAATATCTATACGTTAAGATATAGCAGCATGCACAAAGAGGTTTCCAAAGACATCTTAAAAAAACATGGAAGTAGAAAAAATAAATACCATATAACTAAAATAAAAAAAAACAAGGGAAACTTATCCATCCAAAAAAACTTACAACAAGAAATGCCTTTTTAGCAAAAAAGATCAGGGTCATAAATCTATAATGAAATCTAACGATGTACTCAAAGAGTTTAAAGCAAAAAATATAATTATACCGAAAGAGCTAATCCCATGGATGAGATCTAACCATGCAGGTGAAACCGGTGCCGTATGGATTTATAAAGGTGCGAAGTGTGTATTTTGGTCAAAAAAAATTTACCAAATGGCACTAAATCATGAAAAATCTGAAATTAAACATCTCATTATTATGCAGCATCTTGTTGGCGACTCAGAAAGAAGTAAGCTGTTAATTTTATGGAAGATTATGGGATTTTTGCTTGGATTTTTTCCATCCTTATTAGGCCATAAAACCTTTTGTATTACTATTAACGCAGTGGAAACATTTGTAAGAAAACACTATGAAGAACAAATAAATTACCTCACAGGAAATGAACGTTACTCTGCACTTTTATATGTTCTTCAAAAATGTTGTTTTGATGAGATCGCTCATCAAAAAGATGCGGAAAAACAGATTGCTGGTCTAAAGTTTTCAAGTATCGCAAGAATATGGTTTTCAATTGTAGAGTTCGGATCTGCAGTTGCGGTTAAAGTTGCGAAAAAGATTTGATTTTTTAAATGTAAAAAAAATTATGGTGGCTGATACTAGATTTCAGGCCGATTGATCGCTAATTTCTTTTATTGCTTCAGTAAATTTTAATGTCGCCACAGAAATGCAAAAACTACCGCCATACGCATCAATCAAAGATAACACTACTTACAGATGTGGTTCTTGGAGATTCTCTTTGCTAGTTAAGGCAGCCTTTAGATTCTATGCCGCACATATAAGGGTCTGAGCTTTAGTTTAGATTTATATCACTCACCACAGATTGCTTTTAGAATTGCTTCTGATGATGAGTTAGATTGAGGATATTCCCATTCTTGGTTTTTAGGACTGTAATTATTCTCTCTATCCTCAGACCCAAGACCCATAGGTTCTTTATAGTTAATAAAGCTCAAATCCTGATAACGCATTAACATGCAATCAACTTTTTTATGAGTTTTTCCAGACAAATGGCCATGCATGCATGCTTCCGGGCTATCAGACAAAGTCCAAAAGTAAGAATGTCCACCTTGTTTTTTAATGCTTTCAAAATCGACATAGTAATCAGTTCCATCAGTAATTTTAGCCACTTTGGTCCATTCACTAAAAGAAAGTGATGGAAACACCAATGTGAGCACTAGCAATAATAGTGTAAGTAGTGTTTTCATTTCGCACGATCACTTTTTATTTTCTATTTGAAAGGTCTGAGAATAAGTAAATAAACGGGGCCCATAAATAAGCCCCGCCTACGAAACTCCATAACCACATTTGACGTCTTTCGGTTTCAAACCTTTTAAGATAATAGTCTACCTCTAACTTAGAGTATTCTTCTCTATCGTTACTCTGCCAGGCCTCATACTCAAGCTTGAATCCTTTCATTTGCCAATAATAACAGCCGACCACACAGAGAAAATATAGGCCTATTCCCACAGAATTTCTCCTTAATTAATTAATTACTTAAAGATTAATGCAACTAAAGATATTAGCGTATTATTTTTAAGCTATTAAAATATATAGGATTAATTAATTAGATCTTGTATTTTTATTTAGATTTTATTTATCTTGCCCATCTTTTTTATCATGGTCATCATGGTCATCATGGTCATCATGGTCATCATGGTCATCATGGTCATCATGTGCCTTTTGATCTTTATCAGCGGCATGCACTTTATCAGCGGCATGATTTCCACCACAATGGCTGGCATAAACATTTGTCATTGCACTTAACATCAAAATAAAAAATGCTACTGTTAATTTTTTCATATCTTAGTCCTTTGTTTTTTTATTGTATTTATATCTTAACCTACAAGAATAAATTTTTGCTAATTATACCGGCTATTCATTTAAAAGACCGGCAGTGTGCGCGTTCAAGTGAAGGGGTTTTCAATTTCAACTTTTAAAAGATTGGGCGGGTAATATATACAAGCAGCAAACCATAACCCCTCCCCCGCACCCCTGAAACATGTTAACTAAATAAAGGAGAGTGGGAGTCAGTTGATTGTCTAGAATAAAACGCTAAACAAGGAAGGTAGTGAATATAGACAAAAATGTTTGGTTTCTAAGGAACTTATAATAAGGTAGTAATAGCAACAACTAATACATTGCCCATACCCGTTAAATGTATACTATAAGCATAAGGGGATTAAGCACTAGATGCGGCGGTCTCCTAAAGGATAGGTCAGAGGTTCGATTCCTCTTCGGGACGCGGCATTGCAATCCTAGTGCTGAACAAACAGTATTTCGCTGAAGGTAAAAAGAAAAATTGAAACTACATAAAATCAAGTTATTGAATAGTTTTTTGGGGCAAGAGCTAGCTGAACTTATTCAACGCTGGCGTATTTATAGACGCAAATATAAATCAGGAAGATTTTCTCGCTTTGGTATGGACAAAAAATTAGAGAACTTGCTCCCTCATCGTAATGGTTTTTATGTTGAGCTTGGGGCTCATGATGGAGCGTTAGCTTCTAATTCGTATTTCTTTGAACTCAAGAAAGGCTGGAAAGGTGTTCTAATCGAACCATCCCTAAACCTATATCTGAGCTGTCTAAAAAGAAGAGGAGAAAATAATAGTATTTTTTGTAATGCTTGTGTTCCTTTTGACTATGAGGACGAATTCGTTCGTATGAAATATTCCGACTCGTCCACTATCTCGGATAATTTAGACTTAGATATCGGGAATCATGATGATTTTGTTGCAAAAGGAGATGAGAAAAAATTGCAAGGAGAGTCATCGTTTGTTTTTGGAGCTAAAAGTGCAACCCTTAACGCAATTTTATTGACAGCAGCAGCCCCAAGCTTAATCGATTTTTTATCCCTAGATGTTGAAGGTGCCGAGCTAGATGTCTTGAAGGGTATAGATTTTGATAAATTTAAATTTAAATACATGATAATTGAATGTAGAGATATTGACCGCCTAGAGAGCTTCCTGATCAATCATAGATATAGGCTCGTCGAAAAAATAACTCATCACGATTACTTATTTGCATTAGAAACGGATTGATAAGAACTTGACGTTTGTTTAAGATTTTATTAGCAGTTTAGCTAATCAACCAATTCTTCAAGTTGACTGGTAGTTTTACTTTTTAGCGCTTTATAAAGGCTCACTGGATGGCTTGGCTCTATAGCAAATTTTGTGTAATGCCATTTCTTTGCTATCAAAGCGAACCCCATGGATTGGATTGGTTTACATTTGCTTCTATGATAATAGCCGTTACTCTCATGCTGTTTATGGCTGTTTTTAGCTAGATGACTGTATAGAAAAAGGGTCGACAAGTGCGTCGATAAAAAAATATGATACTTTTGCTTTATGTTTTGATCGGAATTACTGCTGTTGGTATCTCGTGTTTTTTATTAAACGACTATCTAAACAAAAAGTTAGTAACTTTTATTTTCAGCATACTTTCTCTGACTGGCTTAGTTCTATCGGTACTGAACGACCAGCAAGACTTTACACCCTGGCTTATATGCTCATTACCACTCATTATTTATTTAATCTATGTAGCTATCTTTAGGGGTAAGAAATAAAAGAAAAAAGATAAACCTAGGTGACACTAAAAATTTTTCGAAGACCACAACAACCCGCACTTTCTGTTTTACAAAATCTGAGAAAATATTTCTAGCAAAAAATATCTACAACAAGCAATGCGAAAAAATACTAAGGAGGCAACGAAATGCACTCAGAAAAAGAATTAATGAAAAAAACAAAAGCAGAGTTAATTGGAATGATTAATGCAGATAGCAATGCGTATAAAGCCAGCGAAGAGTTGCCTGCGCTGAAAAAAAAACTTGTTCTGTGGCGGACCGGTTGTGCTTTTTTCGCCATATTGTATCTAATAAACTGGATTGCTCTTGCCATCCGCTAATCTACCTACCCTCACCAAGAAAAGAAGAAATAGAGCATGGGGGTTAATACTATGAAGAGGGGTAAGCAGTGGGTTATTTTGATATAGGAGTGTATATTTTCCTCGCCATTGCGGCGCTCATCTTGATGGGAGCAGCTGTAGTGGTTTATAGAAGCAAAAAAGAAAATAGCACTGGTGTAGAAACAGAAAGCACCACACCTTTGCTTGTCCCCCTTCTAGCTATCGCCACTTCTGGCTTGGCCTTAGTATTTATAAAATATGTATTATCCTCATTTTAATTTAATACCATTACTTCTCTGTAGCTATTTTTCTTAAGATGAAAAGTAATCAACATCGCCAAGTAATTTAATTAGATGCACCAGAAAACGACCGGCCTCTGCGCCGTTAATGGCGCGATGATCATAGGACAACGCTAGCGGTAACATAAGGCGCGGTACAAACACACTACCATCCCATGTTGATTTCATTTGTGATTTCGAAACACCCAGAATACCAATTTCTGGGGCATTAATAATGGGAGTGAATCCATTACCACCAATAGCGCCTAAGCTAGACAGAGTAAAGCAACCGCCCTTCATTTCTGCAGGGCTTAGCTTTCCATCGCGAGCTTTATTAGCCAGCATTGCAACATCTACGGAGATATCCCAGATATCCTTTTCATCAACATCGCGAATCACTGGCACAACTAGTCCGCGTGGCGTATCGACAGCCATACCGATATGGATATAATGCTTTTGTATAAAGTGCTTGCCGTCTACTGCAAGAGAACGATTGAATTCTGGGTTCGACTGAAGTAACGAGCCTATCGCTTTAATTAAAAAAGCCACTAGTGTAACGCGCTTTTCTTGCTTGACTTTGAGTGATTTTCGAAATATTTCTAGCTCGGTGATATCAGCCTCATCTAATTGGGTGACATGCGGGATGCTCCTCCAGTTGCGCTGCATATTAGCCGCGGTTAACTTTTGAATCTTGCTCATTTTGATTGTTTTAATGACACCAAACTGACTAAAGTCAACAATGGGTGCTGGCGATATTCCTATGTCGCCTGATACCTTTTCTGTTGTCGATACCCTGTCTTTCATTACTTTCTTGACGAAGTTATTGATATCGTCTTTTAAAATACGCCCCCTAGATCCGGTTCCAATAACCTCAATTAACGATACACCTAATTCACGAGCGAATTTACGCGCGACCGGACCAGCATAAATATCAGTCGCTATAGTTTTCCCAGAACCTAATTCGAAGTCCGCCATCTCAAACCGCTGTACAGTTGACACTGGTATAGATGCTTTCTCCATGACTGCTTCGGGTTTATTTTTTGCCATCACCACCGAAGAGGACGCTTCAATCGCTTTCTCTTCAGGCGGATTCTCAGCATCAGCTGGCGTTTCTTTCGCCATATCAATCTCAGCAATAGCATCACCGACGTGCACTATCGCACCTTCGGTAACAAGGTATTTTTTAAACACACCAGCCACAGGACTAGGCATGTCCATGGCCGCCTTATCAGACTCGAGTACCAAAAGTGAATCTTCTAAGGCAACAACATCGCCAGAGGCGAGACCCAGGTCAATTACCTCAACTGTCTCAGCCCCACCGAGATCTGGCACCATCACTATTTGTATTGGCACATTGATTCCTCTATTAGTCAGAGATTGGCGTTTAGTGACACACTGCTGGTGCACCCACGCTTAAACATACAGTGGATTCGGTTTTTCTGGGTCAATCCCAAATTTTTTCATCGCTTTAGCAAGTATCGAAGTTTTTATTTTTCCTTCGTCAGCTAGCATTTTCAGTCCTGCCAGTACTATAAAGTAGCGGTCAACCTCAAAGAAATTACGCAACGTAGCGCGGCTATCACTGCGACCAAAGCCATCTGTGCCAAGTACATAGAGTGGAAATTGGATATATTTACGTAACTGCTCCGCATGATTCTTCATGTAGTCAGTGGCAATAACGACGGGTCCAACGCTACCCTCCATCTGTTCTGTTATGTAGGATTTTTTAGGCTTACTCTCAGGATGCAGTAAATTCCATCGATCGATTTTCTGGCCATCGCGAGTCAGCTCATTAACGCTGGTTAAGCTCCAAATATCTGACTCAACAGAGAAAGACTCGCGTAGAATCGTTGCCGCTTCGCGCACTTCATTGAGAATAGCTCCAGATCCCATCAACTGTACTTTTAGCTCAGTATCGGCGCCCCTGAAAAACGAATACATACCCCTGACAATACCTTCTTCAGCGCCCTCTGGCATGACTGGCTGACTGTAATTTTCATTCATGGTGGTCAAGTAGTAGAAGCAGTTTTCTTTATTTTTGTACATGCGCCTAACACCATCTTGAATAACAACCGTCAGCTCATAACTATAGGCTGCATCATAGCTTTTACAGTTTGGCACAGTGTTGGCAAGAATATGGCTATGGCCATCCTGATGCTGCAATCCTTCACCATTCAGTGTGGTTCTACCAGCCGTGGCGCCAATAAGGAAGCCTCGCGCCTGACTGTCTCCAGCCGCCCATATCAAGTCACCAACACGCTGAAAACCAAACATCGAATAGAAAATATAAAAAGGAATCATCGGGCGACTGCTTGTACTGTAAGCAGTCGCTAGAGCCAACCAGGCTGACATGGCACCCGCTTCATTTATGCCCTCTTCAAGAATGACGCCTTTTTTATCTTCTTTGTAATACATGATCTGCTGATGATCATGTGGTACATACTTCTGTCCAGAAGATGTATATATGCCCAGCTGGCGGAACATACCTTCCATACCAAAAGTGCGCGCCTCATCTGGTACAATTGGTACCACAAAACTACCGATGGTTTTGTCTTTAATTAATACCGAAAGGATCTGCATAAGCACCATGGTGGTTGAAACTTCACGCTCACCGCTGCCTTCTAACTGCTTTTTGAATGCCTTTAGTGTTGGTACATCCATAGCCTTAAAGCCAGACTTCCTCGAAGGCAGAGGGCCCCCTAGCTCCCTGCGGCAGCTGCGTAAGTATTTGAGCTCTGGGCTGTTTTTATCGGGACGATAGTAGGGAGCATTCTCTAGCTGTTTTTCTGGTATCGGAATACCAAAACGATCACGAAAACCGCGTAGACTATCTAAATCGAGTTTTTTTATCGAATGCGTATTATTAGCGGCTTCACCGGCACTTCCTAACCCGTAACCTTTCACTGTGTGCGCCAAAATAACTGTCGGTTGATTCTTATGAGCAACAGCTTCAGCATAGGCTGCATAAACTTTATAGGGGTCATGGCCGCCGCGATTAAGGTACATAATTTGCTCGTCGGTCATATCTTTCACCAACTCAAGTAACTCAGAATACTTGCCGAAGAAGTGTTCGCGAGTGTAGGCGCCGCCATTAAATCTGTAATTCTGTAACTCACCATCACAGACCTCATTCATGCGTCTAATCAGCAGACCGCTTTTATCTTTTTCTAGCAGTTCATCCCAGTGACGCCCCCATATAACTTTAATCACGTTCCAGCCAGCACCACGAAAAATCCCTTCAAGTTCTTGGATAATTTTACCATTACCTCTTACCGGCCCATCGAGCCTTTGCAAATTGCAGTTGACAACAAAAATTAGATTTTCAAGTTGCTCGCGCCCTGCTAATGAAATAGCACCTAAGCTTTCAGGCTCATCACATTCGCCGTCGCCCAAAAATGCCCAGACCTTGCGATCACGGCGTGCGACTATGCCGCGCGCCGAAAGGTAGCGCATGATATGGGCCTGATAGATCGCTTGAATGGGGCCAAGACCCATAGAAACTGTTGGAAACTGCCAGTATTCAGGCATTAACCAAGGGTGCGGATAAGAAGACAATCCGCCGCCGCCAACCTCACGACGGAAGTTATCCATTTGCGCTTCACTAATGCGGCCCTCTAGAAATGATCGCGCATACATGCCAGGAGAACTGTGGCCCTGAAAGAAAATAAGGTCACCGAGATCGTCGCCATCAGCACCGTGAAAGAAATAGTTAAAGCCAACATCATAGAGGGTCGCCGCAGAGGCAAAAGTGGCAATATGGCCGCCGATACCTTCGCTCTTTTTATTGGCGCGCATCACCATCACCAAAGCATTCCATCGCACTAGCGAACGAATACGGCGCTCCATAAGAAGGTCGCCAGGCATACGCTTTTCACGCGGAGGACTAATAGTATTGTGAAATGGAGTGGTAACCGAAGATGGCAGCTTTATGCTCTGGCTGCTAGCATGAGCCTGAAGTTCGTTGAGCAGAAAGGCTACCCTGTCTTCGCCGTGGACTTTGTATACCGAGTCGAAGGCTTCGAGCCACTCTTGCGTTTCAAAAGGGTCTACATCGTGGGTCATATTTCACCCATCAGTTACCAAAAAGGTGATACAAGACAATCTTACTCTCTATTTGTCGTAGCGCGCAACACTTCCTTATGTACCATAGGCAGGCACATCAGAAGAGGTAGATATGGATCCGCCCGCCGTCGAAAAATTATTTCATCTAATTAATTTTTTTATGAAAAGATTATAGAAAAGCCCCCAATACTACTGGAGGCTTTTCGAAGTGCTACTCTGCTATCATGATCTTCCTGAAAAAAAGCTTAGGGCGCCACATATCAGCAGTTTTTTTATTTATGCCATAGATTAAATATCATGCTTAAGGTCGAAGCGATCCAATCGCATAACCTTTATCCAGGCTTTTACAAAATCCTTAACAAATCGCTCTTTCGAGGTATCAAAGGCATAAGCTTCAGCAATAGCGCGCAGCTCGGAATTTGAGCCAAAGATTAAATCAACTGGTGTCGCGGTGTATTTTACCTCACCAGTTTTGCGATTTACTCCTTCATATACCCCTTCAATGTTTGCTTTGCGCCACTTAGTGGCCATATCCAAAAGATTCACAAAGAAGTCATTGCTAAGCACGCCAGGATTATTCGTAAACACGCCATGGCTGCTGCCATCTGCATTAGCGCCTAACATACGCATGCCGCCCAATAATACCGTCATTTCTGGCACAGTTAAAGTTAGCTGATCAGCCTTATCTATTAACATCTCTGTTGGAGGTCGATAGCTTTCATCTTTATTAAAATAATTGCGGAATGCATCTGCTTTTGGCTCTAACATAGCAAAAGAATTTACGTCTATTTGCGCTTGAGTTGTATCACCCCGGCCTGGAGTGAATGGCACTTCAATTGATATACCCCCATCTTGGGCTGCTCTCTCAATAGCCGTCGCCCCAGCAAGTACTATTAAGTCTGCCAAAGATACCTTGCGACCCAAAAATGAGTTATTAAGAAATGAGCTATTAAAGCCTTTTTGGATAGACTCCAGCTTTTCAAGCACCTTGGTCAATTTCGCTGAATTATTAATCTTCCAGGTATTTTGAGGAGCTAGTACGATTCGTGCACCATTAGCACCGCCACGCATGTCTGATGCACGAAAGCTCGAAGCTGAGGCCCAAGCAACAGCTACCAACTCTGAGTTACTCAGACCAGATTCAAGAATTTCTTCTTTTAAGCCAGCTATATCGCTGTCACTAACCATCTTGTAGTCTGGTTTTGGCACAGGATCCTGCCAAATTAATTTCTCTTCTGGTACTTCTTTACCCAAGAAGCGTGCGCTTGGACCCATATCGCGATGAGTTAACTTGTACCATGCTTTGGCAAAAGCCTTTTGATATTCTGCTGGATCCGCCAAAAAACGTTCGGCGATCTTTTTGTATTCAGGATCAAATTTCAATGCAAGGTCAGCTGTAGTCATCACAGGTGCATGAAATTTTCCTTTTATATGCGCATCTGGCACAGAGCTCTCTAAACCTTTGTTCTTTGGTACCCACTGAATCGCACCTGCAGGACTCCGAGTTTCCTCCCATTCGTTATTAAGCAAGTTCTCTAAATACAAACTAGTCCACTGTATTGGTGCTTGCGTCCAAGCCCCTTCAAGACCGCTAGTGGTTGTATCTTCAGAGTGACCTTTGCCGCATTTATTTTTCCAGCCTAATCCTTGGTTTTCAATAGGGGCTGCTGCTGGTTCTGGCCCAACGCAGTCCTTGGGTTTGTGAGCACCATGCATCTTGCCAAACGTATGGCCGCCTGCAATTAAGGCAAGTGTCTCTTCATCATTCATTGCCATACGCCCAAAGGTTATACGGATATTTTTTGCAGAACCTATCGGGTCAGGTTTACCTTTCGGGCCTTCAGGATTCACATAAATCAGACCCATATGAGTTGCACCTAAAGGCTGCTGAAGTTTCCCATCTCGCCCCTCGCGATCACTTGCTAACATTTCAACCTCTGGACCCCAATAAACTAAATCAGGCTCCCAGTCATCAGAACGCCCCCCTGCAAAACCATAGGTTTCAAAACCCATATTTTCAAGAGCAACGTTACCCGCAAGAATCATTAAATCAGCCCAAGAAAGAGCCTCGCCATATTTTTGTTTTACCGGCCAAAGCAACCGGCGCGCCTTATCAAGATTGCCATTATCCGGCCAGCTGTTAAGAGGGTCGAAACGTTGCTGTCCACCACCACCACCACCTCGGCCGTCAAATGTGCGGTATGTGCCTGCACTATGCCAAGTCATACGAATAAAGAATGGTCCATAATTTCCATAATCTGCCGGCCACCAATCTTGTGAGGTCGTCAGTAATACGTCGATGTCTTTCTTGGCAGCATCAAGATCGAGTGACTCAAAAGCTTTTGCATAATTAAATTCTTCACCAAGTGGATTAGAGCGAATGTCATGATCACGCAAAGGAGACAAATCGAGCTGATCAGGCCACCAAAATTGATTAGATTTCGTTTTAATCGAATTCTCAGCTATAACTATCTGAGAAGCTGCAATAAAAGATACTAAAGCTGCCAAAAAAACACCTAATAATTTATACCTTCGCATAATGTCACTCTCTCTATTTAAATCGTCTGACATGATTAGAGCTAACTATAATATCTTAGTCGCTAATAGTTAAATTCTGTTTTTTTATACCTCTAATAGCTTACCTCAATAGTCTGGCTGGGAGACCTTTTTATCTCCAGCGGCTTCTAAGGCTTTTAAGTGCGACCCTTCTTCATAACTATAGAAAATATAATCAATGGTTTTACTTTGGTCTGACAACAATTTTTTTGAAATTGAAATTGAATTTTTAGGCAGGATAGATTCTATTTAACTACGAAGGTGGGAGTCTTGAGTGCAGCATGATTGTATCTTTTGCGATAACTATACTTGTACAGATCTTCAGGGCTTTCGAATACCTCTCTATGGCCCGCAAGATCATAAACTATCCAGTAAGTATTTCTACTCACAAGAGTATAGCCTATTTCCATTAACTTCATTTCAGACTTTTCAATCAGTTTTGATTGTTTATCAGCAAAAGTTTTCTCTTCACTCCAACTGAGGGCTTTTATATTGCACTTCACAAATTAACTCAATCAATATCTAAAACGGCAATCTAATTTATCTTCTTCAAAGAAAAAAGTAAAGGTATCTACCCCTTATGAACATAAAGGCTTCTGAGATTCAGGAAATATTCAATATATTGTGCGTCTGCAGATTCAGTCGCCACTTGGGGTTATTCAAGCAAAATTTGATTGTTTTTTGCGTAATATCATCTTGATTTGGGTATATCGCCTCTTTAGTTGAAATTAATGCCATCGGTGTCAAATAAAAATAATCAGCCTTAATATGTAAAAAACTGTCCGGCATAGCATCCGCTTGGGGGAAGACCAGCTTAAGTTCATCACATTGATTGATCACAACCTTTGACGTCCCCTTGGGGCTACAACATACCCAATCGATGCCTGCAGGTAGTGGCAATGTGCCGTTTGTCTCTATCGCAACTTCAAATCCAGCTTGGTGAAAATGCCTAACAAGATCATCATCCATTTGAAGAGCTGGCTCCCCTCCAGTACATACCACAAAAGGTTTTCCGCCTGTTTTTTTTGGCCAGAGGTCGCTCACTTTTGATGTTAAATCAGCTGCAGTCTTGTACTCTCCACCATTTTCGCCATCAGTACCCAGGATATCAGTATCGCAGAAATTACAAATAGCTTCAGCTCGACTTTCTTCTCTACCATTCCATAGATTGCACTTGCTGAATCTGCAAAAAATAGCCGGTCGGCCAGATTGAGCACCCTCTCCTTGTAGCGTATAGAAGATTTCTTTTATCTTGTAGGTTTTCTTCATTGCTCATACCCCGAAGGATCGCTCATGCTATTGCAAGCAAAAGCCTCCATTCTCTCAAAACAGGCGCCACATTTACCACAAGCCGTGTCTTTTCCGTTATAACAACTCCAGGTTTTAGTGTAATCCAAACCCATCAAGAGACCATCTTTTACAATCTCCCCTTTGTCGTAATTTAAATAAGGGGTAACAATTTCAATAGGCTGATAATTTGCAACAGCGCACACATTATTCATTTTTTCTACAAACTCTGGCCGACAATCCGGATAAATCGCATGATCACCAGAGTGGGCACCATAAAAAACTTTCTTTGCTCCAATAGAAATTGCATAACCAACTGCAAGAGATAGCAGGATCATATTTCGATTTGGGACAATAGTGGACTTCATGGTTTCATCGGCATAATGGCCTTCAGGAATATCAATATTTGAGGTAAGCGAGGAGCCCTGAAGGAGCTCGTTAATAGCAGTGATATCAATTATTTTATGTGGGATATCTAGCTCTACGCACGCAGAAGCGGCGTATTCAATCTCTTTGGCATGTCTTTGGCCATAATTAAATGTCACAGCTGATACTTGGAGGTCATTTTTGAGAGCACGGTTCAAGAGGGTGTAAGAATCCATTCCGCCGGAAAAGATCACAACAATTATTTCTGACATAAAATTATTTCTACCTAAAAACTAACATCGATCGATCAATATGACTGCTCATTAACCCCTAGGGCCAATTCAACGGCCTTCACAACTTTATTAGAGAGAGGGCTGGTTACAGAGGAATAAGCGGTAATCAGTTCGCCCTGGTCATTTAATAAGTATTTATGAAAGTTCCATCGAGGGGCTCCAGATTGCTGTTTTGCCCAGACATAAAACGGGTGAGCATCTTTTCCTTTTACATGAACTTTTGATGTCATCGGAAAATTAACATTGAAGTTAACTGTGCAAAAAGTCTTGATTTCGTCTTCCGACCCAGGCTCTTGGCTCATAAAGTCGTTTGATGGTACCCCGAGCACAACTAAGCCTTGATCTTGATACTTTTCCCATAAACTTTGCAGTCCTGCATATTGTGACGTAAATCCACAGCGTGATGCTGTATTCACCACCAATAGGGTTTTGCCGGCAAAACTAGATAATGGCAACAGCTCTCCATCAATGGAAGTAAACTCAAATTGATGCGCACTACTACCTTTGCTTAACTCTTTTTTCCCCATATTACCTGATCCCCCTTCAGTTACCTCTGCGCAGACAAAAGACTGGCATAAAAGAAAACAGCAAACTATAAACAATCTCATCATGCTACCTTTACGTTCTACGTTTATACTAGTTGGCTTATACCGCAGTATTATAGCAAGGACCGGCAAAAAACTTAATTTCTGAATACAAAAAATATGATTATAGCCCTAAAAAAATATTTTCTTTGTCTCTTGACCATAGCGATATTGTCCGTCAATGCCTCAGCAGAGAAGCTAATGGATATTATACCCTCACCTACATCACTACCCTCTATGTCTTTTGATGATGGAAATCAATCTGTAGGAATAGAAAAATTTTTAGGCCGCTATGTTTTGGTTAACTTTTGGGCAACATGGTGTGTTCCGTGTATAAAGGAAATGCCGGCCCTGGATCGATTAGCTGAAAGCTTCTATGAAAAAGATCTTACTATTATCGCTATTAGCCAGGATGCGGGCGGATTCAATGAAGTGAAGCCCTTCCTGAAATCTATGGCACTGAAAAAAATTCTAGTTTGGTATGATAAAAAGAATGAAGGCTTTCGCGACCTGAACTTCAAAGGTTTACCTACAACTGTACTGATAAATCCAAAAGGATTTATGGTGGCAAAATTAGAAGGAAGCGCTGAATGGGACCAAGGTTTACTTGTGGAGCAAATAAAAAATATAGTCGCAGAAGAAGTCCAATAAATAAATGCATAAATTTCTAGCGCGCACGCGAATCAGATTTTTATTTCTTTATTTTTATATATCGATCATTCTTTTTTCGATCCTAGCAGGCTGTGCGCCGACTTCTCAAATTGCTAAAGGCAGCAGCCATGAAGTACATGTTGAGCGTAACTGAGAACTCATAGAGGCGGAAAAAAGGCAATTATTGGTTAGGTGGCATTGTAAACATTGTGGCTGCTGACTATGGCATCAATACCCAGGGAATATTTGGGAAAACTACATCCAGCCTATTCAGCCAAGAGTTTGAAAGAGGCGCCGACTATGTTGGAATGTACTATCTCGCAAATGCTGGAATCGATACCACTCATGTTGCTGGATTCTGGCGAAGAATGGCCATTGAACACCCCTCAGGAATCAAAGAGAATCATGGCGCTAGCCACCCCTCAACAGCTGAGAGATGGGTAAATTTGGGTGCTGCGCACAATGAAATTCAAAGCAAAATACTGAATGAGCTACCTCTTTTGCCGGAAAGAAAATAGATTCCATGATGTATGGTCAAAAAAAACCCTAGCATTCTAGACAATGAATAGGGTCATCAAAAAATGCAATCCAACTACAAGACAGGTAAGCCTTAATCGCATCTTCCGATACGATAATGATATTTCAGAGGCTGAAAAAAATACTGCATCAGTCTTAAGTCCTGCCAAATGGATCACGCCCAAAGTAATCACCGCAAAAGGTAAAGGAAGAAATAACAATCCAGCCCAAGCCATTACAGGTGCCACAGTGCTTACCACAAACCTTGCACGAGAACGATGATTGTAGGTCAACGCCATGCCCCAATGAATTCCACTCATAAATGAAATAATAACAGCGGAGTAAATCGAAAATCCCCGAATTGAAATGTCCTGGAAATCTTCCATATAGTTTGCTGTCAACAACGATACTACGAAAGGAGCTAACCCAAAATATCCAAGATATATGGCTATCCTCTGGTCATGATTTTTTTTATCGTTCATTTCCACCTCATGTACTGCAAGTAACTAAAATCAAACATTTCTTCGTTAATAGCTTTAACTAAGTAGCTCATAAAAACCATATCATTCTTTAAATGATCATTAAACTCCCACTAACTCTAGATAGCAGACCAACCCTGTGTCAAACTAGTTCAATGCTAATGAAAAATTTTATTTTCGCTACTATATTAAGCCTCGCTAGTTGTATTGTAATTGCAGATGAAATTAAGCCAGTCGACAATTTTAATATTGCCCGGTATTTAGGAAAGTGGCATGAAATTGCTAGACTTGACCACTCATTTGAACGAGGTATGAGCAATGTTTCTGCCGAATACTCCATGCGCGATGACGGAGGACTCAAAGTGCTCAATCGAGGGCTCAAAAAAAATAATCAATGGAAAGATGCGGAAGGTAAGGCTTATTTTGTTGGTGCCGAAAATAAAGGTCATCTAAAAGTATCATTTTTCTGGCCTTTTTATAGCTCATATATAGTTTTTGAGCTGGGTAATAATTATCAATATGCCTTTGTTACAAGTGACAGTAAATCCTACTTATGGTTACTCTCAAGAACTCCTTGTGTAGCGAATAGCTTAAAGGAGCATTTTGAAAAAAAGATTGGCAGCCTAGGATTCGATAAAACTGAACTTATTTATGTCGATAATAGCTGCGATAACCTAAAAACCTTTAGCACTAAGGCTGAAAATCTCAATGAATAAAAAAGAACACGCAAAAAGACTACCCTGCAGGGGATGCTTACCAGACTGTAAGTATTATTCTAAATGCAACGGCTACCCATGGAATATGCCCGATAGATCTATCTTGGGGCTCATAAAAAATCTATACGCTAAGTGGTTTCACAGGTAAGGTTAGTCACTAGCTTTGATGCTAGCTTCTAGGGACTGAATTTTTTGAAGAATCTGATCGGCCTCCCGAGTGAGTTCGGAATATTTAAATATATCCCCCGAACGTTGTGCCTCCATACCTTCTTTTAATTTACTCATATATTCAGCATTTAATTTTTTTAACGGATCCTTCTTAAACAGTCCAAACATAATATTTTATCCATATAAATAAATATAATAATTGAGTGGTTTTCATATAAATCAGCCTACTTTCGACTTTTTTAAACGTTAACTACTGTTATTTTAAACGAGCTCTGATTTTCCTCATCAACCAGAAATAAACTGAATACGGCAGCAAACTAAGCAACTTCAAGCAGTTGGCGAACAAAAACGGGAACCTTACCTCAAAATGCTTGCTCTCAATTGCTTTCACGATATGCTTAGCCGCCTGCTCAGTTGACATCAATGAAGGCATCCTGAAATTATTAAGATCAGTAAGTCTGGTTCTAACAAATCCGGGGCTAATAAGTTGTACTTTTATGCCATATTCAGATAAATCACAATTTAGATTTTCTGCTAAATGAATAAGGCCAGACTTGCTGGACCCGTAGCCTGTGTCATTTGGCAGGCCACGATAACCAGCAATGCTAGAAATTAGGACAATATGCCCACTTTTTTTACCTATAAACTCCGGTACAGCTTGACTTAGCACCCTAACCGCGCCAACTAAATTTACATTAATCATTTTTTCTATCTGGGCCACATCAATATTCTCTGCGGTCATTGGCGCATAATAGCCAGCACAGTAAATAATAGTATCAATCGTTGTTTTTTTATTGACTATTTCTTTCCAGCAGTCCTCTACAGACTGGCTGTCGCCGACATCTAATGGACATATTATTGAGCTTGCTTCTAACTCAGAAGATAAATCAAGGAGTCGTTCTTCATTTCTAGCAGACAAGATTAAAGAATTATCGACATTTTTCCCTAGCTCCCGAGCAACAGCTCTGCCAATTCCTTCACTTGCCCCAATGAGCCAAATTTTCTTCATTATTTCTTCTTCATGACCAAAACAATCTCACCCACTTTAAAACCAAATTTTTTCATTGAGGTTCGATTAACAATTGTATTTTTTTCTGTAAGATACATCCAATCATCCATATCTAAGTTCATGGTTGAATCTTTGTAGGGTATGTTCAGGACATAATTTAAATTGACTGCGTTGCCATTCACCCGCCCCTTGGCTTCTCCCACCACATCCTCGGCAGAACCGACGAATGTAGACTCATCAGAGAAAACAATCTTCCATGTTCTTTGAGTTTTTTCTCCATCATCAAAAATAAACCATTCTTCCAGGATACCAACATCCCCGTCCCATGTGCCCTTAAGAGTGACCGTGAAACTTCTTGTTTGTCTGCCCTGAAAATCAAATAAACTGCCCCAGCCCTCCACATCTCCGTCAAAAAATGTTTTCAGGTCTATCTTTTTAGCCTTGTCTCCATAATAGTCTAAGGAGTTGTTAGTGCAGCCAGAAAAAATAAAGCACAAAATACCCATTACCAATAGTTTAATTTTTTTCATACAAAGCCTATGATTCCATAAAGTTAAAGAAAAGCTATTAACAGATATCTATTTAATTCATTATTTCAACTTGCATAACGCTTGTTCTACCTGAGTTAAAGCCTGCAATACAAATGCTGAGATAAAACTCCCAAGATCGAAGAAAAGACTCTGAGCACCCACCAATTAGCAGCTGATCTTTTTGTGCCATGAAATTTTTCTTCCATTTCTGTAGCGTCCAAGCGTAGTCTTTGCCAAATTCAAATACTTCGCCGACTCCTAATTTTGAATCTTTCACCCTTTTGCAAAAAACCTTTTTGGAAGGTAGCATGCCTCCGGGAAAGACGTGATGCCTAATATAATCACTTTTTTTACGATAACTGGAAAACACCTCATCATCAATGGTGATCGTCTGTATCATTGCCTTGCCATCTTTCTTGAGTAATCTCTTTATTTGATCAAAATACAGTTTCCAATACTTTTCACCGACTGCCTCAAACATTTCAATAGACACTATACGATCGTATTTTCCTTCTATTTCTCGATAGTCCTTCATTAGAATATCAGCATTTCCATTTAATCTTTTTTTAGCATAATCGTGCTGTTTATTAGATATAGTGAGGCCGGTTAATTTAGCGCCCGCGCTCGCTGCCTCCTCGGCAAAACCTCCCCATCCACAACCAATTTCTAAAACTTTTGCATCCTTTATGTCCAGATTCTGAATTATACGTTGATACTTATTGATTTGAGCCTCTTTTAGGCTATCAGTAGGATTTTTACATATAGCTGAAGAATAGGTCATTGTAGAATCCAGCCAAGACTCATAGAAATCATTTCCTATATCATAGTGTTCTAGTATATTTCTTTTGCTGCCATAGATGGTGTTTGCCCGAACCCATTGGTGATGCAAATAAAAGAATAATTTATTAAAAAAACTGGCTTGTCCGCGGTTCTTAATGTTGCCTAAATTGAAACTGCAATAAGTCAAAAATTCTGCAACATCCGAGCTGTCCCAAAATCCTAAATGATAGGCCTCACCCAGGCCTATGTCCCCCCTCTTCGCTATCATACTCATCACGACCCAATCGTTTATTCTCAAATCGCACTGGGGTCCTGAGCTGTCTCCAGAAAAAACTATTTCTTGAGAGTCAGGCAAGTAAATAGTTAACTGGCCGACATTGGCTGCCTCAAAAAATCTCTTTAAGGTGTTGATGTATTTGACGCTCATAATTTTTTAACCTTAAGTAATATCGATATCTGGTTTTTTGGGTGTTGGCCTAAATGGAATTTTTTTGAACCAAAGACGAAATGCATGAAAATGAATAAAAAATAGTACCTTAAATGTTATAAACGGTAACGAGAGAAAATATGCAGCCAGATTCCTGTCATTAAATTTTATGATTTCTCCATGTATGGCTGTCGAGATCAACCTCTCACCCTCATCAAAATAATCTATATCTATTTTCATATTGGCTTCATTGATATCAAATTTAAAATCATAGTGCCCCCTGACCTGGCAAAAAGGCGAAACATGAAATACTTTTGGTTGGCTAATTGTAGTCAAGCGAGTAATTGGTTCCATTTTTGGGTTAAAACACAAATATCCATGTCTTTCATTGAAGGTATTGTTCACTTCAGCCAAAACTATGCGCAAAGCACCTTGCAAATCAAAGCATAGCCAGAAACTAATGGGGTTAAAGCCCCAGCCTAAAGCCTTCGGAATTGTTAGCAGATAAACACTATCGATGCAGCCGGAATCGATAGCCTGCTTGTCGAGTATCTCGGTGATATAAAATCTAGGGTCGGCAAACTTTTTAAAGCCATAATCCTTCCAGAAGATACTAAAAAAATTAAACCCTTCCACTGAAAAAAATCTGGTCTTTATAGCCGAAAAAGTTGCGCTTAACTTCAAGCAAACATACAACATTTTATGAGAAAACTCGTACTCCTTTGGACGGTGTCTTTTATGAAAGATCTTCATTTTTACGAGAGAGGAAGATTTCAACATAGCTTTCTTTCGGTCATTTTTTCAAAAATGCTGGTTGCGCTCCATACGCCATCTTCATGAAAACCATAGCGTAGATATGCCCCGCAAAACCAGGTATGGCGATCGCCCTGTATTGCATTTAGCTCTAACTGGCCTGCAATAGCGGCTTCATTAAACACTGGGTGATAAAACTCATGGACATCGTAGATCTTTTCTTTAGGAATGACTTTGACCGGATTGAGGGTCACAAATACAGGTGCTAGCGGATCTATATGCTGCAATTTATTCATCCAATAAGTCACGGCAACGCTGTGATCTTCTTTCTCTTTCTTGTAAAGATAGTTCCAGCTACTCCAGCATTTTCGTTGTTTTGGCATTTGATCGAAATCACAATGAGTAAATGCGATATTTTTTTGTTTGGAAAATTTCTCCAAAATCATTTTTTCTTTTGAGGTCACAGATCTCAAAATATCAAGCGTCTCAGTTGGGTGGCAGGCAAATATCACTTCATCATAAATTTTTGCTTCCTGGTCATGCTCCTTTATCTCGACAGAGTCACTTGAGCAATCAACATATTGAATGGAGGCATTATTAACCAAACACCCTTTTTCTTGAATCAAGGCAACTAGGGCCTCCACATAAGTCCTACTTTTGTGCTTTATCGTGTGCCACTGCGGTCGGTTCCTAAGACTCAGCAAGCCATGATTATCAAAGAAATTGACGAACGTGGCTGCAGGAAAATCCAACATCGCTGCTGATGAGCAGCTCCAAATTGCACCGCCCATCGGCAGAATATAATAATCACGGAACCATGACTTGAGTTTCATTTTTTTAATTAATTCGCCCAAAGAAAGATGGGGAAATTTTTTAACAAACCTCTTCGCGCTAGCATTGAATCTTATGATATCCAGCACCCCTCTGAGCATCTGAAGGTTCAATAAATTTTTTCGCTGGGCGAAGAGCGCATCAAGAGAGGTTCCAGCCCACTCTAAAGCGCCATCATCAACTGAAATAGCAAAAGACATCTCTGTATCTTTAATTTCAATCCCAATGTCTTGCAATAACTGATTTAGCTTAGGGTAGGTCCTATCATTTAGTACAATAAAACCTGTATCTACCTCTAAGGTTTTACCATCCCCTGTCGTTATTGCAATTGTCCTACTATGGCCCCCAAATACTTTATTTTTTTCATAGACAGTTACTTCGCAGGAATCCTTGAGGAAATAAGCAGCACTTAGTCCGGCAATACCAGAACCGATAACCGCTATTTTTTTCTTTTTTGTCATAAAGGGTTCAATCTTGTCGTCTTTAAAATAATTGTCTATATAGCGTCAAACTATAGCTGATATAGCATGCCTTAATCTCTATATAGCTGAGGATGAAGCAACATCACACTAACAAAATAATATCATTTAAAAGTAAAGAAAATAAGGAAATAAGGAAATAAAATAAGGAAATAAAGAAATAAGGAATGTTGTAGAAATAAGAAAATTAAGTATGTTATAATTAGAGCTTAATATATAAATTAAGCGCACATTATCATATGAAAAATATTAAGTTTATTGCCCTGGTTGTATTAATGTTTTCGCCCGTCAGCGCATATGCAGACACTCTGACTAGCAGCCCTTTTTCACTACTTCCTGCAGGAAAGCAGATTCTAGCTGGTGGAGGTCCGCCGGACCTAACCCTCAACGACCTTAAATCTCTCAAGGGCATGGCGACTCAAACGAGCTCGCTTAGTGCTGAATCACTAAAAAGCGATGCGCTTAACGCGCTTAACAACAAAGGCGCTGAAATCTCCAAATCTTATTTAGAAAAATACTTCCCAACGGTTGAGCTAGAGCTCGATATGATGAACGGATCAAATCCCACATCAAGCATCTTAATTGTAGCCCCTCTCTCGGATCCCAGTGATTCTATCAATACATTTTTTACGCAAGACAGCATCTATTACTCAGATAATCGAACCACAGTCAACCTAGGTGTTGGGTATCGTCGTCTCATGTTAGATAAAAAACTGATGCTAGGGATAAACGCGTTTTATGATCATGAATTTCCTTACAATCATCAGCGCACGAGTCTTGGTTTCGAGGCTAGAACCACTGTCGGTGAGATAAATGCAAACGTCTACAATAGTCTAACAGACTGGCGAGATGGGAGAGATGGCTTAGATGAAAGAGGTCTAGACGGGCGTGATATTGAAATTGGTATGCCTTTACCTTATATGAATTGGGCGCACATTTTTGCTAAAGCGTTCACCTGGGATAGTGAGCTCAGCGGCGTTAAAGATATCTCTGGCACCAGCCTATCTATTCGTGCAATACCGCCTGGATTACGCGGAGTGGAAGTTGAGTTTGGTAGGGTTAACTACGGTAATACCTCAAGCAATGCTCAGAAAGATGCCAATTTTTTCAAAATCAGCGTGAACTTAACAGAGCTGTTCAAAACACCGGCCGATGCTGCACCGCTGATCAGCAAATATGCTTATCAGCTTGATGACATGGAAGCAAAGCGCTACGAGAAAGTACGTCGTGAAAATAAAATTTTTAAACAGATGAAAAGCCAGGGTGGTCAGCAGGTGCAAGTTTCAGGATACTAGCGGTAAAAATAACCGAACTAGATCTGTTTAATAAATTGATAGTTTAAGGAAAATAAACATGACAAATACACGCAAGTGGCTAATGATTTTAATATTGCCGTTCACTTTCGCTTCATTTTCTGCTTTGGCAGTGTTTGATGACAATCTTAGCCATGAGTGCACGAAAGTAGCTGGTACTAGCACCATCAAGGTATATGCTGGCAGTGACCCCTTCTCACAGGCGGCAGAAGGAAGCAACTTTGGCGATCAATGCTCAGAGATTCCTGATGCTTACCGTATTAATATATATAAATTTGGTACATGCACAGCAGACCCGTTT
>MEHZ011353013.1_pt1 | contig 24951 bp, 24 predicted proteins | sample 897221 | NCBI WGS metagenome assembly MEHZ01 (sample SAMN05514161, study PRJNA337945) | marine metagenome | isolation source: marine surface water | place: Arctic Ocean | collected 2007-12-13
ATTCTGCTGATTGACGACATCAATAGTTGGTGGCGTGGCGTTGATCTTAGCACCGCTGCGACATACTTTGATGGGATCGTGTATTGCGCCCATACAACATCTCAGGAGCAAATACTCTCCAATTTGGAAAACGTCAGGTGTGTTATTGGAGCAAACAAAACATTGATCGCGGGCTTCCAACTTTTTTACCCAGAGGTCTCTGATCGTGCTGACTTTGCTGCAAGGACGGACGCAGCGCTTCAAGTTGCCGATGGTTGCAATTATTACAATTTTGGTCTTGTGCCCAATGCACGACTTTCCTGGCTTTCTAGAAACTATCCTAAAGCGTATGACTGATCTTTGCCGCGTAATGCTTTGCTTCCCAATTCACATTGATCTGCATTGTAGTAATGAATGCATTACGCTACCGATTTGGAATGAATCTATCTGCACTTAGTTTTCGTGATTTCCGTATTTACCTTGGCGGAAATTTATTTGCATCGAACGCTCTCTGGATGCAACGAGTTACCATAGGTTGGCTCGCCTGGGACCTGACGTCATCTGCCACCTTCGTGGGTTTTGTGGCGTTTATAAATTTTGCACCATCGATGATCATCGGGCCGTTTTTTGGTGTATTGATCGATAGAGTGCGGGTTAAGCAAGCGGCGAAGGTAACGCAGTTACTTTCATTTATGATCGCTCTAGGTTTTTATCTTTTTTTTACCTTTGGAATTTTAAATGAGGTGGTCTTGTCAGTGTTGTCGGGTCTGTCGGGGTTAGTCGTTTCGGCTCACACGCCCGTTAGAATGTCTCTGGCGCCTCGACTGGTTGATCGCACCTCTGTTTCGTCGGTCATCACAATTGGAGCAATCAATTTCAATTTGGCAAGACTAACTGGCCCGGCCCTAGGTGGCTGGCTGATTGCAGTTTGGGGGGTAGGTTTAGCGCTATTAGTCCAAATGTTGTGCTATCTACCCTTTCTATTTGCAATAGGTCTGCTGCGTCCCAGAGAACGATTGTCATCGGGAGTTAAGGATGAAGCTTTCTTTAGTGCGCTTAAATCTGGAATTAGGCATGTTTTAAAAAGCCCCTTTATATGCCGAGCTCTTTTAATCACGGTTCTTTATTCTTTTTTGATACGTGGTACCTTAGAAATTCTGCCAGTTATTGCTGATGGCTTGTTTAGCAAGGGTGCAGCAGGGCTCGGACTATTAACATCGAGCGCAGGTTTTGGTGCCCTGCTTGCTGGAATGGCAAAAGCCCTTATGCCAAGTCAAATTTCTGGAGAATTACCAAAGTATGTACTTGCCAGTGCATTGGTTGGAATTGCTCTGGTGTCTCTATTAGGTCTCTCAAATTCATGGGGGTTCACACTTATATGCATTTCCTATCTAGGATTTTCTGGCACATTGTCTGGAATATCAATTCAGACAGCTATCCAAATTGATCTAGATGACAGCCTTCGTGGGCGGGTGATGAGCCTTTGGACGATGGTTGGTATAGGCGCTACAGCGATGGGTGCTATAGCGCTAGGTGGACTGGCGGATTATATTGGATTTGCGCTAGCATTTGGCGCAGGTAGCGCTTTAGGAATTGTAGTTTTGGCAACTTTTGCCCTCCGACTGCGTTAATTTTTAATTTCTGTAAGTGAAGTTTCATATAACTCTTACTAAACAATAGAGGCGACCCTCTGTCTTCCTAATAAAATCTTAACATAAATTGTGCAATGCATCGTGCATAAGCCCGGTGCCCGCCAGTTAGGGTTTAATCCACCTTAGCCCACCTCTCGAGCTGGCTTCTGATGTGCGCTACGTGGCACGGAGCGAGCATTTTAGTGGTTGCTTAGCTCTATCTCCATACCGGCTGACTGTGCAAGGCATTGAACCGGGTGGCTGGCTAAGTTTGATAGGAGTGGCATCGAAGATGAGGCCCATCCTTATACTGCCAAGGATAATGCAATGTGTTTAATGTCTATGACGAGAGCCAACTGATGGCGGCAACCATACAAATTAAATAGGTAGGCCCCAATCACATTGGAAGCTTAGTTAGTTAGAGTAGATCGGCATCTTACATCCAATTTGCAAACTTATGCCAATACTATATGATAAAAATTGATGGAATACGGCCACAATCTCTATTTATTGTTAGCATCACTAGCTATTGCTTTGATGTCAGGTTTCACTGGCCTGTCGTTAACTCGGGGTGCATCAGCTATAGAAATTGGTCATCGCAAACTGGTTGTTTCGATGTCAGCAATTGCTTTAGGGGGTGGCATATGGTCGATGCATTTTGTTGCCATGCTAGGGATGACCCTACCAGTGCCTTTCCATTATGATGCTCTAATCACTATGGTTTCCGCTTTGGTCGCCATCCTATTGACGGGAATTGCACTACTTCTCGTACACTTTGGAGATCGCACGCCCCAAAAAATAATAAGTGCGGGGCTATGTGCCGGTTGCGGGATTCTTGCAATGCATTATCTGGGAATGTCAGGTATCCAGGATGTGAAAATTGTTTACTCTACCTTGGGTATTGTAATATCTATTATCGCGTCTTTGATTCTTTGCGTGGCGTCTTTTTGGATAAGCTATAGTGAACGTGGCAAGCGTAACATTCTAGTAGCAACTATCGTTTTTGGAAGCACTGTTGTAGCGGTTCATTTTATTGCTATGGCTGGCACACATTTTGTGAAAGTGGATGGTGGCCTGTCTACTGGATTATGGCTGAGCAATGAAGTGCTCGCGTTTGGCGTAACACTGACATCGTTTATAATTTCTGGCGCGTTTCTACTTGTGGGTGTGACATTTTCTGTAGGACAGGGTTTCCGCGAAGATGGGGATGTCTCAAAATACGTCATGGAAAGTGGTGTAGTTTTAACTGCTAATTCTAACGACAAAAGTATTGTCAGAATTCCCTATGAAAGTACTGGGCAGACGCACTTTGTACACAGTGATGAGGTTGCGGCGGTTCAGGCTGATGGCCGCTATACTCTCTTATATCATCATACAGGGTGCTTGTTTTGCCCATGGTCGCTAACCAGTATAGAGACAAAACTTAATGGTTTAAGTTTTGTGAAGGGTCATCGTAGTTATTTGATTAACACTGACCATGTTACGAGTTTCGAACGCAACAAAGACAATGGCCAATGTTTTTTTGATGGCAATGTACATCTTGATCATGTCCCTATTAGCCGATCCTATCTCAAAAATGTGCGCGCACGCCTCGGTTTATAATTAAGATTTAATTTGTAGTGTAGTTTCGCTACACGGTTAACGCATTTCATTCTCGCTATTCGCATTTCGTGCGTGGACTCCCGCAACTCGGATGTTTGCTCTGGTACCCTTAAGATCGGTGCCGTTGTGTTCATAGGTATACTATCGTCAGGGAGGACACCGTATGATCACATCAGCTTTTGAATACCATCGACCCTCTAATTTAACAGGCGCTTTAACTGTTTTAGAGGAACACGGAGATGATGCACGCGTCATCGCGGGGGGGCATAGCCTGATCCCAATGATGAAATTGCGGATGGCAGATGTGCCGCATTTAGTGGATTTGCAAGACATTGCAGACCTGAAAGGAATAACAGTCGAAGTTGGCACTGTCACCATCGGTGCAATGACCACCCAACACGACCTTATCAACAATAAGGCGCTGTTGGCGGCGGCTCCAATCATTCACGAAGCAGCGCTTCAGATTGCTGATCCCCAAGTGCGATATATGGGCACGATTGGTGGCAATGTCGCCAATGGCGATCCTGGCAACGATATGCCTGGCCTCATGCAGTGCCTTGATGCGACTTTCACTCTGGTTGGACCGGATGGTACCCGTAGTGTGAAGGCCCGCGAATTTTACGAAGCCGCTTACATGACGGAACGCGAAGATGGAGAAATTCTGACTCAAATTAGTTTTCCCGTGACTAATTCTGGCTTTGCCTACGAAAAGCAAAAACGCAAAATTGGTGACTATGCGACTGCAGCCTGCGCGGTGTTGATTGCCAAAGAGGATGGCAAAGTTACCAGTGCATCTGTAGCAATGACGAACCTGAGCGATGTGCCAGTTCTGTCTGAAGCCGCCGGAGCCGCATTGGTGGGAACATCCTGCGATGCTATCGCCATGAAAGCTGCTGTTGCTGCCGCTCTACAGGATATTGACCCGACTGAAGATAATCGTGGTCCCGTTGAATTTAAAATACACGTCGCTGGGATCATAATTTCACGTGCAATCGCACGTGCCTGGTCAAGGGCGTAAGGGGAGGATAATATGACAAACCAAATCATAAAAATGACGGTTAACGGCGAGAAAAAAGAAATACTCGCTGAGCCCCGCGAACTACTGATCTATGTGCTCCGTGAGAAACTTGGACTTACCGGCGCACACGTTGGTTGTGAAACATCCCATTGTGGCGCTTGCACGGTTGAGATTAACGGCAAATCAGTTAAATCTTGCACCATGTTTGCGGTTCAGGCTGAAGGCGCTGAGATTACCACAATTGAAGGGCTGGGAAGCCCAGATAATTTGCATGTGTTACAAGCGAATTTCAAAGAGCATCATGGATTACAGTGCGGCTATTGCACACCGGGGATGATCACCCGCGCGCACCGCTTGCTCCAGGAAAACCCGAATCCAACCGAAGAAGACGTGCGCTTTGGCATTTCTGGTAATATTTGCCGCTGCACTGGTTATCAAAATATTGTGAAATCCATTTTGTCGGCAGCCGCTGAACTGAATGCAGCCAAGGAGGCCGCCCAATGAAGGACGAAGTCACACGCGAAGAACGCGTCACAAACCTTAAGGGTCTAGGCTCCTCACGCAAACGCGTCGAAGATGCTCGCTTCACTCAAGGCAAAGGTCACTATGTCGATGACATAAATTTACCTGGGATGCTGACAGGCGACTTTGTCCGCTCGCCATATGCACATGCTCGCGTCAAATCGATCAACATTGATGCTGCCATGGCGCTGGATGGTGTTGTGGCTGTACTGACTGCCAAAGACCTTGAGCCATTGTCCTTGCACTGGATGCCAACGCTGGCCGGTGACAAGCAGATGGTTCTGGCCGATGGAAAAGTGCTTTTTCAAGGCCAAGAGGTGGCCTTTGTTGTGGCCAAAGATCGTTATATCGCAGCGGATGCCGTTGACCTCGTGGAGGTCGAATATGAAGAACTTCCAGTCCTTGTTGACCCGTTCAAATCTTTGCAGTCTGATGTGGTTTTGCGCGAGGATCTCGATCCAACAGCGCCCGGTGCACATGGGCCACGCAAACACCACAACCATATTTTCACATGGGAAGCTGGCGATGAAGAGGGCACAAATGCTGTCATCGACGACGCTGATGTCGTTGCCACTGAAGAAATGTATTACCATCGCACCCACCCCTGCCCGCTAGAACCATGCGGCTCTGTTGCGAGTATGGATAAGGTGAATGGCAAGCTGACACTTTACGGTACATTCCAAGCGCCGCATGTGGTGCGCACAGTTGCTTCACTCCTGTCTGGCATAGAAGAGCACAACATCCGAGTTGTATCTCCCGATATAGGTGGCGGTTTTGGTAATAAAGTTGGAGTTTACCCCGGCTATGTCTGCTCAATTGTGGCCTCAATTGTTACCGGTGTTCCTGTTAAATGGGTTGAGGACCGGATGGAGAACCTGATGTCTACTGCCTTTGCGCGTGATTATTGGATGAAGGGTAAAATTTCGGCTACTAAAGAAGGTAAGATCACTGGTTTGCATTGTCATGTTACCGCAGATCACGGTGCCTTTGACGCCTGTGCTGATCCAACCAAATTTCCAGCAGGTTTCATGAGTATCTGTACAGGCTCCTATGATATTCCAATCGCCTATCTTGGTGTGGATGGTGTCTACACGAACAAAGCCCCGGGTGGTGTGTCTTATCGTTGTTCTTTCCGAGTTACGGAGGCTGTATATTTCATTGAGCGTATGATCGAAGTTCTTGCTATTGAATTGAACATGGACGCAGCAGAGCTGCGCCGGATCAACTTTATCAAAAAAGAGCAGTTTCCCTATGACTCGGCGCTTGGATGGGAATATGATAGTGGCGATTATCACACGGCGTGGGACAAGGCTCTTAAGGCTGTGGATTATGAAGGGTTGCGCAAAGAGCAAGCTGAACGCGTGGCTGCTTTTAAGCGCGGTGAAACCCGGACTATCATGGGCATTGGCTTGAGCTTCTTCACGGAAATTGTGGGAGCTGGGCCGGTAAAGAACTGCGATATCCTTGGGATGGGCATGTTCGACAGCTGCGAAATCCGTATCCATCCAACGGGCTCTGCTATTGCACGGCTTGGTACGATCAGCCAAGGCCAGGGACATGCCACGACCTTTGCGCAGATTCTTGCGTCTGAGATTGGCATTCCAGCTGACTCGATCACTATAGAGGAGGGCGACACCGATACGGCCCCTTATGGTTTGGGCACATATGGGTCACGTTCTACACCGGTCGCTGGCGCTGCAACGGCCATGGCAGGGCGTAAAATCCGCGCAAAAGCCCAAATGATTGCGGCTTATTTGCTAGAAGTACATGACGATGACGTCGAGTTTGATGTAGACCGGTTTGTGATAAAAGGCGCACCGGAGCGATTTAAGACGATGGGGGAAATTGCCTATGCGGCATACAATCAAGCTATCCCCGGTCTGGAGCCAGGTCTTGAGGCGGTAAGCTACTATGACCCACCCAATATGACCTATCCTTTTGGCGCATATGTTTGCGTGATGGATATAGACGTGGACACTGGTGTCCCCAAAATTAATCGCTTCTATGCGCTTGATGATTGCGGCACACGGATTAATCCTATGGTCATCGAAGGTCAGATCCATGGTGGTTTGACCGAGGCACTTGCGGTAGCTCTGGGGCAAGAAATTGCCTATGATGATATGGGTAATTGCAAAACGGCAACCTTGATGGACTTTTTCCTTCCAACTGCTTGGGAAGTCCCAAACTTTGAAACCGACTTCACTGTGACGCCGTCTCCGCATCACCCAATAGGGGCGAAGGGTGTGGGGGAAAGCCCACATGTTGGTGGCGTCCCGTGTTTCTCGAATGCAGTACAAGATGCCTTCCGGCCTTTTGGCAACCGCCACACCAATATGCCTCATGACCACTGGCGTATTTGGAAGACTGCCAACGACCTTGGCCTGCACGATTAATGAAAGGGCGGGGCACCCATTGGGTGCCCCGCACAAAACCATGATGACCTCGAAAAATTTACAAATATCGCTTGAGAAAACTGGTTATGTTGCATCTGATGATCTTGCTACGGCGCTTCATATCGCCATCACTCTTGCCCGCCCGCTGCTTTTAGAGGGTGCCGCCGGTGTGGGTAAGACTGAAGTTGCAAGAGCCTTGGCTGTGATTAAAGATACCCAGTTGATCCGACTCCAATGTTATGAGGGGCTGGATGCGTCACAAGCTATTTACGAGTGGAACTATCAGCGACAGTTGCTGTCAATTCGTGCAGCCTCCGAGGCGGGTGAAACTGGCGCGGCTGTTGAAAGCCGTATTTTTTCTGAAGATTATCTGATGGAACGACCACTGCTCAAATCTATCCGGCAGGACAAGTCACCTGTACTTTTGATCGACGAGATTGATCGCGCTGATGAGGAATTTGAGGCCTATTTGCTTGAAGTTCTATCCGAGTTTCAGATCACTATACCTGAGTTGGGCACGATCACTGCAATTACAAAGCCCTTAGTGATACTTACCGCCAATGGTACGCGTGATCTGTCTGATGCGCTACGCCGACGCTGTATCTATGCGCACATTGATTATCCGGACCGCCAAACTGAGCTGGCCATTTTGGCGTCGCGCTGTCCTGAAATCGAGGTGTATCTTGGCCAACAGATTGTTGGATTTGTACAGAAGTTGCGGCAAGAAGAATTGGAAAAAGTGCCTGGTATCGCCGAAATGCTGGATTTTGCCGCCGCTTTGGCGGGGCTTGGTATTAAGGATCTCACGTCTGACCCTTCCGTCCTACAGGCTGCTCTTGCGACATTGTTGAAAACACAGGCGGATCGGGCGGCGGTACCCATGGAAGTAGCAGCTCGTATAGCCGGCAAAGCAGCATGAGCAAAATTACCCGCTTTACTGGATCGGACCCGGGTGCTGTGGCACGAGTTTCAGGGTTTATGGCACATTTGCGCGCGCATGGGTTTCACCTTGGAGTATCAGAAACAGAATTGGCGCTGCGTGCTTTGTCATGCGTCAACCCCATTGTCCACTCTGAAGCTAGGTTGGCGCTTAAGTCTGTTTGTGCAGGATCAGTGGAAGACATTGCACAGTTTGATATGTTGTTCGACTCTTTCTGGATGGCCGAAGGTCGTGTGCGCCACAAGGTTATTCCCTCCAAGGCTACCCCTGCGGGGAAAGGTACCAAAAGTATCCGTACAGATAATAATCGAAGCACCTCGGGCAAAGGGTCTATTCACGAACCTGAAGATTCGCAGGATGCCGATGAAAGCTATGCGGAAGGCACCGGTAAGCTACTAGCCTCTAGGGCGCATAATTTAATGAAGAAAGATCTGCGGGAGCTAGTCTCTTCTGAAGATATCCGCATCGCAGAGCGAGTAGCAATTCGGTTGGGAAAAGCGTTGAGAGACCGCCGGTCGCGCCGCCGCAAGGAGGCCCAAAGAGGCCGTTCAATTGATTTGCGTCGTACCATACGGCGCAGCTTAGCGACTGGTGGAGAACCTCTGCATCTGGCCAAAAGTAAACGACCTAAACGACCTTTGAAAATTGTGGCTCTCTGTGATGTATCTGGATCGATGATGAATTATGCCCGTCCGTTTTTGGCCTTTCTTGCGGGCTTAATGCGGGCAGATAGTTCTAGTGATGCCTATCTGTTTCATACTCGGTTGGTGCGTATTACCAATGCATTGCGAGACGATGATCCGATGCGGGCGTTGAACCGGATTACTTTACTGGCAGATGGTTTTGGCGGTGGCTCTAAAATTGGTGCAAATCTACAGCAGTTTGCCAATGGTTATGCTCGCAATTTTGTCGATGGGCGCAGTGTGGTGATGATTTTATCTGATGGCTATGACAGTGATACACCAGAGATATTAGGGAATGCCTTGGCTAAATTGAAGCGTCGAGGTTGCAAAATAATTTGGCTTAACCCTCTAAAAGGCTGGCAAGGATATGAGCCTGTAGCGAAAGGTATGGCCGCTGCTTTGCCTCATCTAGACGCTTTTGCCGCCGCGGCCACACTAGCCGATCTTGCGGCACTTGAACGGACATTGGAGCGACTATGAACCTATCGCTGTCAGAGCATACCCAGCTGGAGGCGGAAATGCAGTCTCTGAAACTCAAAGGTCTGCCCTTTGCTATGGCTACAGTTGTACGCACCATTGACGCCACATCTGCTAAACCGGGTTGCAAAGCCTTGCTCGATCCTGATGGAAAAATCCTTATGGGTTGGGTTGGTGGTGGCTGTGCTCGCGGCGCAGTGGGTAAAGCTGCGCGTGAAGCCATCAAAACGGGCGAACCGAAGTTTATTTCCCTGCGACCGCAAGAACTGTTGGACAGCGAAGGGGTCGCTACCGGTGAATTGCGTGACGGCGTACATTTTGCCCACAATGGTTGCCCTTCTAAAGGCACGATGGATGTGTTTGTGGAGCCCATTTTGCCTTTGCCTGAACTAGTAATTTGCGGCACTGGCTTGGTTGCCATGGCGTTATCTGAGCTCGCAACACGCTTTGATTTCAAGGTGTCGGCTCATGCCGCTCCAGTTGTCGACATCAATACTCAGTCCACCCACGGTTTTAACTTTGAAACAGGTGACTTTGTGGTTGTGGCAACCCAAGGTCAGGGAGATATTGATGCGTTGCGTGCGGCTTTATCTATTAATTTTCGCTATGTCTGTTTCGTAGGCAGCCGGCGAAAATTTGAAGCCATTTCAGCTAAGTTGGAGATGGAAAATCCTAATTTTTCTACAAACCTCAACAAGGTAAAAGCTCCTGCCGGTTTGAGTATCAACTCGATCACACCAGATGAAATAGCTCTGTCAATTCTGGCTGAGATCACCCAATTGCGTCGCGCTGGCTCCCTCAATCGAGATTGCGCCGATGTCTGACATAGCGGTGATTGTTCTTGCGGCTGGGCTATCGCGTCGAATGGGGGTGATAAACAAATTATTGTTGTCCATCGGCAATGATACAATGCTGTGTCGTGTTATATCTGCCTGTACCGAAGTATCGGATCACCCGGTGACTGTGGTGACTGGGCATCAGCAGGCCGCTGTAACCTTTGCCATGAGTGATGCACCAGTCAATTTCGTCTATAACAGCCAGTTTGAAAAGGGGCAAATGACCTCTGTCGATGCTGGGTTGCGCTGTGCACCAACAGCAGAGACCTATCTAATAGCGCTGGGTGATCAGCCCAATATTAAGTCTGGTCACCTGAGAGACCTTCTTGCCGCGCATCACGCTAAAGCGGATGGGCGGATCACTATTCCAGTAGTAGGTGGCATTCGGGGTAATCCGATTGTGGTGCCCGCTGCGCAACGGACGCTTATGTTGAAAGACCCAGTTAATCTTGGGTGCCGCAAACTGACACGCAACTGTCCAGAACGCGTCCATCAGTTTGTTACAGACGACTCCTGTGTGATTACTGACATTGATACGCTGGAAGACCTCGCTTCTGCGCGATTGAATCTCATAGAAAGTTGACCTCCTTCGATGCTATACTTTAAAATTATAGCCTACAAAATGGGGGTATATTTTTTCCATCTTAACAAAAGATCAAGCCGAGCTATTGGCTAGGATCAAATTTCCTTACTGTTGAAAATAGGACTACCAATATGGAACTCAAAGACGAAATTATAATCAAGGCCTCTCAAGCAGTCGTCTATGCTGCATTAAATGATCCTGAAATTCTTAAACAGTGCATCCCAGGCTGTGAGGAGCTGGTCAAGCATTCGGACACCGAATTAGAAGCTAAAGTTGTGCTAAAAATTGGTCCCGTAAAAGCTAAATTCAGTGGTAACGTCACGCTGAGCCCAGATGCCCCCCCGGAGCGGTTTTCGCTGACTGGCAAAGGCAATGGCGGTGCTGCGGGTTATGCTAAGGGTGGAGCTGTGGTGGAGTTAGAAAAACATCTAGACGGCACTCTGCTACACTACACAGCAACTGCAGATATTGGTGGCAAGCTGGCGCAATTAGGTAGCCGGTTGATCCAGGGTACTTCTAAAAAATTAGCGACGAAATTTTTTAAAAGCTTTGCTGATTTGGTTGGAGAAGATGATGCCACCTGAGAGCAGCATAGCCTATTTTGAGCATGCACAAGACATTCTAGCAACCACCGTGGCGCTGATCCATTCGGGCCAACCTTGTGCGCTGGTGACCAGCCTTGCGATTGAGGGCGGCGCGGCGCGTGAGGTTGGGTCTTTGGCGGTTGTGGCGCAATCTGGTGTTATGACTGGCTATCTGTCCAATGGCTGTATTGATCGTGACATCATGCTGCATGGGCTCAATGCCATCCGGAACGGTCAGATCAAACACATTCGCTACGGCGCTGGCTCGCCATATATGGATCTCAAGCTGCCCTGCGGCGGTGCACTTGAGCTTATCATTAACCCTGCGCCTAAATTGGAGATTTTGAGTGGGGCATTGGAAGCTTTGCGTGCACGTGAGATGACTGTAATGTCTTTTGCAGCAGATCCTGAATTGATACTGGACGGCGGTGGTGCCCTTCGGTTTCAATATGCGCCCAAACCAGCGTTAGTTTTAGCTGGGCGCGGCCCAATTCTGCGCAGTACTGCTACCTTGGCAGAAAGTATGGGCTTTGAGCTCCATGTCGCCTCGCCAGACGTGGACGATATCGCTTGCCTATCGGATTTGAATCCTAAAAGTACCCACCGAATGACTAGGCCGGACGTATCGTTGGAGTTGCCAATGGACGCCCATACGGCGGTGTTGCTGTTATTTCACGATCACGAGTGGGAACATAATTTTCTTATGAGTGCCGCAAATGCGCAGCCGTTTTTTATAGGCGCATTAGGTAGCAGAAAAACTCATGAAGCACGCCTGCAAAGATTGCTGGAAGCGGGATTGAGCGCCGAACTTTGTAGCAAGATCCAAGGGCCAATAGGCTTGGTCCCTTCCTTACGAAACGCATCTTTAATAGCCGTATCCTCCCTTGCAGAAGTAACTTCAAAACTCCCTTCTGCCCAAGTCAGGTTGCCTTAAACGGATTGGCTGGGGGTCTTGCAGAGAGATCAGCTACCTATGCTTTGGTATCTCACTCAGTATGATCGCCCACTGTATACCATTGAAAAAATAAGCCGGGTTGCACTCGAGCAATGCTGTGGTAGCGGCGTCTTTTAGTCGCGCCAAGAAGTTCCAATTAAATTTGAGCAATGGATGAGACACTGAAATAGCAAACTACCACATACTTGCAGCTTGCGATCTCCAATGGCTCCTGAAACCATCATACCGATTTAGCAAAGACCACTCATGCGTTAGCATTCGAAGTGGATCAATCAGAGAAGTTTGTTTGTAAGTCTGTGCGTCTGTAACTTAACTTTTCAGTGTAATGTTGTCAGGTGTGATTGGCGGTTGTTCGTATCATCATCAAGGTCTTTTGGGGCTCGAAGGTTCATCAGCATAAGCGCTAAACCGAAGTCAACGGCCAGAGAGGTGATGATCGGTCCAATATCTGGTCTAACTAGGAGGGTGGCGATCAGCATAGCATCCTCATGTTCGCCGGTTGCTGCAGTTGCGATAAAATTGGCAAAACAGGATTCATCTGATCCAATACATTTACAGTTGATTGCGTGCAGCATCAGTGGCCTGCGCCCATGTTGTGAACACAAGCTACACAGTGCCTCAAAGGCTTTTAGGGCTTTGCGACCATGATCAGCGCCGAGGCTGGATGACAGGTCTGCCCAAACATCTGCTTGGCTATCGGGTCCGTTATGCCACATTCGCAAGTAGACTATAGACGCAGCCCCTATCCCATCAAGCTCGGTCAAAAAGCCAACGGGAGCTCCGCCGCGTTTTTTTTGAGCTATTGTCATTTGGTAAGTAGTAACTTGCCTGCACGCGTAATGCGTAGTGTGTAGATTTGATCTCCCAAAATGATCTGGGCTTGATCCACCCCCTTGGTTAGAGCTTTAGCATCATATATTGGCAGTTTATTTACAATAGGCACCATCTGCTCCTCGACCGAATGGAAGGACATCAATTTTCTAACCCTGACTGAACTGCTGTAATTATCTACAACTGACTCTAAATCTGCTTCTATAGAAGTTTGAAGAGGTGCTGAGGTACTCATACTAAACCCTCAATGTTGATATGTGAATAATCTAGCAACCATTCGAAAGATATGTCGCTCGGTACCTCTTCGGAAGCTCTTGAGCCAAGAGCTTCAATTAATATGAGATCAATTTCACTGTCAGAGTACGTTTCATGATCTCGAATTGTTGTCGGGTTTGGCATTTAGAAACCTTCTCAGAATTTATTGAGTGTTGGCTTCTTCATTTTATGGTGAAGTGGCTAAGAATTAATATTACCTTACTAAAATAGTATGGTATGTCAATCGAATTATTTAACATCCTCCTAGCTGCTAAACTTTATAAATTTATGAATCTTTAACGCTAATTATGGTGGCCGTGGGGCTAGTTAGGTATATCCATAACGCCTAATAGGCCGGGTGAGGGTCCAGGGAGCCCTAATCTTGGGTGGTTTGCCCAGACTGGCTGGCCTTTAGTATTGAAGCCTTATCTTTATTAGTGGGGCTCAAATCCGTTAAGTGGGTATGAGCCCAGTAGTGACCAGCTAGTGCCTCAGAAGCCTTAGCCGATCTAGAACCTAAGCCTGCATAGTCTCCCACTGGGCTACAGGCCTAGGTCGTTGAACTCCCATAGTTACCCCCCATTTCCTGACTAAAAGGTTGGGCCACTTCAAAGGGGGAGTATCAGTTCAATGAGCATAAAATCAGTAGTTCTAAAATTTAGATCGATGGAACTGACTAGCCTACTGTCTTAATTTGTCCCAAAATATCGATGCCTTGTTGCTTTAGGTAGTGCAGCATATCGATGAATATCCAGTTTTCTTGGAGTTTATCACCCTCGCGTCGATAAATATCGATAACACGAAATTCGCTACTTTTGTCACTGGGCGGAAGCCCTAAGTATCCGCCTGTTGGTTTTGCTATGAAATTTGGCCACCCAAAGAAGCCGCCATAGTTTCCTTCGGCGATGCGTGCGATATGGCCCGTACCAGATCGGTCAGTGAATGCGGCGCGAAATGGAGCCGAGTGTTGTTCGGCATATCGTGCAATTGTGTAGGTTGCACCAATCCCCGCGGGTCCCCACCAAACCATGTCGTCGTGCCAACTTCGTGAAAGCTCCTCCACTAGCGGTAAGCCACTTTGCCACTGTCCAAGATCCTCTATCATAAAGTTTATGGCGGCCATCGTCCTTTGCCCTGCTTTTGGAACCGCATCCTCGAACAAAAGGGCATCATGAGGTGCTGGGCCAGGCTGGACCATATGGGCTGCTGTTTGTTCTGGAAATGGTGCATATCCAGCTTGAATCATGAAGTGTGGAATATCAAAGTAGAAAGCTGTCTCGGTAATTTTACCATCCACCACTTGGTGAAATTCTGCATACCTCAGCATAACCATTTTACCAGTTGGTTGGATGCCTAACCAGGGATTATCGAACAGGCCCATTAGGTGTCCCATTGAGCAGACCCACACGGACGACCCGCTATCAATGAAGTTGTCACCTGCAAAAAAGACGTCCATTCGACGCTGTATGCTAGTGACTGCATGGCGGAAGGGTTGCCAGAAATTGTCTGAAACGTCCTGAATATCAGTTTTCAAGTTAAAGGGATGAAACGCACGCCATTCGTAGTTGGCCGCAGTGAAACTCTTCAAGACAGAAGTGATTCCCTCCCCACTTGCCGCATCCAAGGACTTGTAAAAGTCCCGTACTAATTTTTTTTCAGCTTGAAAATTCAACGTTAGTTCCCTTATTTACTTATCTTATAGAGGTTATGATTTCTTATTTAAGTATAATCTTGCATACGCTTGCAGAAATTGCTTGCGCTGACAATAGATCAACGGATAACTTTCTTAGAGATCGTTCAAAATCATCTCTGATCGTTTATGGGAGGGCGAGTTGGCCGAAATTCAATTGCGTAATTTATCCAAGCGCTGGGGCTCGTTTGTAGGTGTAGAAAACTTCAACCTCACAGTTGCAGATGAAGAATTCCTTGTGCTTTTAGGCCCGTCGGGCTGTGGAAAAACTACAACAATGCGTATGATTGCCGGCCTTGAAGAGGTCACTGATGGTGATATTTTCATCGACGGGGTTCGAGTGAATGACCTAGATCCAAAGGATCGAAATGTGGCGATGGTTTTTCAATCTTACGCTCTCTACCCAAATATGAATGTTTACGAAAATATTCGATTTCCACTTAAGGTGAGAAAAATTCCAGAATCAGAGCATAAAGAGCGTGTCATGCGCGCTTCCGCTATGGTTGAGTTGGATGAGTTTTTGCACAGAAAGCCGGCAGAACTTTCAGGTGGTCAGAGACAGCGTGTGGCACTGGCCCGTGCGATTGTACGTGAACCAAATGTATTTTTGATGGATGAGCCGCTTTCCAACTTAGATGCAAAACTTCGCGTGTCTACACGCGCTCAGATAAAGAATCTGAGTCATGAGTTGAAGGTTACAACTATCTACGTGACGCATGACCAAATTGAGGCGATGACCCTTGCAGATCGTGTGGTTGTTATGAAGGGTGGAATTGTTCAGCAAGTTGGTAGTCCTACAGATATTTATGACCGACCTGAAAATGCTTTTGTTGCAAGCTTTATAGGGTCCCCTGCAATGAATTTGGTTCAGGGTGACGTTGTGAATAACAAGTTTAGCTCGAGCGACCTTACCGTTTCTGGGTTTACTGCACCCAGCCAGCCTGCTCAGCTTGGATTTCGTGCTGAGGATGCGAGCATAGTAAATGAGGGCGGCGATATTCACGCGGCAGTCTATACAATGGAGTTGTTGGGTGATGCGACAATGATCACTGTGCGGTTGAATGGTGAACTAGTTTCGGTCAAGGCACATAAGGATTATCGTGTGAAAATTGGGGATATGGTCCGCATCTCTGTGCCGATGGACATTTGCCATTTGTTTGACATCCAGACAGGTGCGCGGATTGGGGGCTGATCCCCTTTAAAATTCCCCACGATGGGGATTAACCAAGAGATGACAACTTTAGTTATTTCTTAATACAACTGGGAGAAACAAATGTTTCTAAATAAAATAACAGTAGCTGGTGCATTCATGTTCCTTGGCACTACGGCAATGGCAGGATGTGGAATTTCTTCGGGTAATGTTAGCATTCTTTCAAATGACTTCCCCGCCATCCAAGCCGTAACTGCTGCCGCAAGTACTTGTGCTGGTGACGGCGTAATGGTCGAAGCTAACCTCACCAAAGACCATAAAGATATTATGGTTGCAGCACTGACAGCTAATCCTGCGCAATACACTTCGATTATTGCAAGTAACTCTACCTTGGTCACATTGATGAATGATGGCCTGGTGCAATCGTTGGATGCTCTGGTCGAAAAGCACGGTTCAGGTCTGAAGCCAAGCCAATTGGTCACAGTAGATGGCAAGATTATGGCTGTTGCCTTTATGGCTAACGCACAGCATTTATTTTCACGTTCTGACATGTTGGAGCAAGCTGGCGTAAGCAGTATCCCCGCAACATATGAAGACGTTTTAGTAGCGGCTGAAGCAATCAAATCTGCGGGTTTAATGGATTATCCAGTAGCTTTGAATACCAAAGCTGGTTGGAACCTCGCGGAAGAGTTTGTCAACATGTACATGGGTACTGGCGCAGACTTTTTTAAGCCGGGTACAGCTGAAGTAGCTGTCAACAATGATCATGGCGTTGCAACATTGAATATGCTCAAGTCTTTGGTTGCTTATTCAAATCCAGATTATTTGACATATGACTCTAATGCCACTCAGGCTGAGTGGGAAGCTGGAAATATAGCATTGGCAACATTGTGGGGTAGTCGTGGTGGAGCTGTCTTGGATGGTGAAGGTTCAACTGAGGCTGTAACATCCACAACTGTACTTACTGGTGCGCCAACTTGGGGTAACAATGCACGTCCAGCGTCAACACTCTGGTGGGACGGCATCGCAATTTCGGCAAATATTTCTGATGAAGATGCGGAAGCAACCTTCATTGCTATGATGCATGGCATATCCTCGGATGTTATAAAGGCAAACAATGATGCGACTGTCTGGCTCGGTGATGGCTATACGCCATCGGCTGCATCTGCAGGAGTTACGGCAACCGCAGCAGGTGGTGCAGCACCATATCCAATGCTCCCATTTATGGGCACATTACATGGGGCGCTTGGCGCTGAAATTTCAGACTTCCTACAGGGATCTGAAAGTGCAGAGCAAGCTTTGATGGACGTTGAAGCGGCATATACTGCGGCTGCAACAGAAAAAGGTTTCCTTAAGTAAGGAAGCCCTGGGGGAGAGCCACCGCTCTTCCCCTACTACATTACATTAATAGGCACTCAAAATGAAAAACCGTACATTTTTTTGGTTTATTCTACCGTCATTAGTGACGATGATGCTGTTTATCGCACTGCCGATTGGATCAGTGTTCATCCAATCCCTACACATCGAGCACACTACAGTTTTAAAAGAAGTTAAAAATTGTGGCCCATTTGGATGCAAACTTGAAATGCAAGTCGATGTTGACGCAACTTCTCAGCTTAAACAAGATAGCCCTTTGGGGAAATTTAATGGATTTGGAACTTATAAAAACCGCAATCACCTTGCTGTTTCGGAGTTATCTACAGCCTGGACTAATAGCCCAACCTTTGGAGTCTTTTTAAGTGAAGCTTACAACCTACCATTTTACCGTGCTCTGGCATTCACTCTTACTTATACATTTCTGGTAACGCCTCTGGTCGTAATGCTTGGGTTTTGTATTGCGCTGGCTGTTAATAGCCTGCCAAAACGTATTAAAGGCCCCACAATTTTTGTGTCACTTCTCCCAATGATCGTAACTCCTTTGATAGGCTCGTTAATACTTTTTTGGATGATTGATTCAGAGGGTATCCTGGGCGCCAGTTTGCAGTGGATTTTTGAAGATCCATCACTCTCTTTAAAAGCCTCACCAACACTAACCTGGGCAATGTTGATAGTGTACGGAGTCTGGCACTCCGCGCCCTTCGCCTTCATTATATTTTATGCAGGTCTACAAACCGTTCCAGCAGAGACGATTGAAGCTGCCATGATTGATGGTGCCTCTCGCTGGGAACGCACGCGCTATGTAGTTCTACCACACTTGGTGCCACTGATTGTTTTTATAGCGCTAATCCAACTGATGGATAATTTCCGTGTGTTCGAACCTATCGTTGGCTTCTCTGCACAAGCTAACGCGACTTCTCTGTCTTGGATTATCTTTAATGACCTAGCAGGCGGTGAAGGCAGTTTCTTTGGCTCTGCGGGAGCAACTTCAGTTCTAACTATTTTGGGTGTTGCCGTATTATTGATACCTGTTTTGTTCAGGACGTGGCGGGACTTCAAGGGAAAGGTCGTGTAATGTCTGAGCTTATTCATCGGCGCCCAAAGTCACTAAATATCGTAATATGGGTATTTGTACTGTGTTGGGTTGTAGCTGCAGGGTTCCCATTTCTTTGGACTATGTGGGGCTCTTTTAAAGTTCAGGGGGATTTCTTCTCCAAGGCGGATTGGACTTATGCAATCAGTGGGGTGCGTACGCAGATAGAAACTGGTGGTGCTTTTACTGGTGATGGCTATTTTGGTGCGTGGGTAACCAAATCATTTTGGACCGCTGCACTAAATACAATGATTGTTGTGATTTCTGTTGTAGTAATATCTCTAACACTAGGCACTCTGGGCGGCTATGCATTGGCCAGGTCGGGCAAAAAATATGCATTTTACTTGTTGATGCTCGCCTTAGTGTTTCGAGCTATGCCCCACATCACACTGGTCTCAGGGTACTTACTACCGTTCTTTGAGTGGAATATTTGGGGACACCTGCCGACAGCTATTATTGTAATGGTTGCAATCAACCAGCCGTTTACATTGTGGATGCTTCATAGCTTTTTTCTGAATATACCCAAAGATCTTGATGAAAGTGCGATGGTTGATGGCTGTACTCGGTTCCAAGCATTCAGACGCGTAATCGTACCTGTCATGTGGCCTGGCGTTATTACTACTGGGTTATTTTCATTTTTACTGGCGTACAATGATTTCACCGTTACAGCCACATTGCTGGGCCAAAGCAGTCAGACAATGGTCCCAAAAATTGCAAGCTTTTTAGGGACAACACAAACAGAAGGTAACGTTATGTTCGCGGTTGCAGCCGTTGTATCTGCTACTGCGCCCTTGTTTATACTGGTGATGTTTTTTCAACGTCAAATAGTTAGTGGCCTCACAGCGGGAGCAGTAAAAGGATGATCGGACCAAGACCAGAACAAGCCGTCCTGACTAGGGATACCAACATGTCAAAGACGGAAGAAACACGTGCCGTCATTGAGGGAATGGTTGATGGCCTCAATGATCATCGTATTGTTGATATTGGTGAGTTTTTTGATGAGAGCTTTCGTTGGATGGGCAACACCGGCTGCGGAACCAAAGAGGGTGTCCGTGAGTTTCAAGATAACTGGCAAAAGCCTTTCCAAGCAGCGTTCTCTGACAAGGTATGTGTTGATGAAGCTCGGCTTTATATGGGCGAATGGGCTGCCGCATTTGGACGACAAGAAGCTGTTCACTCGGGTACTTTTATGGGCGTAAAGCCATCAGGAAAAAAGATACAAATTCGTTACATGGATTTTTGGAAAGTAGAACGTGGCAAGATTACTGATAATTGGGTAATGGTGGATTTTCCACATGTGTTGGCGCAACTGGGCGTAGACGTTTTTAATGGTCAAGGCTGGGAGGCATTTGACTGTGGTGAAAAAGCACCACCATCACCAAGGAGAGACCGATGACTGTATATTATCTAAAGCGTGGGAAACCTGATACGGAGCGGGCTGAAGATGATGCTAAAACTAAGGCCATTGTCGAGAGTACGCTGAAACAGATAGAAGATTTGGGCGATTCTGCAGTGCGTTCCTTGTCTGAGAAATTTGATAGTTATAGCCCAGCCTCGTTTAAGCTAACTGAGGATGAGATTGAGGCGTTAATAGCATCGTTAACCGAGCGTGAGTTGGCTGATATTAACTTTGCCCAGAAACAAGTACGCAACTTTGCCCAAGCCCAACGCGACAGCATGCTTGATATTGAGATCGAGACGATGCCTGGCGTAATTTTGGGTCATAAGAATATACCAGTGCAATCGGTTGGCTGCTATGTTCCTGGTGGTAAATTTCCTATGGTTGCATCTGCTCACATGTCTGTTGCTACGGCGTCAGTCGCGGGTGTGCCGCGCATAGTTGCTTGCACACCGCCCTTTAATGGCAAGCCAAATGCTGCTGTGATCGCGGCTATGCATCTTGGTGGTGCTCACGAAATATTTGTGATGGGTGGCATTCAGGCGGTTGGTGCAATGGCTATTGGGACTGAAACAATTAATCCTGTGCATATGCTTGTTGGTCCGGGCAATGCGTTTGTCGCAGAAGCAAAACGGCAGCTATTTGGTCGTGTTGGGATCGATCTTTTTGCTGGCCCCACCGAGACAATGGTAATTGCAGACGAGACCGTTGACGGTGAATTGTGTGCAACTGATCTTCTTGGCCAAGCGGAGCATGGATACAATAGTCCTGCGATCCTGCTCACAAATTCTCGTAAGCTAGCAGAAGATACTCTGCGTGAGATTGATCGCCTTCTCACCATCCTTCCAACAGCTGATACAGCATCGGTTAGTTGGTCCGAGTATGGAGAGGTGATTTTGTGCGACACCTATGATGAAATGCTTTCAGTGGCGGATGATATCGCATCTGAGCACGTCCAAGTTATGACAGATCGTGATGATTGGTTTTTGGAAAAAATGACTTGCTATGGTGCATTGTTTCTTGGAGCGCGGACAAATGTCTCAAACGGAGATAAGGTTATTGGTACGAACCACACACTCCCAACAAAAAAAGCAGGCAGATACACAGGTGGCCTATGGGTTGGGAAGTTCCTAAAAACGCACTCTTATCAAAAGATCACAACTGACGAGGCAGCAACTCTGGTTGGTGAATATGGTAGCAGGCTGTGCATGCTTGAAGGCTTTGTTGGGCATGCGGAACAATGTAATATCCGCGTGCGTCGCTATGGTGGTGTTAATGTGCCTTATGGTACGGGTGCCCCATACCGAGAAGTTGGTGAGTAGATGACTTCACAGACAAAAATAAAACCTAAACTTAAGCCATTGCTAGCGGCGCTTCGGGATTTGGATGAGACGCAGTTACGTCAGGCAATTGTAGATATACTCTCTCCCACATGTGACGTTCGAATGTGTCACCCCTTTGGCGACCTAACTACTGATAGTTTGTATGACACCTGTTTTAAGCCACTTCAAATTGCATTTCCGGATTTAGAACGTCGTGACGCAATAATTGTCAGAGGAACTACGCCTGAAGGTTCTGACTGGGTTGGTTGCTGTGGATCATACGTTGGAACATTTGTGGCGCCCTTCCTCGAGATTCCACCAACGGGCCATCTTGCTCACATGAGGTTCCATGAGTTTTATAAGATTTCAAACGGCCAGGTTGTCGAGGTTCAGGCTATCTGGGATATTCCAGAATTGATGATGCAGGCAAACGCTTGGCCTATGGCACCCAGCTTGGGACGTGAATGGGCGACGCCTACGCCCATGACGCAGGATGGGTTAGTGGATCGTCCAGATGATACAGCGCAATCTAATCAAAGTCTGACACATGTAATCGATATGCTGGTTGCTCTGTCGCGTCACCCTATTGAGCCAGTTGCTTCAATGGAACTAGAGCGATACTGGCATCCAAAAATGTCATGGTACGGGCCCGCTGGGATCGGAACGGCGCGTGGTATTTCAGGCTTTCGCAATTGGCATCAAATCCCATTCCTGAATGCCATGCCTGATCGCGGGCAATATAAGGATGAAGTATTGGCCCATTTCTTTGCTGAAGGTGATTATGTGGCGGTTACTGGTTGGCCAGATATGGCGCAAACTATGGCGCGTGATGGTTGGATGGGTATTGTGCCCAATGGTCAGAAAATCAAGCTTCGCTCATTAGATTTTTGGCGGATGGAAAAAGGCAAAATTCGTGAAAATTGGGTATTAGTTGATCTTTTAGACGTCTATTCCCAATTGGGAGTCGACGTCTTTGCGAGGTTGCGTGAATTCAATAAGGCGCGCGCTACTGGCCCCATTCCAATTGCAGACGAGGCAGTGGCATGACCCTGCCACAAACTCCATCATTCCGCTTAGATGGAAAGAGAGCACTGGTCGCTGGCGCCTCATCCGGTATTGGCCTTGGCTGTGCTGTGGCCCTTGCGCAAGCTGGTGCTGAAGTCACTCTTGCCGCGCGTTCGGTGGACAAGTTAGAAGAAGCAGTGCTTGAACTTAGGGCCATGGGGCTAGTAGCAAATGCAATGGCGATGGACGTCTCAGATATAGCCGCCACTCAAGTGTCAGTTAGGGCTTCAGGACCATTTGATATTTTAGTAAATTCGGCAGGTGCTGCGTTACATTCATTGGCGATTGATACGACTGAGGACGACTATGACGTCGTCGCTGGCCTTAATATCAAAGGGGCCTATTTTTTGACAACAGCAGTGGCCAAAGGCCTTGTTGAGGCTAGAAGGCCGGGAAGCTTGATAAATGTATCTAGCCAAATGGCCCATGTTGGTGGGATTGAGCGCGCTGTTTACTGCGCCACCAAACATGCTGTGGAGGGCTTTACTAAAGCCATGGCGATTGAGCTAGGCCCTCATCAGATTAGAGTAAATACCATCTGCCCCACTTTTGTGCGTACTCCCCTCACTGAACCTACGTTTTCTAACCCTGAAAGGGTTAAGTGGATTAAGGAAAAGATCAAACTTGGACGTATAGGAGAAGTGACTGATATAATGGGCGCGGTTGTGTATCTGGCGTCAGACGCTAGCGCACTGATGACTGGTACAAATATGTTAATTGATGGTGGCTGGACTGCAGATTGATGGATAAAGTGACCTCATTAGAAGTAGCAAAGCGTGCTGGGGTTAGCCAGTCTGCAGTCAGCCGTGTCTTTACGCCTGGAGCTTCGGCTAGCAATAAAACTATTTTGAAAGTGCGTGAGGCAGCCCAAGAGCTGGGCTATCGCCCAAATGTCCTGGCTCGCTCACTTATTACGGGAAAAAGCCGTATCATTGGTTTGGTAGTAGCGTATTTGGATAATTATTTCTATCCTCTAGCGCTGGAAAAACTTTCAAATTACTTGCAATCCGAAGGCTACCACGTCCTTATTTTTATGGCTACAAATGATACGCTATCAACGGATCAAGTTATTGATGAATTACTTGATTATCAAGTTGAGGGTATCATCACTGCCAGCGTCGGTCTTTCGAGCGATTTGACCGCACGCTGTGAAGCCGCAGGGGTACCCGTTGTTTTGTTTAATCGATCTCAGGATGCGGCAAATCATTCTGCTGTCACTTCAAATAATTTTTCTGGTGGTAAATCTGTGGCTGAATTTTTTCTTGCAGCTGGCCATAAGCGTATCGGCTATATCGGTGGGTGGGAGGGCGCATCAACCCAGCGTGAACGAGAGGCTGGGTTCCGCAGTGCATTGGCTGAAGCAGGTGAAGCTCTCGCGGCACATGCCCTCGGTCAGTTCACAGTGGAAGGTGCAAAAAAAGCTGCTCGTCAGATGTTCGGGGAATCTGATCATCCAGACGCAGTATTTGTAGCTACAGATCATATGGCATTTGCCGTTATGGATGTGCTGCGTGGTGAATTAAATTTACACATACCGAATGATGTCAGTGTTGTTGGCTATGACGATGTCCCACCAGCATCATGGGCTGCTTACGATCTCTCAACTGTACGCCAACGTGCTGACGTGATGGTCAAAGAAACGGTTACTTTGATGATTGAAAAAATTAGAAACCCTGCATCTGCGCCACGGCATATCAAAATTGATAGCCCACTGATTGTTCGTAGCTCTGCTAAAATTCCAGAAGGATGGACGTCATGAAAGGCTTTTCAGATCAGTTCACCGATTTTCCTGATTACATATTGGGTATCACTAAAGAAATTTGGGAAAACCGTGGGCTTTCCACGCTAAACCACTATTATTCTGAAGATATTCCAGTGAGGTCTCCTGGCTCAATAGTATTTGGAAACGTAGGCGTTGTAGGTGCTACGATGGCAACCCTCGCTGAATTCCCTGACAGGCGTCTACTCGGTGAAGATGTGATTTGGTCGGGAAGCCCGGAGGAGGGCATGTTGTCGTCTCACCGTATTTTGACAACGGCGACGCACTTGGGTGCTGGGATTTATGGTAAGCCGACAGGCGCCAAGCTGCGCTACCGCGTTATTGCGGATTGCCATGCGATCAATAATCAAATCAATGATGAATGGCTGATACGAGATCAAGGAGCCGTTGTGCGTCAGTTGGGTTGGGACCCAAAAGAATACGCGGTTGACCTGATTGAGCAGGAGGGTGGTGTGGAAAACTGTGTGCAACCTTTCCATCCTTCAATCGATAAAGTTGGTCCCTACACAGGCCGCGGCAACGATAATGAATGGGGCGCAAAATATGCTGATATTTTGAGGCGCATCATGAGTGCTGATTTAAGTATTATTCCTGCAGAGTATGATCGCGCCATAACAGGGTTTTACCCTGGTGGTGTGGAATTGGTATCAACTGATGGTGTCGATGATTTTTGGATAAAGCTGCGTGCTGCGTTTCCTTCAGCAACGTTTGCAATTGAACATCAAATAGGACGCGAAGACCCAATGATGTCACCACGCTCCGCAATTCGTTGGAGCTTAACGGGCA
>MEHZ011649841.1_pt1 | contig 24929 bp, 18 predicted proteins | sample 897221 | NCBI WGS metagenome assembly MEHZ01 (sample SAMN05514161, study PRJNA337945) | marine metagenome | isolation source: marine surface water | place: Arctic Ocean | collected 2007-12-13
GTTAGGCTTTTTTTATGTTACAGTATAATCTTTAAAGTTACCAATAAGCGTGGTATCTGTAGGTGTGAGTCCTGTTGGATATAAACCACCATTGCTTTCTGCATCAAGTATTAAGCGATCAACTGCATTACGGTTACGAGCTTGTCCAAAGAATGCTCCTGTCGATTGCGTTCTAATTAATCCAATAAATACCAATTCATCATTAAGTAAAAAGAATACCGGGCTACCTGAATCACCTGGTATTACCTGCTCCCACCATGGTTTATACGGTGCTGGTGTACTAAGTCCCCACATGGAAAATTCAGCATTCTCATCAGTATGATAGAAATTAGGATCACTATCAGTAAAGCTTTCATAGTCAATTCTTGACAGTGTACTAGTTAATGATTTTTCTTCTTGATTGGTACGTATGACAGGACAATCACCTACATCAAATATTACTGAAGTAGGTGATGCTGGGCTAAGTAAATTTGGATTAAAAAACTTATAACTATCAGCTGGTAACATCTTAACTGGTTCAATAGCTGCAGGTAATGGTGAATCTAAAACAGCAACACCAAAATCACCTTCAGCATCACTAGAACCTGGAAATAGTGCATTACTTTCAATCTCCCTTACATATTGGTTATTATTTCGATCAACAAAGACTACCTCATCACCATTCATATAAGAAGCATGCTTTGTATATAAAATATGTTGCGGTGTAATTGCAACTCCACCAATTTGTTTACCTGCACCATCATTTATCCTACTATTCCAAGCAACAATACCTGTAACACCGGGTAGGCTATGCAACATATTATTACTATTACGTGTTAGATCTGCTTGTGAAGTGTAGTCACTAAACATAGGCTTATCAGCAAGAGGATCGTAAGGACCGAGTAAAGCATTAATATTGCTGATAATAATAGTCCTCATATCATCTGTACCAGGTGTTGGTGTCTGTGTTGGTTCTGGTGAGGCAGTCACCGGAGGTGGAGAATATACCGGTGGTTCTGGTATAGGTGTTTCAGTTACAGGTTCTTGTGTAGGAACTGGTGGTACTGGTGTTGGTGTTGGAGGGTCACCAGGTGACGGTGGAAGAGGTGTTTGTGTTGGTGGTGGAGTAGCTGTTGGAGGTTGAATTGGTGGCGAAATTATGATTGGGTCATCAGGGTCTGGTGACGGTGAAACAGGTGTTACTACAGGTGTTTGTGTTGGTGGAGAATATACCGGTGGGGGTGGTGTTACCCATGATGATGAAAACGTATCATCCGGTGGAGGTGGAGGTGGAGGTGGTGTAGGTGTTATTTGCGTAGGTGTAGGTAACTCTGGAGTAGGTGTGGGTAACTTACTATTAGACATCGATACTGAAGGGGTAACAAAAGGAGCACCTGATTCAGAAGGAGATGGAGTAGTACTTGGTGTAGGACTTGGTGTAGGGCTACAGACAACTGGGCAGTTAAGAGTGTAAGTCCAGGTTGGTTTATCATTAACAGGGCTTTGAATAGTTATAAATGCCTCATCTTCATTGAAACGTGGTGCAGAGTGAGTAATACTACCAGAGAGAGTTGAGTTAACAACAGGGTAGCCATCATCTGCAAGAGTAGTACCGCTTATATCAGTCTTTTCTTTATCAATAGCATTTGTAAACACATGTCTTTGTGAACCATTAAAGTTAAACTTGCTATGACCAATGAAACCGGTATCGATTACATCTACATCCTTATAGTTAACTATGAATCTATCTGGACCATCTTCTGTTCTATAGTTAAGAGTAATGCACCTTGTAAATAAGTTAGAAGGAGTCATAGAAGGTGAAGCTGTAACACTCGGTGTAGGTGATCCACTTGGGGAGTTACTCGGTGTAGTACTAACTGACCTTGATACACTTGGTGTAACACTCTTTGAGGGGGAATTTGATGTCGATGGACTCGGTGTATCACTTGGAGTAACACTTATTGAAGGTGTATTACTAGGTGTATTAGTAGGAGTGTTGGAAGGTGTTGGAGTTGGGGTTGTAGTCGATGTAGTCGAAGGTGTTGGGGTATTAGAAAATGATGTAGTCGGTGTTGGAGTGTTTGAGTTACTTGCTACCGGAGTTGCTGATCTTGTAGTACTTGGTGTTACTGAAGGTACGAAGCTTGCTGAAGGTGTATTGCTTGGTGTTGGAGTTGGTGTTGGGTAAGAAATTGCACTACCTGCAAGAGTCAACTTAAGAACTTTATCAGCACTAGCTGGTGAGTAATAAATGCTATCACCAACAGCTGTACCAAATGTATACCAATTAATAAAATCTCCGTAGCCATCTTTTCGTGTAGAGCCTGATGCAGATAGAGTACTGATAATATTAGCATATCCGATTGAATCATCAGCAGGATCAATCCATATAATATATGGAATCCCCCATGGTACACTATACACCTTACCATCACTACCCAGAACTGAACTGAAGGAAGCAGCTTTAGGGGTAAGATAATTTGCAATATCACCTTGTGTCATATCATCGATAATTACCTGTGGATACGGAATTTCAGTTGCCGAATCATCACTGGTATCAATCTTAAGAATAGAGCGGGCTAGAGCTCCATGTGAATAAATACATCCGTTACTAGCAAGTACACCACTTCTATATTTGTTAAACCAAGTAGCTTTATATAGCATTGGATTGATATTGAAGGGATCACTACTAGTAGGTGCATTACCTGTAAGTTCATCGTCGCCCCATGATGTACTATTATCTGATGTATCAAGGATGTTAATACGAGAAGCACCGAAAGGAATACCGTAGATCTTACCATTACCACCAGCAACAGCACCGAAGTTTGAATCATACTTAATACCACTTACCTCTGTTTCCCAATTTGGACGAGTGGTGTAAATTGCATCTGTTCTTGGAGGATCTGCCCATGGAATAACTGGTAGTAACTGTGTATCAGTTATTGTATCGAAGTGTCTCCAGTGTCGACCATTAGAATAACTTGGAATGTATACAGTTGTACCCGTTGCACCACTAAGTGCTGGACCACGTGCCTGCATATCACCACTACCAACATTAGGAAACTCACTGAGAACTGGAGGTGATTGTGTTGTATCGATGATTAGTGGTGATGTAACACCATGTGCACCAGTATAAATTTTACCATTTGGAGCAAGTACACTACCAACATACTTATTTGATGAACGATCAAATTGTGTAACAGTGAACTGTACTTGTGAATCATTACTTGTATTATGCTGTACAATTTCTGAAGCAGCATATGGAATCATGTATAGGTTATTATCTGAACCTTGTGATACACCTCTAAACTGAATTGCCGTGCCATTTGATACTTCATCACCTACATACGAAAGTGTAAAGGCACTAACAGATGAATAGGGAGTCGGTGTGGAGGTCGGTGTAGGGGTTGGTGTGTTTGAGCTCATTTTTTATACAATGTTTGGAAAGACAACCTTACGTAATGCTTCATGTTGTCGTGTTAGACCACACAGATAACTATCTTCATTACCACAAGATAGGGTGTAGTAGGGGCAACCAACTAATGTTACCCAGTCAGAGGTTGATAGTGGTGCATATACACTAACAGTAAGTCTAGACTTATCTGTAGCTTTATAGAAACTACTAAGACTTGCAGAGAGAGAATCACGTACAAAAGGATAACCATCTGGTGCTGGTGCTTCAAAACTCCCTGGTATTTGATTTATTACATTTGAATTATCATAAGCAGTTCTAAAAGTCTGTCGTGATGTTCCACCATAATTAAAGATTCTACTACCAACAAATCCTGTATCTATCTTTGTCTCACTATCATACTCATAGATAAACCGGTAAGGATTACTTCCGGAAGCCCATTGTACTTGTACATCACCGATAAATGCTGAGATACTATAAAGGAATGTATTAGGGTAATGACCCTTGCTAATAATAGTACCACTATCACTAAAACCACCCGTAGCACTCAATCCACAATAAACATCTGGGCAACCTATGGCAGGTTCTATACCTAAAAATGGTAAGCGTTGTGGGGCTTCAGCCAGCGGTGGTGATTGCGGTGTATCTCCAAGTGAGTTGTAGACTGGTTCAAATGGAACCATTGGTGTTGAACTTATAGAAGATGTTGTTGTAGCAGCAGTATTACCTTCAACATGGAAATTAGTAATAATAACATTACCGTTGGTATTATTAGATGTTAAGGGTTTAATAATAGTAACCCCTGGTCTAAATGTTCCACCTTCGAAGTATTTAACCTTAGGAATATCAACGTTTAGTATATTAGTATAGAAAGTATCTGCTTCTGCTTTGTAATCAACACGTAATTTACGACCATAGTTACCAAGTCCTGCTCTTAAAGTCTTTGGTCCATTACTCTTAATGTCAAATGCACTAATTGCTGCAGTAGTTATAAAGTCATACCTTTCACCTGATAATCCGGTACCTCTAACAGTAATGCTATTTGCTGAAAGACCAGAGCTAAGACCATCTCTTAAAGAAGAGTCACTGTATTCTGTATTAGCAGCAAAGACACCAAGTGAATCAATACCAATACCAAGAACACCTCCCTGCATACCTTGAGCTGAGATAGGTGCATACTCTGTACCTCCACTATACCCAAGATCTAATCCTACACCACCACCGGACAGACTATAGCTTGAATCTTGCAAGAACATACAGAAGCCAAACTCATCTGTAGCATCATAATTAGTTAGCTGATAGGTGAAAGACCATGTAATGTCATACTCTGGAGATAGTCCATCCTCGAATACAGCCACAGAAGTAGCAGAAAGCGGGAGGTCACTTGGATATACCATACACTTATTTAATCTTGTGTATGTTGTTTACAAGCAGATAAAGTTAATATTACATTCCCCACTCAAACTTAACAAGACCGTCTGCTGTGTTAACTGAATCACCATTGTGACCACCAGCACCAGCACCAGCTACATTATCTGATCCCCAGAAAGAAGCAGTACCACCAACATCCTCACCATTTTGATTAGTATCCCAACCTCCACGACCACCTTTAATAATGTGACCACCTAAAACGTATGCTGACTCACCTCCAGCAAGACCTGTACCATTTGTTGAGAGATTACCGGTATTTGTAATACCAACATCAGGAACAACCCCTGTCAGTTGGAATATAGCACCAACTGATCTTGCTAGCTCAACTGCGGGACTACCAATACTAATGAATGACGGGTTACCATCTGTATTGTTGGTAACCCTTCCGGCGCCAATTTCATAGAGAATGTCTGTACCAATTGGAGCTGAAAGTATACCTGTAACGGTAGCAGCTGCACCACCAGTACGTAGTTTACCTTTAGCACCTGAGCCTGTAAGCCAGAACTTTGTATAAGTTGTTTTTGTTGTAAATGAGCCGTTTGACTTGGCCACTTCATCTACAAACACCCCCGGTATTGGTAACCCTACTGATACATTACTATCAAACAATGAGACAGCTGTATCAGTAAAATCTACCCCTGCCTTTTGAGCAGTTAAACCTCCTCCGAATGTAACGTTAGCTGTAGTAATATTATCAGCAAGTGATTTAATAACATACACTACACCTTTTGTTGTATAAGTAGCAGAACCAGTACTAGTAAGAGTACTATTAGTAAATTGTATTGGTTCATCTGTACCAACGTGAACTGCATTTGTGTAGTCTGGTACTCTAAAGTTAACTGCTCCTCCACCATATTGTGAACCAATAGCAGCAGAAAGATCTGGATAATCTGCACCTGCAACTAACTGCCCATCACATTTAAGCCATCCAACAGGTATTGTAGCACCACTTGCAGCTGCAACTACTGTACCAATAGGAATAGCTGCAGAAGAGTTAAAGTATAGAGAAGCTGTATTTAATGGTACTGCCCATCTAAGTCTACCGTTGTTATCTGTTCTTAGAAAAGTATTATTGGAGAGACCACCTACTGGGAAATCATAATCAACAGCATTAATTTTAAGCTTCTCTGGAAGTGAGAGGTATGTAGCAGATTCTGCATTAATAATATCTGTCTTAATTTGACCTGCACTTAATGAAATTCTACCACCTACAAGTTCGAGAGAATTGCCAAGAGCATCAGCATGAAAGTTTCCAGCAGATAAAGTACCCACAGCAATTGTACCTGCACTATCATCAATTGTTATTGTACCGTCTGCAGCTTCTAGAATGCGAGCAGCTGAAAGCCAACCAGCAGCAGTGCTATTCTTAATAAATAATGTGTTATTTGTTGTATTAAAGACATAATCACCATTTTCTATCTCAGTAGTAAGGGTTGTATGATCTGTAACAGCCCCTTTATATAAATTCCCTACAACATGACCACCTTGTGTTTGACTATCACCTACGTATAACCTATGCCAATCTGTAGTATAACCTAATTCACCTTCTGATAAGGTGACTAAAGCTCGATCATCATTTGTCCCTTGACGAACAATTAATTTAAGAAGGGTGTTTTCGAGTATTTCGATTTTCTTTGCCATGATTTTTAGAATTTGAAGATTGGGATTGCGAAGTTACCGTTATCACCAGAAGCTATCTGAATGAAACCAGCAGATGAAAGAGCAATCGCTACGGAAGCTGATCGATTACTATTAGCTGATAAAGCATTAATAACTGTCTCACCTGAAACACCTGGATTTGCTTCATTAAGTGAACCAAAGAAGATTTGACCATTACCTGATGGATCTGTTCCTGACAGGTTCTGCTCAATTGTCGATGTAGAAGATATTACTCGACCAAATTGATCAATTGTCGATATGTTGAATGGCTGAGCTGTATTTGCTCCAATAGCAGCTTGGTTAAGAACATTACCGCAAACATTAAGTGTTACACCAATACTAGATGTACAAAGAGCATCTGCTTGAACTGATTGTGCTGGTGCTGTATTAAGTTCTAACTGACCTGCAGGGAAACTGAAGGTTGATGTAGCATCAATTTCAATATCTGAACCACTACCACCACACAACCCATTACCTAATACACTTGATGTTACTGTTCCACCAATAACTGAAAGTGCTCCAGTTATTGAATCAACTGTAATGGTTGATTGATCTACGTTTGCTGAAAGACCATCTGGTGTATAAAGCAACCCACCTCTATCTTTAGCAACATCACCACTTAAAGAAGCAATACTAACTGAACCTGGTTTAATTGATAACTCGTTACTTGAATTGTATTGAAGATTTAAATTATCTGGTCTTGATCCAATAAATGCCCAGCTAGAAAGTGTTGCAAAATCAGTTCCAGAAAGTTGGTATAGTAGGTTATCCTCATATACTAAATCACCCTGAACTGCTGTATTTAAGTTAGTACGGGTATTAATGCTTAATGGCGCGTGAGTAATGTTACCTACTGGTGCACCACCAAGAGTAGCTCCATCACCAATAAAAGTGCGCTTTGTATCGGTAGTATAACCGAGCTCACCTTGCTCTAGAGCAACTTGCTTACGTTGAGAGTCTGTACCCCTCCTTATCTTGAGTTTGACGATTTCGATATCAGGCATTGTTTTAAATTGTTAAGCTGTTCTCTTCCAGACATATAATCCGAATGTAGGTGGTTGATTTGTGTGAGGGTCTCCACTACCAGCATCAGCTGTGCTATACGTATCAGGTGGACCATTTGGTGTTGATTCAATAGTATAATTGTGGGACCCGTAGTATCCAGTGGCTCGAGTCGCGTAAGCTTGTAGATTAAACCGGTATTGAAGCTGGGCTGGCTCATCTTTAAACATTAAGTGGCTATGTACAGGTATCTGTGCTATTGTTAAAGTTGTATTATATTTACCTGCTGAATCATCACCAGCAGCTATTGCTACCGACTCTGTACCATCATTACCGGTACCTACACCAGCAATAAATCTACCTTCCGCTACTTGTTCCCATGTTGTACCAGCAAATCGTTGCGTAGGATTAACATCATCAGCTGAAAACATAACTGAACCTACTGGAAAAAGTGCTTTTGCAGCAGCTGTTGCAAAATCAGCTCCTAATGTACCGCTAATATCAATTTCATCTCTACCGAGTCGTAAACCTGACCTATTACCGAACCCATCATAGATATACTCACTTCCTGTTGCTGGTAGTGGTGCACCTTTAGCGTGAAGTACACCTACGTAGGTGTTACTTATATTTGTATTGGTAAGAGACTTACTAGCCATACATATATTTATATAGGCAGCGTCAAATAGCTAATTAAATTTGTATAAAGCCACTCTTATTGTATACATTTTGCACATTACTCTCAACATTTACTTTAACAATATTCATAATATCCACCTGCAGGTTGTATATTAGCTCAAAACAACGATTTATTGTACCAACTATATTTTCTTCGTTAGTATGAAGGTATAGATTCTCAATCTCCTGTGTTAATAGTAGTCTAAAGTCTACATCATAGTTATAATTACCCAGTTCAAGAATATCATTAACGTACTCACCGGTAAATCTACCAACTATGTTATTCTTTAAAGTGAGAGTATCGTTAATTACTTTAAATAACTCCGTATTAATAACAGATGCTTGAATAAAGGCATCATCATTTAGTGAGAATCCTGTACTACCGTAGTTATTGTAGTTCTCATCCTTAATAACACGCTGATATGCATCCCCGGTAGGCTCATTAAAGAAATATAACCTACCAGATGTTAACATAATAGCACGGTCGTACGAGCTAATACCTGGGAATAATGAAAATGAAGTGATACTGTCTTCTAATAAACCATCAACTGCTTTAACACCAGGAACGGCATTTGTTTCTACTCCAAGATTCCATATAAAATCAGCATTATTGAAGTTAATAGCACTAAAATTCCATCTATTGTTGATTGTAACAGCAACGTTGTCTATAACTTCTTCTTCTACAGCATTATTAAGTAAAAATAAACGCTCTGACCTAAACTTACCTATAACTTTTGTCGGTCTAGTCTTTAACTTTTTATATACAGTCTTATCTGTACCAAAATACCAATAGTTACTATCAGTACCAGAGAAAGTAAGAGAGTTAACTACCTCATCTAATGCAATTCTATCATCTAAAATGAACTCTTCTTTAAACCTATAACTATCATCACTATATCTATATAGATATAATACACGGTTAGTAATACCAGCTGTAGTAATATCTCTATATGTTATAACATATAGAGAATTAAAGTCAGGATCAAAAGCCATGGCACCCATAGTTTCAACATTAAGGTTGATTGAGGTAATTCTTGTAATAAAGTTGAATTCACTATCGTATAATTTGATAACTTTGTTACCAGAATCAAATACTGCTACCTCTGACTTGTTTGCTGCTAATAGTGTAGGCTTTTTAAATTTAGTCTGTCTAGTTGACCCTCCAAAACCTCCAACTAATTCAAGAAAGTTCCTAGTGTTACGTAGTGAACTATCATTGTTATTATATCCTGCAATATCGTACCTAATAACAACGTTCCTAACTTTATCTGACACGTATAATGAATCAGATGTCGATGCTATACCTCCTATCTCTCCAAATGCAAGATCATTACCATCCATCTCATAGCCTGTAGTATCTTCTATAACTATAAGATCAGTATCTGAACCGGTAAGACTAAGTAAATTAGTTTTTGTAGCAGCAAAAAGTGAAAAATGAGTTAAATACTCGAGATTAGTTTGGGCAGTAGCAGCAATAACATTACCGAATGCACTTAAATAGTGATTATTTGCAAACTTCTCATTAGCTTTGAACTCAGGGGTAGCTACATCACTAACATTAACTGTAAATTCAGTTGATGTGGGTGTATCAACAGTTGCATATCGAATACTATCAGTGAAAGGAAGCTTATTAGAAGCTATAAAAAGCTTTGAATATACATATGTATTGTTATCACGTATGTTATCCAATTTATACTTGAATAAAGAGTAATCTAAGTTATCATTAAGACTAAAGATACACTCATCCGTAGTGTTTGGAAGTGATAGATCTACATCTGCAACAACTCTATCTTGAAAGTACTCAGTATAGAAGAGATCTGTTGAATAAGTACCTTTTGGTATAAGTGTCTTACCAGTGGACACTTCTTTTGCAACACCATCTACAAGCTCAACAAAGCCTTTAAAGTCAGAACCAGTTAAAGTAAACTGATCACCTGTAGTATATACCTTTTTATATGAGTTGAAATTAGGAATCGCCATAGTTTATAAATTTTACGTCGTTAATAGTAACACCTACAGGTGTAAATTGATTAGCTTCTGCAAGAATACTTGTTTTTATCTGTTCTCTTACTGAAGTATCTGTAATAGATAAATTACGAACAACAATATCGATAAGATTAGATGAATTTGTTCTATTGAACTTAAAGAACTGCTGAATTTCAGTCTTTGAAGTGCGTTGTCCTCCAGGGAGTGATAGAATTAGATCATCAATCTTTTTATTTAATAGGTAAAGTGCATACACCTCTTGTGTAGTTATTGCCCTATCATATATAAACGGGTTACGTATAGTAAGATCCTTACTATAATAATATTCTGGCTGTTTTAGGTATGTTGCAAGATCTAGATTACTTTGAAATCCAGTTGTACCTACAAAGAACTCATCTTGGAATATGTCTTGAATTTGAAACTTACCTGGTTGTATGGTTTGATTATCATACAAGTCACCATTAATATATAGACTAACGTTACCTTGAAGTGTATCTAATCTATAAGTGAAATTATAAAACCCAGGCTTAAAAGCACTTGGTGAAAATGAAATTGTCCTGTTAGTTATGTCTTCTGAGTTAAGATAATTCTTAAGAGTAAGCTTAAAGTCAATTGAATTATTATCATAAATGCGGTTCAATGCATTATAATTAGTAAGCTTAATATCTTTAGTATTAATATCCTGTCTAACAGTACCTAAAGGAGCTGCTGTAAGTGTAGGAAATGTTCCCTTTGCCAGATATAAATGAGCATCGCTACCTCTTGCTAGTAATACAGGATATTTGTATTGTACACCACTAATATATTCATTAACCCAATCTATTGATATGAACTCTCCTGCAGATAGTGAAAAGGTTGTTCCAGGGTCAGAGGCAGGTATCGGTATATTAATAGTACTAATACTACCAGTAGTAGTAAATACACCACTCGTATTAAATACAAAATATCTATTAGGTGTAATAATTGCAATAGTATCATCATTAATTGTAAAGTCAACTATTCTATCTTTCGAGGTAAGGAAAGTTTCTGGACCTATCTCAGTATTATGCTTAACAATAAAGTTACTAACCTGGTAGAACATGGTGTTGTTATTTTCCCATGCAGTTTTTGCACCCGGTAACTTGTAAATAGTGTTGTTCTGCTGAATAACATTATCATACAAACACAATTCATCTTTATATACATCAAACTCTGCAGCAGACACAGCACTAACTGTCATCGTATTAACATCCATACGCTTAACTTGCTGATCAGATTGCAAGAAGTCAATATAGTCATGATCCATTTGTGTAGCAAGTGTATCAATAACATCAGAACCACAATCTAGCTTAATAATATTACCTTGTGTGTTAACTTTATAGTATAAGTTACCAGCTGTAGCAACAATATAATCATCTAATGCACTTCTCTTCCAAACTTGCTTAATGTTTGTCTTAAAGTCTACTTTATTAAGTTGTACAAAATCAGTGTTGTAGATATACATTGTAGGACCACTAACAACATGTATAAATGGTGTTACTGTTTGATCTTGGAATATACCAAATCCTTCATTAGTGTTATTACCTAGTAATTCAAAACCATACTTATTATTTGTATCAAGATACATGTCAAAGCTAAGAGTAAATGACTTAGCTTGATCAATATCCTTATGAACTTCGAAGCGTGCAAACTCCTTACCTGTAAAGGTAGACTCTGTACCATTAAACTCTCTACAAATATTCTCTATCTCACCTCTAACAATTTTAGGTGTGAATATACTATCAAAAGCAGAAATTAATGGTGACGAAGAATTAATAATTTCTTTAATATCTGCAGGTCCTATTCTTTGATACTTAATATCAATGTTAGGTTCAATAGCTGCATCACTTTTCTTATCAAAGAATTTCTCCCTATTCAAAACTGCATTACTAACTACTAGATCTAGACTATCAACACTATCTAAGAAAGAGGCCATATACCTTGCATCACTTGAAAGGGCCTGTAATTTTGTAATCTTATCAGGATAGTAATAACGATCGACCCATATACCTGGCTCACCTAAGATTCCTCCTGATAACCAGGTACATAAATATCTACCATTATCGTATTGCGTAGTATTACTACGTTTAATAAAAATTTTATCGGCTAAAGTAGGAGTAGGCCCAGAGAAAGCACCATTGCTAGCGAAAGTGGTATCGTTAATATTGAGCTTGTCGTAGGGGTAAATTGAAGAGGTAGCAGTAAAATAAGTATCACTACCATTTTCCACATAAACATCTTTATCATAAAAATTATATAGTAATGTTAGCTTACCCGAACCAGCTTCTTGATCATTACCAGAGTTTAAACCGTAATAATCTCTAACATCATTACCCGGTAATCCATAATTTGCATTAATCATGTTACTACCACGTTTAATATGGTTAAACTCTGATCTACTTGAGTCTAGTGTAAAATAATTAATAGGCATCTTATTACTTGATATACTATTAGTATTAGTAACAAGCATATATTGACCAGTATCATCAAAAGAACCACGTTCAGTGTTTAATATAAGATTAGATGAGTTTTTTACATTATATGCTGCAAAGCTGTTATTAAGGAATTGCTTATTTTGATCAAGTGTGTAATCAATATTAATAAGATTATTTACATTCCTATTTACTTTACCAACTTGCATTGGAACAAGTTTTAAAGCACCACCTATATTTGAAATTACTTGAAGTTTGTCATCAATAAATTTAAAAAGCTGTAAGTATCCATCATCATCTAGCAAATATCTGAATACATCAAGCCTCTCTTTTGTTATATCTTTGTAATTGTCTGTATTCTTATAGAATATAAACTTATCGTCATTATAGTTAAGATAGTAATCAAATACCCCATCATTATGCTTAATACGTATTAAGTTATTGTTAAGAGCTTCTAATTCAAAAAAGTAGTTGTTTTGAAAATTACCTACATCTTCAAGTGTTCTCAGACCAATAGGCTTCTGTGCATCATCTGCCGTTACATTGTCATTAAAAATGTAGAAGTAATTGTCTGGAACTTCAGTAAGGGTTGGAAATTTAAGTCTTGTAACAAGAGATATACTTTGATCTTTATTAAGACTTGAAAGAGTGAAGTAATCTGAAAGAAGCCCTTTATCAGACATTATAAAGGAAGAATAGTTGTTTATTCTTGAGTCCTTTGCACCAATAAATGCATCAATATTATTAACACTAAATCCTTGCTCAAGCTTTGAAACATACTGCTTAAGATCAACATACTTATCATTGTATTCCCCTGTGGGGAATGATATTGCACTAGTAGACTTGGTGTATGAGGAACTCATCATACATATTTAATAGCCTAACTTGAGAATCAAACTACTCTTTTTCAAGAAACGTAGTGTAAGTTCGGTTATTGTACTTACTTTGTAAGTTAGCTACTGTATTACTTGTTGACAGTCCAACCATTTGTGTATTCATAATACCCAATTTTTGAATATCATCATAGTAGGATTCTCTTATTAATTTAATCGGTTGTGTGATATTTGCATAAAATCCGTTATTAAAATATATTAGAAACTGTGCACCTACTTCAGTAAAATAACTTGAAGTAGCGGGGACGTATGTATGTTTGTATTGATTTAAGATTGTCCCTCCAACCTTACCATATAACACCTCATCAAATATTGACTTCTTTTTGTAGTTAAATACAATATCTTTTTGAGCAAATTGAATATCAGTACCATCACCCCATTGAATATCCATTGTGAGGGCTTTATTTACAGATTCATCAATACCAGTAAGTACAAAGTTAATACTTGGTGCACCTTTGAAATCTATTGCATCTAGAGTATTAGTTGTATTTGCTGTTATTGTGCCTAAATTAATAAATATAGTGTTCATTATACTGTAAGTTCAAAGGTTGCTTGATTTCTTGTGAAACTACCGTTAGCAGCAGATATACTACCAAACATGGTGCTTAGTCCGAATGTTGTTGTTCTTGTAATTCCCCCATCTTCATATTTATAGACATTAATAAGTGTTAATATATTATCAACCATCTTAAACGAAGCATCAATCATATGGGTCATATCATTCATATCATTAATAATGTATGTTAATTTAAATATATCATTTCTCTTATTATAGGTGATATTAGGTGTATGAACTTCTTGAGGTGTGTAGTTTCTTGTAGTGTTAAGTGTACTGTTAATTGCAAAATCACTTACACTTGATGAAAGTGGAGGTACTGCAGGGAATACTAGCTTTGTAGTATTATCACTAATACTATATTCATATACTTCAGGGTATACAGTTAAATAGTTCCTTGCGATTTCTTCACACTCAGCCCCGGTTGTTTGAAATCTTGCAAAATAGACTTTACCAGTTTCTTCTACGTAGAATCGATTAGAAAATGCCTCAACTCTATCTGCACTATTGATACTGTATAATGTATTTGATGTTGCAGGTTTAATAAATTTATCTTTCGTATACTCAATCTTATCAATAACGAGATTACTATTTGTTTGCAAAAAGATAGTATTTTGAATTAGATCAAAGTCAATAAGTGATTGATTTAAATCAGCTTGTACTGTAGCAGAGTATTTACCTACAACATTTCCAAGAGCTGCTGAAAGTGGTAAGGAATAAGAATATGCACCATTTTTAACATACAACTTACCAGCAAGTGAATCTCTTTCGTCATTTGTAATACGAACTATACTAGAAGAGAGATCTGATAAAACAGTTGCACTATGAGGATCTGCAGTATCAATGAATGTTAAGTTATCTGTATAATTAAAGTCATTCTTTAAATAAATATCATCTGCATAATAACCCCCATCATAACTAATATATGGTGCACCAGCAGAAAGCAATCCTCTTACATCAAAGAAGAAGTTGTAATCTATATTGCTAGTCATTATATCGAGCTCAGCTTCTGTTTGAATATCTGAAAGTGGTGATTGGTTAGTTTCTAAAATAGTATCTAATGGAAATGTACACTCAGCTAATACTGTATAATGATAACAAAGAGGGGCAGGAAATCCCGGGCCTAGACCGGTTAGCGGATTAGGTAGAATATCACCATCTAAGTAAGTAAATGCTCCACCATCTCTCCAAAATGGTTGAAGGTTGCGTGTATCAGCTAGTAAGTCTTGATAAGGGTAAAACTCACGCATATACAGTGTTAATTCATCTGATGGTCTGGCTGTCATACCATTAGTAACTGACGTGAGACCTGATTTGAATGTATTACCATTAACTCCGGTAAGAGAGTAGTTAAAACCGTAACCTGCAAATGGATCCCAATAATTATAACCATTAAGAAGCAAACTTTTAACTATATTTGAGCCCTCTATGTTAATAGGTTTCAAAGGCTCATATTTGAATAATGCATACTCATTACCAAAAATATCTGTTTGATATTTGTTGATTAACCCTTGATTGTATAAGTCAGTAAAGTTAATCTTATAACTGATATCATTTTGATCTTTAAGTTGTGAATTGTTACGCTCTTTTGTAGTATAAGATTCAAATGTAGTAGTCTTATTAGTAATATTTGGATCACCGGCAGCTAATCCACTAGAGACGTTCTTAACATTTTGACTATAATCAAATTTGTAATATACAGGATAACTACTTACTGGATTAATTGATACATTTCCAAACTTATCTGGATCCGGGAATATAACAAACTCGTTACCTAATACAGTTGGATCTATACTATAACTGTAATTCTCTGCCTGTAATTTAAATAGTCCAATATTATCGGGTGTGAAATTAAGACCAAGATCACGAAGCAACTTTACATCTCCAGATTCTATTTGAGCTGTATCTGCACTCTGCAAGTTCATTGCATTAGCCGCAGGGTTATTTGCTGCAATTAGCAATCCAGATGTAGCAGGAACTGTAGTATTATCAATATAGTAGATATCAGTACCTAAAAACTTACTAATAAGAGCGCGCTTCAATGCATAAAACGCACCCATAGGAATTCCACCCTTTTCATAAGCATTAAAGATTTCAACAAGCTCGTTATCTGGATTACAGATAGCATCAAACTCTTCAGGTGAGATTGCTGGTGGATTAACCTTAAATGATCTAATAGCACCTAAGAAATTCTCCTGACCAGTCACTGCTTCTATTGCAAGAGGGTCAAGGTAATACTTTGTATCAATACTGTTGATGTTATCTGGTATATCATCTTTTGGAAGGTCAAAATAATTACCGTATACATCAACGAACTCTTCAATCTCAATACCAAGACCATCTGTAATTCCTGTAATGTCGTAAGTCTGAGCATTTAATGAATCCTCTGCAGTAAATAAGAAGTTGTAAATATTATCGAAGATAGCTTTTTCTACCCCCGTGGTACTACCCTTTAACCTATTACGATCAATGACAAATTTACCTTCATCACGCTTATTTTTATAGAATAATGCTATATCCTTAAGCCTGTTAGCAAAAAATGGAATAGCTACATCAAGGTCAACTGGGTCATTAAAATTAATCTTTTCTAGGAATCTCTTTTCACTTTCTGTAGTATAACTAACAACTATCTCTTTAATGAACTGCTGGTAGTATTCTTTGAATGCTACCTTTTGCTCTACCTCTGACCCTTGTTGATGTGAATGCCATGTAGATAGATATGAACTGTAAAAATTGCTATACTCTTCGGGAGCATAGTCAGCCTGAGTATTATTAATGAAATCAAGGAACGAAAACGGAGTTACGTTATCCCTAAAATCACCGTTAGTTATCTCATCATTTGTGATAGAGTATAAAACAGATACTGTTGTGGCTGATTGATTAGACATTGATAATTATTATTCGTTGTTGAAGAGATCTAACCCCTCATACAGTGAGTTAGCAAAGATATTAGACATTATACCATTATCTTTACTCCAGTTAGTATAAGAAGTAAGAGTGTGTGAAAGTGTATTATTAGGATCGTTAAAGTTAATAATAGAATCTTCTATAGGACCTAGTGAGCTGTTTTGATAATAAAAAGAGTAAATGTCCATTATATCTCTACCACCTCCAGAGAGTAAATTCCATCCCCAGGTACTATTATAATCACTAAGAGAGTAGAATTGACTTGAGGCTGAAAGAGAAACACCACTTAATGCATTGCCGCATACATCAACAGTTGCAACATTTTGAAGTGGGTAAGTATCTGCTGATAGTAGAGAGCCAGTATCAGTTGAGTATATAAACCCATCAGTAGAGGACATTGTTGGTGAGTTTGTAGCACTGATAGGAAGTGAAGTATTTAAAGTTACGTACTTACCACTGTATAGTTCATTAGCAACTATATTTGAACCAGCAACCACTATACTACTATTAGTTAACCTCTCACCTAAATTGTAACCATAGAAAGCATTGTTCTTATAGCCATATGATTGGTAAGTTGTTTGATCTCTATTACGTGCACCAAATAGCTTTGACTTGCTAATTGACAGTAAGTTCACCAATCTACTAAGTTTTGGAGGTAAGGAGTATTTGTTGAGCTCAGGTAAGCTGAGCATTTGCAATAAACCATTAAGTTGGTCAATATTACAAGTATCAATATCTGTATTATTATCGAAGAAGTTCTGAATCTTCTCATAGGTGGCTTTACCTACTGAATCTTGAGAAGAACTAAGATCACCAAAGATAGAGCCAATAAAGTCTTTCATTAGCACTCTAGCATCAGAGAATAGTGGCTGTATTGCAATCTCCTTGAAAGACTCTTCAAAATCAATATCTTCATTCTGTTTTGCTATGTCAAAATAACTACTTGGGTTAATAGTAAAGGTATTACTTAGCCCCCTTACTTGATAAGAGCCATTAACTATTGTACGACCTGATAAAAATACATTATCAAGTGTAGTATTATTATTACTTACAAAGTATCCTTTGAAGAATCCTCCGGAGAGTAAGGATGAAAGAGATTGGAAGTATGGTGTTACTTCTATATCATATTCAGTAACACCATCAGTTAATATAACATCAAAATCATAACCACCAACAGCACTACTTAATAATGGCATATTACGTTGATTAAATCTAGCTTCATCTTTAACGTTAACAACAAATGCAATCTTTGTACCAGCAAATTTTTCTGAACCTAGGTCAAAAACTGTTGTAACATCTGAACCTTCACCATCAATCCCATTAGATGAAAAGGAAAGTTCCCTATAAGTATTATTACTATATATTTCTGCAGATAATCCGTAATTTGTAGTATTAGCGTACTCAAAGATATCTCCTTGCTTATAGCCTAATATAAGATTGTAGCGATCAGCAAAATCACTCTTAAAGTAAACTTCACCATAACCAGATAGCCCTGCAAAGAATGCATCTGGATCTGTTACTGATGTATAAACTATCTCATTACCACTTAATTTGATATAAATATTAGTATCAATAGTTTGAACTGCATTTACCGGTAATGTTTCAATAGTACCATTTGAGGTTATGATTTGAACAAACGTAGAACTTGGATATAAGTGACCATATGTTAACTTATCATAACCTTGAGCAAAATAATCATGATCTGGTCCAGCTGCTGAAGCATAAGGAACTATTGTTGGTAGCTTATCTTCAAGTGCTCTAAAAGAGTTATATCTATTAACAGTTATAGCACTTGCTATATTACCTGTTGGGTAATATAGATTACCACCACTAAGATAGTGGTCAGAATCATCACCTGTCACAGAAATAGTTAAAGTGTCTTGAATAAAGTCACTAATATTAACATCAGAGTGAAAGGTGTCATAATAACCTTCACCATTCTTATCATAAAGATAACAAGTTACTTTATAGCTACCTGGTTTACTGTATGCGTGAGATGCAGTAATAGCTTCACTAGTTGTTGAATCTCCAAAATCCCATACAATTCTCTTATTACTAACGAAGTCCTCTATTCCATCTTCCATGTTTGGAATAAAGTGCATTGGTGTAAATGGCAATGCAAAGCCATTTTGCGTCTCTTCAAACTTATAATTGCGTGTGCAAAAGAAGTTGTAGAGTAGATCAAAATCCCCTGATTGGTCTAATGATAGTGAGCTAAGCGACATATACACTTATTTAATCACGGAGCAAGGTTTTACAACCTCTCAATAACAACCTTATTAGGACTATTCTCTACATTATAAAAATAACCATACTCAAAATCTTCAAGTTGATAGTTTAATGACTGAATAACTCTATCTGATTCTTTATAGTCTGGATTCCATACAATAAAGCTAAGATTTGCAATCTCTGCACTACCGTTAATTGTATGTAATGCTGTAACACCTTGAATATTGAGTAAGTCGTTAGTTAACCCTGCTACATCAATAATACTACCTAATTGCAATTTATTGAAGTAAGTGTTAAGTGTGTTATAAACTGCTGATTTAATTGCACTATCATTAAGAGCTTGATTTTTATCAACTGTAACCTTTAAGAAGCTAGCTCTTACAATATCATCAACAGTATCTGTAGATGTAACACTTGAACCTCCTACCCTAGATATACCAAAAGAAAAGGCTTTAAATAAAGCATCTGTTACTACAACATTTTGTGTAATATCCTTCTTGTTGTTGCAGAAGTCTGAAATAAGCTGTTTTTGAGAAGCATTAAGATAATTAGGAGTTAAACCATTCAATGTAGGATTACCTGCAGGTACTGTGAAGACATATACATTATTGAAAGAAGTAGAAGCAGAAAATTGAACTTGTGAGAAGAGCATTCTTGCATCATCATTGCCTTGTGCTAATCCATTGTTATTATAGTAAGCTAACACTTTTGATGTAAAGTCATTATTAGATAAAACCTGCACATCCTTAGTAATATTGTTAAAGTTTCTATTAATCTGATATTGATAATCTTCTTTAGTAACAAGTCGATTTTGTGAAGCAAATACTTTCGGTGCACTATTCTTAATATCATCTACAGTCTCAGCTAATTTAGGAGGAGAGGTTCTATTGGGATTATTAAGAGTTAGTCCAGTTATATTAGATGGAGTAATAAGACTTCCATCTGCACTATAAAGTATTTCACTAATTGCAGTAAAATTAGGAGAAGCATAAAGATTAAAAGTAGCACCTGCTAGTGCATTAGGAGCAGCCTCACCAGCCTGGTTATCTGATGTTACGTAAAAGATAAGAACTGTATCATTTTCTGTCAACTTTTTACCATTCTGACCATTACCAAACTTAAACACGTAATTACCAGATGGATTAAGTCTCTTCTCATATCTCTTATTTTCAGCTGACTCCAAGAATAGAGAAGCTGTCTCAGACCATTCAGCCCATATATTAGTAGCTGTATCTCTTACAAATACACTAAAAGTATTATCACTAATAAACTTAGTGTTGTTAAGGTTATTAGTTGATTGAATAAACTGCTTTGAAGTAAAGCTATCTATAAGAATAATATTTTCATATGGCTCACCTGTAGCAGTAAATGTAGCCTCTTGTAGAGCTCCTTGATATAGTGTATTATTTGATGGTACAACAGCTTCTAGAGCATTAGAGGTTACTTTTGCAAAAGTAATATCTTCAATTGAGATATAATTACTACCATTAACTCCAACTGAAGCAAATCTAGGTATAGTATATACATTAGGAGTAATATTACTAGCAGAAAGATTAAAGTTAAGTAGTGATGTTTGATCACCTAGAGGACTGTAACCAATATTACCAACAAGCTTATTCATGTTTTCATAAATAGTAGCTGTATCAAATGTAGACTCGTTAGATGTAGTATTGAGCTGGAATAGTAATACGTGATACATATAAGCTACAACATCAATAAATGCACTAAAGTTAGAACCTTCAAAGTTCTGATCTGTAAACGTCTCATTCTCGTTCAAACGCTCAATGATAAGACTCTTAAGAGTATTAGCATCAAAAGTAAGATACGCATTCTTAGGAAGTTTGTAGTCTGTGAAATCTTCTAAGCTCATTATAGATATTTAATCTATGAGCCTTAGTTATCAAACTAAAACGTAGCCATCTTTGTTTAGAGTAGCATTTAATGACAAGTTCTGGATATCTAGTCTCGGGATACTAAAGTCAATGTTAATGATATATTCAGCTTGATCAGGATTTTCTGTTATTTCAAGCTTATTAATAGTAATACGAGGCTCTTGTATACCGAGATTGTTATAGATATAATAACCTAGAAAGTAAGAGGTTGTTGAATTTATTGGTTCAAACAAATAGCTTCTAAAATCAAGACCAAGAGCAGGGTTAAGCAACTTTTGACCTGGAGTTGTTGTAAGAATATTCCTAACAGAATTAAGAATACACTGCCCGTCTTGAATTTCATCTAGGTCTTTAGCAGATGCTTCACCATATAGCTCAGGGCTTAAAAAACGACTAGTGTTTAAGTCGAATTTTATGTCTTTATACAAATACCCATTTTGTAGTGATTTCTGCTCACTATCTGGTATCTTTAAATTATCTAACCTTACTGCCATAAAATGTGTATAAATATTTATATGAGTGACTAAATAATAGTATGGCTAAATCGAACAAATTCACAACTCTTTTGGAGTCTTATATGCGACGCAACCAGCGTGGTGGTTTTCTTGTAGGAGATGTATTCAAATTTAAGGATAATTTTAAAAATGAAGATGGTTACAAAGATCTTGGTGACATTGTTAAAGCGTCAATTGACTCAATGATCGATTCCGGTCTTCATATTCGTGTTATTAATATTAAAGACACCTCACCTGCTAGGTATCCTGCATCTGATCAAACATCATCACTTGATGTAGTTCTAGATATTGCACTTGATACAGGAGGAGGTCGTTACACTGACCAATGTTCAATACCTGGCGGTCTAGGTAGTTGTGAGCAATATGCTCCTAATTTACTTCCTATTCCAGATGAGCAGCGCCGTAAGAGTAAGGTTAACATTAAACCTGAAGAGGTTGATGAAAGTGAAGAGAATCCAGCAAACTATACTGATAGGGGTGATGGTAAGCTTACACTAACAGGTTTATCTCTTAAGAAAGAAAGCTATACTCAACAGTATCTTTAATGCCTAAAGAAGTAGCTACAACGAAGTGGTGTCCTGTCTGTAATAGTTCGCAAAAGATAAAGGAGTTTCGCTCGTATTATTGTTACGAGTGCTGGAAAGCAGCAGGTAAGCCTAAAATAACGCCATTATTTAAGGCACTGGATAAACCTAAAGGTAAGAAGTAATTACTTCTTTTTAGGAACGTCTTTTGCTTCTTTAACGCAATTATTAACGCGCTTATTACCTTTCATCTTTGTACCCCTCTTTTTATATCCATCCCAGCACTTATCATCTATACGCTGTTCTGCATCTTCTGACTTCTTCCTACCACCTTTCATGTTAGCACACCAGTGATACATCTTTGCCTTCTCACCACTATACTTCTTAGCCATCTTACGCAGCTCTGTTACTGATCCCTTACAACTAGCTCCGGAGCGTTTAACACGTCCAGGACTACTCTCTGCATCCTCCTCTTGATCCATAGGTACAATATCTAATTCTAAACCCTCAAGAGGTATTTTCCTTGTTTGACCATTCGCAGATGTAACTGTTAGATTTTGATCATCATGAGAAAGATAATAAAATGTTTCGTTCTTATAAACTATTGGAAATCCTAAATCCTCTTCTACTTCATTTTCTAGAGTTGCAACTCTATCTAAAAGAGCGTTTACCTGCGCAGGTTCCATATCCTTGCTAACAGATATAGGCTTTTCGAGTTTAAGTTTACCATTAGGACCCGTTTTAAATTGATCTCCTATAAACTCAACAGCTGCAGTTGCTTTAGGAGCTATATCTTTTGCTACGGCTTTTACTGCTCCTTTAGCTATCCCTCCTGCTGCAGCAAACAGACCCTCCACTATAACATATTCGTTAATTAGCTTTTTATATAGATGATCAAACTGCATACGTATATTTATATTAGAGAGAGTAAAATTCTCTTTATTTTTAATGCTTTTGATATAAATACTAATATGGCTAAACACAATACCAATTTTGGAACAGATTTAAAAAATCTTTCAGATCTGGCGTTCTCAGTACTTAATGAGAATACCAATGAAGTTATTAATGGCGGAGCTGCTTATAAGGGTGGTGATGTCGAACATGATTGAGCATCTCACATTAAAGCTCCTCTGTTTGGGGAGTCAATTAAGAAGATCCTTCACCACAACCTTACCGAAGAGGGTATTGTCGAAGAATACTACGTAGAGCATAACGGCAAACTCGTTGGCCTTTTAGCTGAAGATGTTGAGGTTGTCATGTATGAGGCTCATGGTGATGAAGAAGAAAAGTCAGATAAGGAAGACGAAGAGAAAGAAGAGGAAGACAAAGACGAAGACGAAGAGACTTTAAGTGAAAGCAAAAGTCCTAAACATGGTTCACGTCCTAAGCTTATCGGAGTACCTATCCTTAGGTAATAGCTTTCTCAAGTGATACTAGACATGCAAATGCATTAATCTCTTTATCTACTACAAAAGCACTCTTATAGAGATGATCGGCAATTATGACGATCATCTCTTTCTTTTTCATATCAGGTAGATCTTGCTCATATAGAAAGTCGAGGAAGTTAGCCAATAGAGTATCGTAGTCACCTTGAAACCTATCTTCATTCTCAATAAGATACTTACGTAGTCCTAGAGAGTTAGTCATAACTCCTTGCATAACCTTAGCTAATAGCTCATTATCACTAGCATTAGAGTCAATACATAGCTCACCATCTACAATAGACTTTTGAATCTCATTAATAGTCTTACGAAGATCAGGGAAATGCTTCTTAACCAATATAACAAACTTCTTCTTCTGCTCTTCACTTACCTTTATATTCTCTAGTCTAAGGATATTAAAGCATCGCTTAGCAGCTTGATCTACAACAGGCTTAATGTCTAATGACTGACATCTTGATTGTAGAGCAGGAATGATCTTATGCTTATAGTTTGCAGTAAGAACAAACCTACAATACTTAGCATACGTCTCCATAGTATTACGAAGAGCAGCTTGAGCTTGAGGAGTTAATCCATCTGCCTCATCAAGGATAACAACTTTAATACCACCATCGAATGACTTGGTCTGAGCAAAGTTAGTAATGTTATGCCGAATAACATCAATACCGGATTCATCAGAAGCATTAATGTAAAGGAAGTTACATCCTAAAATATCATTAACAATAATCCTAGCAAGAGTAGTCTTACCTGTACCAGGACTTCCAACAAACAACAAGTTAGGAATCTCATCCTCAAACTGCTTGACAACTCGTAGCGACTTATCATCTAAGATAAGATCATCCAGCTTATGAGGACGATACTTCTCTACCCAAATCTTATCAAAATCAACCATAATTACTTACCTGATGAGCCAAAGCCCTTTTCACCACGATCTGATTCAACTGCAGAGCCTTCACTCACCTCAACAGGGAAGTTAGCATATACAACAAACTGCGCAATACGATCACCAGCTTTACCTTCATAGTCCTTATCAGTAAGGTTATAGAGTTTGATACCAGCATCACCACGATAGCCTTGATCAATGATACCTGAATGAGGCATAATGCCATACTTAAAACCTAACCCAGAACGTCCTTCTACCTTAACCCAATAACCAGGTTCAATAAAGGCAAACTTAAGTCCCACCCCAACAACAGTAGATCCACCAGCTGGAATAGTAAAGTCCTCAATACAAGTAACATCCATACCAGTATCACTATCATGATTCTTATCAGGTAGCACAGCGTCTACATGAGTCTTTTCAAATTGTAACTTCATATACATATAATACTATAGGTATTGCAAAAATCAACTGTATCATTAAATATGTATATGGACGAA